>Ga0182006_1001058_pt1 | contig 17753 bp, 16 predicted proteins | sample Sormic07211104_1_FD_123022 | JGI IMG/M metagenome (GOLD analysis project Ga0182006, IMG submission 123022) | Rhizosphere microbial communities from Sorghum bicolor, Mead, Nebraska, USA - 072115-104_1 MetaG | ecosystem: Host-associated > Plants > Roots > Rhizosphere | place: USA: Nebraska...
AGATCTGGTGTATCACGGAATTCTGAAGTAGAAACTAAACCGTCTGATTTGAAACCTACGTTTAATACTACGTCTTTGTTGTTAATTGAAACAACGATACCGCTGATGATTTCACCTTTAGTGATCTGATTGAATGTTCCGGCATACATATCTTCAAACTTTTTACGGTCTGCATCATTGTAATTACCGAAAACTTTTTCATCTGCATCCCAATCGAAATCTTCCGATGGTGTAGCCAATGATGATTTGATCGATTCGATCGAAACTGAATCAGCTTCTGATTCAATAGTTTCTTTTTCAGTCAGGCGTCCGCCTTCTCCCTGAAGTTCAGCTGTTTTAGCTGCTAATTCTTTTTCTGCTACTTGTTTTTTAGCCATTAATTAATTATCTCCTTTTTTCCCTATTTAGGGACTGCAAAGGTAAAAATATTTTAATTAATAGAAAAGATTTTTTTAATAAATCTTGCTGATTTTTAGCGTATTAAGATTTCTAGTTCGTCATGCTGAATTTATTTCAGCATCTAAATCATAGAATTTGCAAATTATTAACATGGGTTTTCGTAATTATTTGAAAATGAGCGCCCAGTATTTCATCGGAAGCAGCAGTCCTGCTATCGCTTATAGTCCTTGCTACGCTCCGGGCTATTCCGCTCTATCAGGTTTAAAAATAAGGGCTTGGGCACAATGCTCACCATATGTTCCTAGGAAATGATTTATTAAGTTAAGATGAAAATAAAAAATATTGTCATCTGCGTCTGCCGAAGGACGAGCTCTTACCTTTTAAAAGCGTTCTGAACAAGTCACCAATCACCAGATTGCTCCAGTCGAAATGACGATACCTCGCAGCCTGTTACCGTTAGCATCTAATAATGAACTTCTATTTCTTCGTAAACGTTCCCCTCGTAAAACCTTCGCCAATTAATGTTTCATCATCTCTGATTAATAACATAATGGTGTTCTGCTGATCGTAAAGCTTGATCATATCACCCTCAATAACGTATTTCGAGGTGAAAATAGAATCAGTAAAGGCATCGGTAACGGTTACCGAATCTTTCGATTTAAAATTGAAGGTTTTGTACTGTATGTCTTCGTTGCTTGCAAAGGTACCTGTAACCACTTTTGCCTGTATAAAAGTAATGTAGCAGAAATACCCGGTTACCAGAATCACAATTACCGAAAAACCGATCAAAAATTTATTGCCGCTGGCATATTTAATCGAAAAGTATAAAATGGTAATCAGGATTAGGGCTACAACCACAAAAAAGATGATGTTCGTGTAATCTTTGTTTTCTTGAGGTACTGATGCCGCGATGCTTGTTTTTTCGGCAGCCGCTCTAACGGGAGAAATCCTAACTAAAAATTCTTTACTCACCCATCCTTCACCATTGGTAACCTTAATTTTATAAAAGCTTGTATTTGACGAATCGATCACGGCAACATTTTCATCTTTAGGCAGGTATCCCACAATTTTGCTTTTCGGATCAGCTTGTTGCCTTACGCGTAAATCGTCGGCAGTTACCCGATACATGTCGGCACTTGCTGCCGTTTGAGGGCTAGTGGCGGGCTGTGCAGTATTTGCCTGAGGTGTTGCTGGTTTAGCAGCAGAAGCAATTTTTTCGATAAAATCTTTGCTCACCCAGCCTTCGCGGTTTTTAAACTTTACTTTGTAAAACTTGGCATTGCTGGCATCTAAAACCGTAATGTTTTCATTTTGGCCAATATTTCCAATAACCTTACTTTTCGGATCGCTACTTTCCCTTATACGCAATTTGTCTGCCTTAACACGATAAGTTTCTTGTGCACTTAAATGGTTCGTGAAAATAAAAAGAGCGATGAGGAGGAAAAAAATTCTATTCATAAGTATTGGATTTCTGCGAAACAGTTTAATCGGTAATTGCAAACACGCTATAAGCAAACACCGTGCTAAGAGTTTCAAAATTAGAAAATACTTTTAATAGGCAAGGGTAAGATTGAAAAAAGGCTACAAATCAGCTCCATTTATAGTATTACGCCCAACAGCTCACTTTTTTTGATAAAACCAATATATCTAGAGTCTCGGGCATTGTTTCTATTGTCTCCAAGCACAAAAAAACTGTCTTTTGGAACTAAGGTAGGGCCGAAATTATCCACATTCCACTTATTTGACCATTGCTGTTCAATTTGCTCATCCCGGAATACAGGCATTTTTACTTCTTTATATTGATAAATACCAGCTTTTTTAGCCTGAGCATCAATAAGCTCCATATGTATTTCGTCTCCAATAGCATACATAGTTTCTTCAGCTTTTATTTTGCCTGAACCAACTAAGTCGTTATATATTTCATTACTGAAATTATAGCTGTGTTTGGTATCGTAATTTTGGGCCATCAACTTACCGTTTAAATAAACTTCTCCCATTTTTACTTCAATTTTATCTCCAGCTAGTGCACAAAGTCTGTAAATGCAACGCTCACCGCTGGTTTTTACCACAACAAGATCACCTCTTTTGGCTTCTTTTAAATTGGATGCCATGACCAGTTGATCAACGGCAATGTTAGGTTCATTAGCAGCAGAAACATTTTTGTAAGTGTTGAAAATGCCCAAAAATCTGATGCTAATCCATAAGCATATAAGAAGGATGAAAAACCCTGCAACGATGATGATGATCTTTTTCATAGTTTATCTTTTTAAATGAATTACCAGCTCCCACCTGTACCACCACCGCTGCTACTGCCACCGCCCCAGCTACTGCTTGATGAAGAGGATGAGCTGCCGCTTGATGAAGAGGAACTTGATGACGAGCTCGATTCGACCAACATAGCCAATGTGATCCACTTTATAAATTCTGTTTTTTTACAAAAACTGCATTCGTTTATCAGCTTTGCCTGCCCTTCGTGACTGTAAGTGGCCTGTTTAACTGTAACGCGTTCATTCAGTTTGTATGTCCTAAAAGCGCATTCGGGGCATTCGGTATAACTATTGTATTTTTCTGCTGGCCATGCCTTAATAATATGTTCTTTATGGTCAGCACTTTCCCAGATATCATAATCATAAGCTAAAACAATTTCCTCTTTACGTTGTCCAGCGGTTAAAAATGGTTTTCCTTCTATATTGATATCGCGATCTATCCTGATCATCGGGTTATTTTTACTATCCAAAACCGGCTTGAAACGATCAATCGTTTTAACGCGTTTGATGAGGTGGAATATAATTGCAATTAAAATTATAGGAGAGAAAAGAACTAACCACCAGTTCTTTTTGTGGAAAGCCACAACGGCATCAAAGAAATTTTTGTCGTCCTGGTGTGCTTTTCTTAATGCCGACAAATAGAAAAGGTACCGAAAGAAAAGCAATATGGCCAGGATAGAAAAAAGAATGTAAGGGATATGTGCCAATTTTATCTTTTCGAACAGCTCAAAAGCACCAGTAAAAACAAAAATAAAAATAGAAACAAACACAATAAAAAAAGCCACTCCACAGCCTTTAGCTATGGTGGTATCATAACTATTTTTGTTCTTGTCAAAGCCTTTTGGATTTAAACCATTTTTGGCTTGCCTGTTCACAATTTTGAACACTCCGAAAAATGCCAGTAGGATAATTCCAACAGGAAGCCAAAAATTTTCGAGTGAACTGTTGCTTTCGTGTTGGGTGAAAAACTGATTGAGTTCTGATTGATGTTCAGGGTTTAAAATAATTACACCAATGGCGTTAATGGTATTCGTTATTCCAGCGCTGAAATCATTTTGCCTGAAAGCTGGTAGGAGGTTCTGCTCGGCAATATGTTTAAGCTTTACATCTGGCAATACACCTTCAATCCCCGTTCCGGTAATGAACCGGTACTTTCGCCGATCTTTTGAGATAAATAATAATAAGCCATTATTGCTGGTTTTTGAGCCAATTCCCCAGGTGTTAAAAAGCTCAAATGCAAAGTCGAAATCTTCTTTGTCACGATCGAAATCATTAACAATCACCACTGCCACCTGAACATTGGTTTCCTGTTCGAATTGGGCAATGGTGTTATCTAAACCCGAAACCGCACTGCTTCCTAAAATGCCATCAGGATCACTTACATAACCTCCGCCATTGTTTTTTGGGTTTGGTATGTCTTTTACTTTGTAAGCAGTTTGCCCAAAAGAAATATGGGTAACTAAAAGAAAGAATAGTAGTACAATGGGTTTAAACAAATGGGGATTGAGCATCGTATAAATTTAGGTGCCAGGTTTTTACATCAAGATCTAACAACTAGGTCGCGATTTGGTTTACTCTTTTAATATTTTAGCCAATACCTTATTCAGTTTTGTTTTATCTTTCATGTAGGCTTCCAGATCGTAAAGTTGCACGGTTTTAAATTCTATCGGGTGACTTTCGCTCTGCAATGAAATATAACCTGATGTTAATGCTTTGCCATCTATTTTAACTTTCGGGTCGAAATTAGAAACATTGCCACCACCAATTTGAGGTTTGGTGTATTCTAAAACTACTTCGCCCGCTATAATGTGTTTGATAACCGAATCACCAAGTACCAAAAATTCTGCGGTTACCCATTGGTCGCCTGCATAGGTTTTCGATTTGGAATCTAAGCAGTGCCCCGTAAATAGTTTTCCATTATAATCAATTAGTGTTCCCGGTGTGCATACGTTACTGGTATGGCGTTCATGTTCACCGTCTCCGCCAAGAATTTGGGCTTCAATCGAAATTGGAAAATCCTGGTTTTTTAACATCGTTGCCGGATCCTGGCAATGTAACATGGCACCACTGTTTCTGGTTGCCCAACCTTCGCCACCTTTAGCCTGATCCCCAACAAAACGGTAGATTACTTTTAAAAGATAGGCCGAAAAAGGTTTTTTATAGAAAATATGTCCGTATTGTTGGTCAAATTCTTTATATCCGTCATAACTCACCTTCATTACGCCATTTTCTACGCGAAAAGTATTGGCATAGTTTTCTTTGTATTCATGTTTGGCAATTTTAACGTTCCAGTCTTTTAAATCCTTTCCATTAAAAAGATTGATCCAGCCTTTCTGGGCATTTGCGTTGAGGATAGTAAGCGATAAAAATAATACCGCAAGATAAATTGATTTTAATTTCATAGTAACATTTGGGTTGGGTGCTAAAAATATGAAATTTTTTCTATCTCAGGAAACGGCAGGGAAGTCGGGAGTCTTCAGTCGGGAGTCCGAAGTTTATGGTGAATACCCGGGTAGTTCATGGTTGATAGTCTTGTAGCCCATAGCTTGGAACCAGTTAACCGATTAACAATTAACCTTAGGGATACGTCATTTCGACTGGAGCACGGTGGAATGGAGAAATCTATTTAGTCTAAAATCCCTCGTCTTAAGACGATTAACTAAGCTATGCATTTGGGATGCTGCGATACACATCAGTTAACCTATTTGAACAATTAACCTGTTAACCAAACCTTTGTAATATTTTTCGTCGCTTTGTAGTAACCAATATGGCCATTAACTATCAACTACTAAACCATGGACCAATGAACTAATGACCAGTGAACTACTGACTAATGAACCAAAAAAGGATTAACCTTTTCCAACGCAAAAGCCAGTTGTTCTTCCTGTGTAAGATCGGTATTATCTAAAATAATGGCATCATCAGCCCTAACCAACGGACTTTCCTTACGGGTGGTATCGGCATAATCACGATGGGCAAGGTTTTCAAAAACCTCTTCCAGCGTAGTTTCGTTATTGCCTTTGCTCTCCAGTTCCTTAAATCTGCGTTCGGCCCTGATTTTCGGATCGGCCGTCATAAAAAATTTCAGAGGGGCATCAGGGAAAACGGTAGTGCCAATATCACGGCCATCCATGACGATGTTTTTCGACTTACCCATGCGCTGCTGTTGCTTCACCATTTCATGACGCACAATTTTATGTGCCGAAACCTCGCTTACATTTTCAGAAACGGGCATTAAGCGGATTTCATCAGAAACTTCTTCACCATTAAGGGTGATATGGGATTCGTAATCGCGGGAGTGAAAGTTCAGTTCGATGTGCTGTAAAGCATCAACAACTTTAGCATCATTAGAAATATCGACGTTGTTCCTTAAGAAATATAGTGTAACAGCACGGTACATCGCTCCGCTGTCTACATAAATGAAACCTAATTTTTTAGCCAGTGCTTTTGCTAAAGTACTTTTTCCGCAAGATGAGTAGCCATCTATTGCTATTACCAGGTTTTTCTTCATCGTAGCGCAAAGGTAAAAAATAGAAACAGAATGCTGAATTTTTTTAAAGGTATAAAGATAGATTCTAAACAAGATAATACTAAAACATTGATTTGCTGGATGTGTTTAATGATAAATAAATACACAATTATGTTGTTATCTGAAAGAATGTTGGCGGCCCTGAATAACCAGGTTAAACTGGAAGCTGAATCGTCGCAAGTTTACCTGGGAATTGCTTCATGGTTAGAAACCCAGCCGGGTTTAGAGGGCTATACCGAGTTTTTTTATCGTCAGAGTGAAGAAGAACGTCATCACATGCTTAAGCTGATTCATTATATCAACGATCGTGATGGACATGCCATAATTACTGCCCTCGAAATGCCCAAAAATACTTTCGGACAGGTTATAGAGGTGTTTCAGGATTTCCTGGATAATGAATTGTTGGTATCAAAAAGCATTAACGATTTGGTAGAACTTTCACTGAATGAGAAAGATTATCTCACATTTAAATTTTTGCAATGGTATTTGGATGAACAACTTGAAGAAGAAAAAATGGCGAAAACGATGTTAGAGAAACTTCAATTGGTAGGCAGCGATAGGGGAGGCATTTACCAATTGGATAAAGATATTGTAGGGTTGCGCACCAAGGTAAGCGAATCGAAAGAGGGAGAATAATCTGTTTTTATTAAATCCCAAATTATTACTTTTGCAGCATGTTGCCTACAAGAGATGAAATTTTACGGTCTGTTACTTTTAAAACATCCAGAAGTGGAGGTAAGGGTGGGCAAAATGTTAATAAAGTTTCGAGCAAGGTAGAGCTTATTTTTAGTGTTGATACTTTCGAGCATTTTAGTGACGAAGAGAAAGTACTTTTGAAGGAAAAACTCCAAAACCGTTTAGATTCTGAAGGACTCTTGCATATTGTTTCGCAGGAAGATAGGAGCCAGCTTTTAAACAAAGAGAAAACCATTGTAAAACTTATCGATTTATTAAAACGATCGCTTGTTGTACAAAAAAAACGAAAACCCACCAAAATACCTAAAGGTGTTATAGAAAAGAGGCTAAAAAATAAGGCCTCAACGGCTGAAAAGAAAAGAAATCGGAAAGTAACTGATTTTTAATACTCTTCTAGCTTGGGTGATGAACTATTCGACAATGAAATAATTACCTAAATTTCCCAAACCGGTAATACAAACTTAAACCACCATAATTCTGTGCTTTAGCCACACTTTTAACTTCTTTGGTTTTAAAAATGATATTAAAATCGGCAGTAAATCTTTTTGAACTATAATTTACACCAAACTGTTGCTCAAAAACAATCGGCTTTACCCCAAAAGTTAACGGACTGTTATTATTAAAAAGACTTCCCTGTATGGTAGCATCGTAGGCAACAAAGTTTAGCTGCGGTTTAACATAAAAGAAAAATTCTGAATTGTTTAAGCTTTTTGTTTTCGAATTTCCGATTACCGCGTTGTGATAAGCACTGTTGAACAATTGATTTAGTTTTCCGGCCCTAAAAAGCACTGATGCACCCAAACCTGAAAAAGTTGTTCCTAAGTTGGCATAACCCTGGGCACTGATGTCCACAATGGGATCTTCTGGTCTAAAAAGTAACTTGCTATAATTTGCGGCAAGGTTTAAGGCCAGTTCATTTTTAATCTGGTAATCCCAACCTGCAGGGGTATAAAAACCTACGGTTTTATGTAGGAAACGTTGTGCGGTTTGGGCAAGCGAGTTAGGGCCAACTGTTCCCAATTCTACACTGGTTTTTAAAACGCTCTCATTTTTATAGAAAACAGAATATGCACCACCCGCATAAAGATAACCTGCAAAAGGCCTGTCCTGATCTTCTTTGTTAGGTACCTGCCCCCAATAAGGCGTATACATTTTCTGTCCGGCAGAAATTTCGTAGATTTTTTTCTCTATTTTATCTGATTCCTTTTCGGTATTAATGGCATGACGGAAGTAGATAAATAATCCGTTGGTATAATATCTATCGTTTAAAGTAGCCAAATAAGCATCGTTTTCGGTTTTAAAGCCAAATTCGTTTTTAAAAGATTGAGCGAAACTGGTTGAAACAACCAAATAAAAAACTACAGTGAATAAAAATGATCTCATAAAAAAGCCCAGGCAATTTACCTAGGCTATAAAAGTATTTATTGTAATTGGATTTTTGATTGTTAATCCAAAAGAATTAGCAATTAGTTTACAATCGGCGCAATTTTAACACTTAAATCTAAAGGTTTTTTAACCTTGTTTTTGGTTAAAGCCAATTCAATTACTTCACTCATTTCGGTTACATAATGGAACTTTAAATCCTTGATGTAACTTTCTTTAATCTCTAAAATATCCTTACGGTTGCTTTTGCAAAGGATAATTTCTTTAATATTTGCTCTTTTTGCCGCTAAGATCTTTTCTTTGATACCACCAACCGGAAGTACTTTTCCTCGTAAAGTAATCTCACCCGTCATGGCTAAATGCTGTTTTACCTTACGTTGTGTAAATGCCGAGGTTAGGGCCGTAAGCATGGTTACCCCAGCAGAAGGTCCGTCTTTTGGCGTAGCGCCTGCAGGCACGTGAACATGCACATCCCAGTTGTCAAATAAACTGTAGTCTATATCAAATTCTGCTGCATGGGCACGTAAATAGGCCAGCGCAATAATTGCCGATTCTTTCATTACATCGCCAAGATTACCTGTTAAGGTGAGTTTGCCTTTTCCTGGGCTTAAGCTAGATTCGATAAATAAAATATCGCCTCCAACACTTGTCCAGGCCAAACCGGTAACTACTCCAGCCACTTCATTGCCTTCGTATAGGTCTTTATCGTAAATTGGCGCACCTAAAATACGTTCTACATCTTCATTGGTTAAATTTGAATCGTAGGTTTCTTCCATTGCAATTTTTGTAGCCACGCCACGCACTAAAGAACCTATTTTTTTCTCCAAACCACGTACACCTGATTCTCTGGTATAATCTTCAATCACCTTTTCGATCAGCGGAGTTTTTAGGTTAATATCCTTAGTTTGTAAACCATGGTTTTCCTTTTGTTTGGGCAACAGGTATTTTTTAGCGATTTCTATTTTCTCTTCAATCGTATATCCGTTTACTTCGATAATCTCCATACGATCTAACAAAGCAGGTTGTATAGTACTTAAAGAGTTGGCCGTTGCAATAAACAGGATGTTGGATAAATCGTAATCCATTTCTACATAATGATCGTAGAAAGCACTGTTTTGTTCAGGGTCTAATACTTCAAGCAAAGCTGATGACGGATCGCCACGGTGATCGGTTCCTACTTTATCAATCTCATCCAAAACAAAAACCGGATTATCTGCCCCCGCTTTTTTAATGGATGAAATAATACGGCCTGGCATAGCGCCTATGTATGTTTTACGGTGGCCGCGGATTTCTGCTTCATCGCGGATGCCGCCTAAAGCCATACGTACATACTTACGGCCTAGCGCTTTCGCGATAGATTTTCCTAAAGATGTTTTGCCCACTCCGGGAGGGCCGACCAAACATAAAATCGGCGCTTTCATATTGCGCTTTAATTTTAAAACCGCTAAGTATTCGATAATACGTTGTTTCACTTTTTCTAAACCGAAGTGATCTTTATCCAAGATGCGTTGTGCTCTTTTTAGGTCGAAATTATCTTTAGTAAACTCGCTCCAGGGTAAATCTAAAAGAAGTTCTAAATAATTTAACTGAACAGAATAATCTGGTGCAGCAGGGTTCATCCTGCCCAATTTATCCAGCTCTTTATCAAAATGTTCGGCAACTGCTTTTGCCCACTTTTTCTTTTTAGCTTTTTCTTGTAAAGCATCAAATTCTAAATCGGCAGAGCTGCCTCCCAATTCTTCCTGAATGGTTTTTAGCTGTTGATTTAAAAAATAATCACGTTGTTGCTTATCTAAATCGGTACGCACTTTTGATTGGATCTGATTTCTCAGCTCCAGCATCTGCAATTCGACCATTAAAAGTTCCATTACCTTTTGTGCTCTTTCCTGCAATTTATCCATTTCAAGGATTTTTTGCTTATCGGCCATTTCGGCATTCATATTTGATGAAATGAAATTGATCAAAAATGAATTGCTCTCGATGTTTTTAAGTGCAATGCTTGCTTCACTTGGGATATTTGGTGAAAGCTGGATGATCTGAGCAGACATTTCGCGGATAGAGGCGATTAATGTTTTAAACTCTTTATCTGCTTTGTGCTTTTGTTCTTCGAATTTTTTAACAACTGCTTTAATGTAAGGTTCGTTCTGTACCTCTTCAATTAAGCTGAAACGTTGTTTACCCTGGATAATTACGGTGGTATTTCCATCAGGCATCTGCAACAGCTTAATGATGTTTGCAACTGTACCAACTGTATTAAGTTGCTCAAAAGTAGGGTCTTCAATGGAAACGTCTTTTTGAGAAACAACCCCAATAATCTTATTTCCTTTGTAAGCTTCCTTAATTAATTTTATCGATTTATCTCTTCCAACTGTAATAGGAATAACTACTCCTGGAAATAAAACTGTGTTTCGCAAAGGCAATATGGCCAACGTTTCGGGCGTTTCCTCATTGTTCATTTCCTCTTCGTCCTGTTGAGACATTAAGGGGAAAAATTCGGTATCCTCATTTATAATTGGCATTGCTGTATGGAAATCAAATATATCTTGTTTACTCATTATCACATTTTCCGCTAACGACAAACTGGCAGTTTAATCGTATCCACTTTGTTTAATTTTTGTATTAAGTTAATAAATTCAACTCTTGTGCCAAAGTGAAAATAATATTAATCTTATGTTAAAAAGGCAGAGTAATATAAATATTTTCGCCAATATCATATAAAGCATATTTTAGCGTTTAAGCTAATGTTTAGGGCATTTGGTTTTGAATGAAAGAAAATTAAAAACTTTTAAATTATCAGAATAGGATTATATTGCAAAAAATTTCTCCTATAAATTTGGTTAGGCGTTAGATTTGTTAAACTTATTACTCATACATGAACTATTTTAAAAAGGCGATTTTAGGATTAATTATTTTTACATCAACTAGTAGTTTTGCACAAAGCAATTACGAAAGAAGCATGCAGGCGATGATGAAAGGTGATTATAAAACCGCCGCTATACAATTAGAAAAAGCTGATGCCAAAACTAAAGATAACGCAAATGTGCTCCAGATGCTCGGATATTCTTATTTCCAAAATCGTGAATATGAGAAATGTATTGCCACGTATAGCCGGTTATTAATGATTAAGCCTACTGAGGTTACGGCTTATTATTACCGAGGGATAGCAAGATTAAAAATCGCGAACGACCCTAAAGAATCGTTAAATACCATGCGGGAGAACTTTTATTTGGCATCTCTCAAAGATTTTACAAAAGCCATTGAAATTAATGGTGATGAAGATGCCCAAATGTTTCAGAACCGTGGCTTAGCTTATAAGGATTATGCAATTTTCAGATCTTTTAAAGCGAAGAAAAAAGAAGAAAAAGCGGCTTGTGTAGCCTTGTTCAATAATTCTATCGCCGATTTTCAGAAAGTATTAACCTTGCAGCCGTTAAGAAAAGATATTATTGATTGGGTAACCTACGATAAGGCACAGATTGCTAGCCTAAAGTAAAATATAGCCTTCAAAGAAAAATGGGACTTGAATATTTTCGAGTCCCATTTTTTTTATTTCAGCTTTCCGATAACTGAATACTTCTTTCCCTTTAACAGCCTAATTTTCTGTTGCTTTTGGATTGCATAAAGGCTATCCGGACAGTAAGTTAAAGTATCCTGAGATTGGTATAAGATATTTTTATTATCGATAATGATCTCTATTTTACCTGCTTTCTGACCGCTCCAGCTTATAGAAACCTTCTTAATAGGGATTTTTTTATTGTCGGAAGTATAAATATCAACGCCATCTTGTTCTTTTATTTTAAAACTCCCTTTCCATGAGGTTTTATTAATGTCGGCATTAACAAAGATTGCTAATTCTTTTGCCCAGTCGGCAATTTTAGCTGTTTTGCTTTCGGTTGCCCCATTTACACTAACGGTTTTATTTACTATGGGGTTTAGTCTTTGTAAGCGAGAAATTTCCTTTCCAAAATATCCTTTTATATCAAAATACAATAAATCGGTATTTGCTTCAGCTTCTTTTCGCTGATTACAGGAAAATAATGCCAAAGCAAATACCAGGATATGAAGTTTCTTAACCATTATACTAAAACATTTCCTGTCATTTCTGCTGGAATAGCCACGCCTAATATTTTTAGAATGGTAGGGGCAATGTCGCCCAATTTACCGTCTGCAATGGTTTTATAATCCTTATCAATTAAAATACAGGGAACCAGGTTGGTGGTATGCGCAGTATTGGCAGATCCATCGCCATTAACCATAAATTCGGAGTTTCCATGGTCGGCCAAAAGAATAAACGAATAACCATGCTCCAAACCTTTATTTACCACCGTTTCTGCACATTTGTCTGCGGTTTCTACTGCTTTTACCACAGCCTCAAAAACACCTGTATGGCCAACCATATCCGGATTGGCAAAGTTTAAGCAAATAAAATCTGCCCATCCGGTTTCCATTTCTTTGGTAATGGCATCGGTAATTCCTGCGGCACTCATCTCTGGTTGAAGATCGTAGGTAGCTACTTTCGGTGAAGGAATTAAAAGGCGTTTTTCGTTTTTAAATTCAGCTTCCCTTCCGCCAGAGAAGAAGAAAGTTACGTGTGGATATTTCTCAGTTTCTGCAATACGGATCTGGTTTTTATTGTTGTTGGCCAGTACTTCGCCGATGGTTTGAGTTAAATCATCTTTGGTGAAAATTACATTTACCTTTTCAAAACTCTCATCGTAGGTGGTCATGGTAACATAATACAATGGCAGTTTGTGCATCTGCTGTTCTGGGAAATCTTTTTGCGTTAATGCGGTAGTGATTTCACGACCTCTATCGGTACGGAAATTAAAACAGATTACTACATCATCATTTTGAATCGTAGCAACTGGTGCGCCATTATCTTGCGTTAAAACGATTGGTTTCAAAAATTCATCAGTTACGCCATCAGCGTATGATTTTTTGATCGCGGCCAGCGCATCCTGGGTTTTTTCGCCAATACCGTTTACCATCACATCGTAAGCTTGTTTAACGCGCTCCCAACGGTTATCGCGGTCCATTGCATAGTAACGGCCAATCATGGTAGCTAATTTAGCGCTGGTGTTTTGGATGTGGTTTTCCAGGTCAGTAATAAAGCCCAAGCCGGAGTTTGGATCAGTATCACGCCCATCTAAAAAGGCATGAACAAAAGTGTTTGATACGTTTGCTTCATTTGCGGCATCGCATAAAGCTTTTAAGTGTTCGATATGCGCATGCACACCGCCGTTTGAAACGAGACCGATGAAATGAACTGCTTTGTTATTTTGCTTAGCATAATCGAATGCACTTACCAAAACCGGGTTGCTGTGCAATTCTCTGTCGGTAATCGATTTGTTGATTCTTCCAAGCTCCTGGTAAACTACCCTACCTGCGCCTAAGTTCATGTGCCCAACTTCCGAGTTTCCCATTTGCCCGGCTGGTAAACCTACTGCTTCACCTGATGCTTCAAGCTTAGAATTTGGGTATTTCTGTAATAAAGAATCGAAAAAAGGAGTGTTGGCAGCATATGCAGCATCAGAATTATCTTGTTTTCCGTAGCCCCAACCATCTAGAATTATAAGCGCGAGTTTTTTATCGTTTACCATTTTTATTGTAAAATTTATTGATCCACATTAAAACATTTTCATGTATAACATGTTTTAGTATTTTGTTTATATGGCAAATATAACTTTATTGATGCTTATACAAATGAAGAAATCCTTTTTTTGATACGCTAATGGCATAATTTTAGCTATAGGGTTCTGTATAAAATACAGAAATGATCCGGAGCTTATTTTTACTCATTATTAGTTTGTCGTCATTATATCACCCTACAGCTCTTCAGGCAGATATTATTGATGATTTATCCTCGTATTTTAAAGCTGGCAACTCAAAAGAAATTGCCAAAAGTTTCGCCTCAACTATTGAACTTATTATAGTTGATGAAGAAGATGTATACTCTAAAGCACAGGGTGAACAGATTTTAAGAGATTTTTTTGTTAAACATCCGCCAATAAAAACAAGTATTTTTCATAAAATTAATACGAATCCAAATTATCGTTTTGGTGTAATTATGCTAAGTACCGCCAAAGAAACCTTCAGGGTTTCCATCACCATGAAAAAATTCAATACCAGCTTTTCGATTACCGAATTAAGGATCGAACCGGCAAAGGATTAATTGCCTAGGCAGGACTTACAAAGTTTTGCCACTGCTAGGCTTTGCCAGCTTTGTAAGTCGCGGAGGCTACAAACTTCTGAAGTTAACAAATCACTTTAACGCCTCAGTAAATTGTCTGCTAACAAATATTTCTTATTTTTGCGGCATAAAATCTACATTTTGGATACTCAACTTATACATCAATTCATAAAAAATGCCCTTACCGAAGATGTTGGTGATGGTGATCATACTTCACTTTCAACAATTCCACCCGGAACGCAGGGAAAAGCAAAACTGATTATCAAAGAAGATGGTATTTTGGCTGGAATTGAACTGGCTCTTGAGATTTTTAAGGAGGTTGATGATACTTTAAAGGTTGATGTACTGTTAAAGGATGGCGTAGCGGTAAAAGTAGGCGATATTGCCTTAACCGTTTCCGGAAGTACACATGCTATTTTAATTGCAGAGCGTTTGGTTTTAAACTGTATGCAACGCATGAGTGGCATTGCTACTAAAACCCATCGGATTGTTTCCTTATTGAAAACAACCAAAACCAAAATTTTAGATACCCGCAAAACCACTCCAGGACTTCGCTATTTAGAAAAATGGGCAGTAAGGATCGGGGGAGGTGTAAATCACCGCATTGGTTTATATGATATGATCTTAATTAAGGATAATCATGTAGATTATGCAGGAGGAATTTCAAACGCCATTACAGCCGCTAAAAAATATCTAATAGATCAAAATAAATCACTTCAGATTGAAATCGAGGTGCGTAACCTTGAAGAGTTAGCTCAAGTTTTGTCTACTGGTGGTGTAGACCGCATTATGCTTGATAATTTCAGTTTCGAAAACTTAAGGGCTGCGGTTAAATTAATCGACGGTAAATTCATTACAGAGGCTTCGGGAGGGATTACTGAAGAGAATGTTGCTGAATATGCTGCTTGCGGCGTAGATTTTATTTCGATGGGCGCGCTTACACACTCTGTGAAGAGCCTGGATATGAGTTTAAAAGCATACTAAAGTGATTTGCTATAAAATTAAAAGCTTATTTTTTGTATCATTGTAGGCTATGGTTACGGTTTATTCTCTCAGCGCGTTATTAATTGCCTACCTTTTTGGATCTATACCAACAGCTGTATGGCTTGGTCAGGCCTTTTATGGGGTCGATGTAAGGGAGTATGGAAGTGGCAACGCTGGCGCAACCAATACCTTTAGGGTATTGGGCAAAAAAGCCGGAATCGCTGTAATGATTATCGATATTGCAAAAGGTTATACCGCAACTAATCTGGCCTATTTAATCGGCATGTCGGTAACCGGGCCACAAAACTCAGTTGTTTTTGTTAATTATCAGCTCGCGCTCGGTGTAACCGCAGTAATGGGACATTTATTTCCTGTTTTCGCCGGTTTTAGAGGCGGGAAAGGTGTTGCTACACTTTTTGGAATGATTTTGGCAGTTAACTTCGAAGCATCTATGCTTTGTGTTCTGGTTTTTGTGGTTGTGCTGTTGTTAACTAAATACGTTTCATTAAGCTCCATTTGTGCAGGATTTACTTTTCCGCTCAGTGTGGTGTTCTTGTTTCAGGTTTCCATCAAATCGGAAGTGCTTTATGGCATGGTGGTTTGTATTTTAATCTTAGTTACACACCAGAAAAACCTCGAAAGATTGCTGAAAGGCAAAGAATCTAAAGTGTATTTGTTTAGGAAGAAAACTAATTAATTAACAAAACACATTTCATTAAAACTTATTTATAGGCTTACTGTTTAATCTACGGTTTTGCTTATCAGTATTTACTAATCATTTAAAATCGCATTATGAAAAAGTTATTTTTAACAGCAAGTGTTGCTGGAGTATTATTATTTAACTCCTGTTCTACCGTTCCTTTAACAGGCCGTAGTCGATTTGATTTAGTGAGTAACGATCAGGTTTTGCCAATGGCTTTCCAGGCTTATAGCACTTTTTTAACGGAGAATAAAAGTACAGTTTTACCAGCCTCGAATGCGCAGGCTTTGAAAGTTAAAACCGTTGGTAGCAGATTAATTACGGCTGTAAAATCGTATATGAACAGCAATAATTATGGAAACCTAATTGCAGATTACCAGTGGGAGGTTAATGTGGTGCAGAACAACGAGAAAAATGCCTGGTGTATGCCCGGAGGGAAGATTGTAGTTTATACCGGTATTTTGCCTGTAACACAAGATGACGCAGGTTTGGCCACCGTAATGGGCCACGAGATTGCCCATGCAATTGCAGGTCACTCCGCAGAAAGGATGTCGCAAGAAATGGTTGCTCAAGGTATTGGTGCAGCAGCAGGTGTTGCATTATCTAAAAATCCAAAAACTCAATCTATTTTTAATACCCTTTATGGCGTAGGCACGCCAGTGGCAATGTTAAAATTTAGTCGTAATCAAGAATTGGAAGCTGATCGTTTAGGCTTAATTTTTATGGCCATGGCCGGATACAATCCACAAAATGCCACTGCTTTTTGGAACAGGATGTCGGCGGCATCTGCAGGGGCGCAGAAACCAGCTGAATTTTTAAGTACCCACCCAAGCGATGCTACACGTATTGCACAGATCCAAAAATATTTACCTGAAGCACAACAGTATTATAAGAAATAAGGTTTAGGACTTAGGGTTTAAGGTGGATGGTTTTGCATGATGCAGAAAATTCTACCTTTTTTGTTCAGTCCTTTTCTGGTCTTAGCGTCTCGCTAAGACCTTTTTTATTTAAATTAAGGTTGAAGATATTGTTTAAGTCGTAGTGAGACGCTACGACTACAGATAGTCTTGCTAAGGCCTTTTATTTCAGTATATTGATTAAGTTTTAGCGAGATGTTAAGACTAGAAAGGTTACCGTCATTTCGAGCGGAGTGCAACGCAGTCGAGAAATCTAACAATTGAGATATGCTGGATAGATCTCTTCATTCCACTGCGTTCCAGTCGAGATGAGGAATTGCTGAGGACAAATGAACTAATGGCAACTGAACCAATTAATTGCCCAGCACCTTCAAAATGGCACTGGCTTTCAACAAACACTCTTCGTATTCTAAAACAGCATTGCTTTGGTAGGTAATGGCTCCTCCAACCTGAAACGATAAATAGCTAGATTCTGCATTGTATAAAATACTCCTGATCACCACATTAAAATCGAAATCACCATCTGGACTGATGCAACCAAATGAACCGGAATAAATTCCTCTTTTGCTCACTTCATATTCTTCGATCAATTTCATAGCCCTAACCTTTGGAGCGCCAGTCATAGAGCCCATTGGAAATGCATTTTTAATGGCGTCGACAAAATGAATCTCTGGGCTTAATTCACAGC
>Ga0182006_1001059_pt1 | contig 17747 bp, 24 predicted proteins | sample Sormic07211104_1_FD_123022 | JGI IMG/M metagenome (GOLD analysis project Ga0182006, IMG submission 123022) | Rhizosphere microbial communities from Sorghum bicolor, Mead, Nebraska, USA - 072115-104_1 MetaG | ecosystem: Host-associated > Plants > Roots > Rhizosphere | place: USA: Nebraska...
AAAACAATGATTTCATATAAAGAAAGGCATCAAGCCCAAACTAAATTCAAAAACAATAATTTAAAACCTACTCTTATAAATATAGACTACTTAATTATCAATTTAGAGGGTCAACCGTTTGGAGAATTTCCTGAACATTCAAAATTTCGCTTAAAACCTTACGAATATGGAACTAAGATTTTTGAGCTAAGAGCAGATTTATATTATGAAGAATTAAAAATCGGTATTTACACAGCAAGACCACGCTCAGCAATTATGAGCGAACAATTTGCTCAGCTTCAATTTGAAAACAATCTATTTTATACATTATCTAACGACGCTTTAAAAGGTGTCATAAATGCTTTTTGCGATGAAACGAACTACTTATTTAAGTCTATTAATAGACTGGATATATGCCTTGACAAGTCTGATATCAACAATTCTTACCGTAATTTATATAGTAATGTGGTTGCAGGTAACTACCTTATTTCGGGGCGTCCAAAAAATTTACAAAGCTATTTTGAAACCTACAAAGGAAAATCAATACTTAACGGCTTCCAAATTGGGAAAAGAACATCTGATAAAATAATACGATGCTATAACAAAACGCTGTCTTTACAGCTGACCGAAAAACCATACATAAATGAATATTATGCAAATAATGGTTTGAAAAATGACAATGTTTGGCGTTTTGAATATCAGTTAAATTCAGCGTTTTTTAGAGGTCTTAACGAACATTCAAAAGGAAATGTAAATATCAGTCAGGCAATGACTTGGGGTGTTTTTGATAAAGCAAATCTTTATGAGTTATTGAAAATCGCAAATAAAGGTTTTTTTGAACTTCGTGAGAATACTGGCAAAAGTCAAATCAATAAAGAAAAGCTTATTACTCTTTTTGATTTTGATTTTTTACAGTCCCAAATTACCAAATTCAATCCTATAATTAAGCGTTTAAAAAAGGTTGTTCTTTCTTCGACAACAATTAAAAAACGTCTTGCAAAATCTCTATTTAGAGAATATTACGCAAACAATCAGGATATATCTTATATCGTCGCTCTAAATCTTTTACTTCAAGATATGGACATTACTACTGAAAACCAACTTTTGGTTTGGTTTCAAAACAAATTACATTTCTATCTGCACGAATTTAGAACAAAGGAAAAATTAGTAAATGATTTTGATTCTGAATTATTCCATGAACATCAACTTTTATTTTTATAAGCCATGAAAACACAGAATACAAGCCAAAAAGTAACTAAAACCCAGTTAATGCATATTCTTGAATTAAGCTATAAAACTGCTTGTAAAGAATATCAAACAATTATTGATTCTCTTGCTTTAAAAAGGAACTATTTAACGGTTCAAGACCTAATAAACTATGGCATATTATAGGGAAAATTAGGGAAAAATAGGGAATTATAGGGAATTTTAGGGAACGTCAAATAATAGTTGCAATAACCTTTGTGAAAGAAATTTAAACAAATAAAATTTATAACAAATGAAAATTGCAACTATTACAGGCGTTACAAAATCGCCAGAACTTCAAGTAACAAAAGCAATCGGTGCTTTAATTGTTTCAAGTGATGTGCCGTTATCAGGTTTAACTACTGAAAAAATTAGTATTTACATTGAACGTGGAAACGGCTCGAATGTCATTTTAGCAAATAAAGTTTTGCTTAAAGATTTCATTTTAGCAAGTACCTACGGAACTGAAAATACACAGTCCGATGAAGATAATGCTTTGATTGCATTATGTGAATTAGCAGACGAAGGTTCAATTTATCTTGCAGATAAAGAGAGTATTAAAATTACTCTTGAAGATTTAATTGCAGGTAAACGCTACGATTTACACGGAATCGAAGAGCCACAGCAAACAAACAATTTATTCTTTTTTGAACAAAAATCTGTTGCTTCTGAGGAGTTCAACAAAAAAATTGATGTTCAGGGATTTGATTTGGCTGTCATGACTGTTGACGATTCAGTAAGTGATTTGTCTTACCAGTATTCAAACGGTCAGGTAGTTAAATACCTTCCTTTTGAACTGCAAACCTTAAGCCGTGATATTGACCCTATCCAAGCTGTTCTTGCAGATGGAAAAGTGTTACAAGGTTTAACGGATAGATTAACCTTGCCTTTAGTGGCTGTGGTTGGTATTGAAATCAATAAGTCGCAAGGCTCAATTATTAATTTCGTCGTAAGATGTCTAAAAACTGTGTAAGCTATGGGATTTTTCAAAAAAATTGGAACAGCGATTAAGAAAAACGTTTCGTTCAAAAATTTGGTAAAGGTCGCTACTCCTATCATGGGTGCAATTCCTTTCGTTGGTGGTGCTGTTCAAAATATCTCGCAGAATTTGCAAGATGCTCACGAGGCAAAAAAAGCAAATAATGCAGCGCAAGCTGAATATAATAATCAACAAGCTTTAGCTGTAGCAAGTCAAACAGCTGGTGCTGTAGCAAATGCAGGTTCTCAGATTTTCGCGAAAGCCGTAACAACTGGAATTAATGACGGTTTAAGTACTGGTTTTGTTCAGGGTTCTGGTCAGGTTGGTGCTACTGTCGTAAGTTCAACTATTAAGGTTTGGTTTCAAAGAAACTGGAAAATTGTTTTAGGTGCTGTCGCTGGTCTTATTGCATTGATTTGGTTTTTAAGACGTGACCGCAATAATTCAGGAAGAAGAGTTGCTAGAAAAAGATAGCAAGCCGAAAAATTACTATCGAATCTATCTTATTGTATTTCTGATAGATTCGGCAGTAATCATAGTAAAAAAACTGGCTGAAATCATATTATTAATTAAACACATTATAAAGTAATGGCACAAAATAGAAAAAATTCTAATAATCAGAATTACAACAATAATAACAATAACCAACAAAAGGTAAAGCATTCAGGTGCAAAGTACACTACTTACATGCCTGTTACTGGTCCGAATAAAGGTGTTGAACAGCATTTAACAACTGGTTGGAGATTGTCTAAAGGAGAATTGATTGCAATTAAATGTGTAACTACTAATAAATCAAATCTTTCTGAAAAAGGTTGGTTTGGCTCTGTAGCATGCACTTTTACAAACACTAAAACTGGTGTTCAATCATTTCACTGGGGTACAATGCAGAAAAATGGCGGTAAAGTCGTAATTGACAGTATGGCATTTGTAATTAATCCACGTGCGAAAAACGGAGGTTATGCAGGTACATTTATTCGTTCGAACTAATGTTTAGGTTCATATTAAAGTTCCTCCCTCTTATACTTCATGAGGGGGTTGATTTACTCAAAGAGCATTTAGAAAAAAGAAAACAATTAAAACAAAATAAGTCATGAAAAATTTGAAAGGAATTGTTTCGATAATTGGTATTATCGTAAAATATGGTGCGGTCGTAACCGCTATTTTAAAAGGTATTCAAGTTGTATCGGATGAATTAAGTAAGCTTGATTTCGGAAAAGATGAACCTCAAACGCCTGCAAAACCTCTAACTATCGAAGAAAATGAGTAGTTATTTAGGGAGAAAAGAATTAACACGAGGTATTCGAAATAATAATCCGGGTAACTTGGTTTTGACAAATATAGCATGGCAGGGAAAAATACCAAATGCTCAAAATACAGACAAACATTTTGAACAGTTTACAGAAGTAAAATACGGTATTCGTGCCATGTTGCGAGATTTGACAAATGATATTGATAAAGGTAAAAATACCGTAAGAAAGCTTATAACTGAATATGCTCCACCATTCGAAAATGATACCCAAAAATATATTGAGGTTATCTCAAAAGCTGTCGGTTTAGACCCTGACCAAACAATTAAAATTGTAGATGCAAGATTTTACTTAGTGATTGCACGTGCAATTATTAAACATGAATGCGCACCCGATCACAATTTGATTTACGATTCAGACATTCAGGATGCTATTGACATTATGGGAGATTACAACCTTGCAAGTGTTACCGTAACGGCTAAGAAGAAATTCAAGTTCAATTATTTGATTATTCCCGTGCTACTTTTTTTTTATACTGTTTACAGCGTTACAGTCTAAACAAACGCCCAAAACGATAAAATTATTAATTCAAAAATTTAAACAAGATGTTAGATAAAATCAAACTTTTTTACGCAAACAATAAAACTATTGCAAATGTTGTATTAGTCGCTTTAGCAGGATTCTTAGCTTATAAATTATTTAAGAAGAAATAATTATGGCTCAAAGAGAGATAATTAATAGAACAAAGAGCCAAGCCAATACTGTTTGGCTCTTTGATTTTCTGCAAAAATACTGGCTTTTAGTTGTTGGTATCATTGTGTGTTATCCATTATTAAAGAAATGGTATGCTAAATTCACGCAAGATGCTGAGGAAAAAGCTTTAGAAGATGCGGAAAAGGATTTAAGAATTGCAGTTTCGAACCCAATGACAAAGGAAATTGAATTGAACAAAATTACACCTCGTAAAGAAGTTCATGACATAGCAGAATCTTTGGCGGTTTGGTTAGGAACAAATAAGCAAACGAAAGATTCTCCTTGGTACACTTGGATAACTGAACCAATGTCTAATTTCGAAAATGAGCGAGAGACTATTAACGAGTTATTGAAAGTAAAGCAAGTTACAACTGTTCCTTTAGTAATCGGCTGTTATTATGTCATTACACGCCGTGATTTAAAGGCTGATTTAAAAAAATATTTATCAACCTCGGACTTAAAAAAAGTTCCTTTATTCAATTAAAACGACATGAATTATATACAATATATTGATGATACATACGCAGTAAAAGTAAAGGAAATTCCATACTATGATGAACAGGGCTACGCTGTAAAAGATATTCAAACACCGTTTTTCATATTGTCGCTTTTCATCGACAATAAACGTGTGAATGGTGTTTATTTTAATAACTACGATAGTTTGGCTATGTTATCAGTTATTAATGATTTAGGTAATGTCGATTTAAATGTTATTCCTGAAAATCATTTTGCTACTGCTTTTACAGAAATATTTCTTGGAGTTCCTTACTCTACTGGTTCAAGTGTTCAGATTTCAAATTTTAGTGATTTTCAAAACAAGCCATTAAGATATTTAAAAGAATATAAATTACCTCAATTTCGTTTAGATGGTAGATTTTCTCAGGGTTCGGGTTATGCTTACGATAGTAGAGTTTATTCTTTGCTAAAACTTAGTACAATTCAATCTGATAATAAATTTTATACAGCCTTTTATGATACTTATAGAAATGGTACTCATATTGATAACTTAGAATTTCAGGGAGATAACCCAAATTATATTAGAAATGGCTATGATTTAGTTACGTCTTTTCCAGTTCAGAACAATGGTAATATTGTTCAGTTTGGGGATTATTATGTAAAAATGACTACAACTAAACCGTATCCTTATGGTCTTAGTGTTTTTATATTCACAGATATTAGAACTAATGAATTTTGGTTTTATGTGGATTATATTGAAGTTGGCACAAGTATTATTAAAAAAGGAGAATTCGACATGTCAACATTTGTTTGTGTAAACGGAGGTTTTAAAATTAAAAATCTCATGCATGAAGTAGAGATACAAATCAGCAATATTTATGGCTAATACTACTCCAACGCCTTACAGCTGTACAATCTTTAATAAAGATAAAAGTATAAGACCTATAAAAGTTGAGTTTTGCAAATCAATATATTATCTACATAACTGGTGTAAAAATGTCGGATTTGATTATCACTACATTAATATTTACAACCGAAAAACAGGTAATTATATTTCGAGACAATACTGTAATGACTATATAATAGATAAGCCTTTGTATTAATTTACAAAGGCTTTATAATTTTAGTATATTTGAATAAATATCTAAAATATGAAAGAAAAAATTTCTTGGTTTAATGAAATTCCCGCTAAAGTTTTTTTTGTGTTAAGTTTAGCAGGAATATTTTATTTTTATGGTGGAGATTATGTTTTATTTAAAATGCATCCTGATGTAGAAAAATATGCGTATCCACTTTTTGTTTTTTCTATTATTATCACTGCTTGTAATGGGTTGGTGCTTTTATGGAAAGGTGCAAAATATCTATTTTCGTCATTAACTGAAAATAGAAAATATAGAAAAATAATATCTAATTTAGATAACTTCGAACGCATTATTATATGTGAATTTTATGTTCAGAATAGAACTACTCTAAGTATGAAATGGGATGATCCTGTTGTACAAGGTTTAGTTGATAGAAACATTTTGTTGCATGCTAGTAATATTATTAATGGTTTTGATATGACATTTAAAATTAACCCCGTATTAAAATCTGTGATTGATCCTGAGAGGGATTTGGACATTACCGCATACAAAGAGTTTAGAAAGAATAATATGCCTGAGCATCTACAGTCAAATTTTTAAAATTATAATTATTTATTCTTTTATAGCAATTGACAAAGCGAGGTAAAATTATGGCATTATTTTTGGAAAAACTTTAGTAATTATAAACTCACAAACTAAACCACATGAAGAAAATTACCTTATTACTTTTTATTATACTTTCTATCCCCGTTTTTGCTCAAGATTCAGATATGAAAGTTTATCTTGAAAAGACTGACATCGCAACAATTGAACAGTACGAATTAATAAAGAAAGTTAATTCATTTTATCCTGATATTATGATAAGCAAGCAGGTTAAAAATAAATTTAAAAATAATTTCAAAACAAATGAATTTCTTTCTGCTGATTTAATCTACGAGAATATTTCGAAGTTTAAATTATACAACGTAACTATTTTAGATAACAGATGTTTGTCATACACATTTTTAAGTCCAGACGATGTTTTAACATTTGGCGAAGTCAGAACCTTTGACGGTAATACAGTAAGAACCTTGTACAAGCTTGATAAAGGTAAATCTCTAATGCAGTATTTTATTAACGGTAAATTAATCAATGAAGTAAAAGGATAAATTTACATTTAAACATCAATAAATAAGCCCCAATAAAACGGGGCTTTTTTTATGTTCTAAATTTTTATATATTAGTTTTCTTTAAAAATAGGGGTTAAAAATGCTGTTGATAAAGTTGTTAACATCTTCTTGGACATACTGCAAATCATACTATAAATTATAGTTCAAATTGAAATAACTCTGAGAGAAGAGCTATTCATATAATTTATTCAAAACAACGTCTTTAGGAACCAAATCTCCCCCACCACGTTTTGTGAATTGTAAAACTCCTTCATTTGTAATTAAAACTGCGCTCGCAGAAATTCCGTCTTTATCTTTAAGTTTGATTTGAGCTCTGTCGCCAAGCGGATAAACATATCCGGAAACTTCTAAAACTCCAGAATTTAATTCTTTATGTTCACTTGTAACTTCTGCAGTTCCAAAAATCGCATAATTAGATTGTGCGATTGTAATTGTGAAAATATATTCTTTTTTACAGTTTTTACAATTTTCATTGCTCCAGGTTCCAGAAAATCTATTATGCTGTGAATATGACTTTAGAGAAATTAAAATTGCCAGAAAAAGAAATTTTTTCATTGTAGATTGTTGTATAAAAATTTGAACCAAATATAAAACAAAAAAAGCATCATGAATCATGATGCTTTTTCTAAGTTTAATAAAAACTATAATTTTTTCAAATAAACTGATTTTCCATTTAATGAAACGTCAATTTGATTTGTTTTTTCATTGAAAGTTGTTCTCAAAGCATTTCCGTTAAAAATTGTAACGTCGCCGTATACGTGGCCAGCTTCATTTGAAACATAATCAAAAACTACTTTTTTATTACCAGGCTCAATTCCTAATTTATAGCTTGAAAATTTTGTGCCTCTCAAATCAAAATCCTGCTGTGTATCAATAACATTTCCATCTGCATAAAAATTTGTTACAGATTTACTTAAAGTTATATCAGGATAATACTGATTTACTTTTTTTAAGAGTTCGTACTGGGTAACACTGGCCTCTTCTTGTTTTGATGTGATAGTTTGAGCAAAAGAAAGAGATGTAAATAAAATGGTTAATAGTAAAATGTACTTTTTCATATTTTTTAAATTAATGATTAATAAATAGTTACGCCAAAATATTTGGCAATAACTGTAATTTATTGTTATAAACTTCTTGAAGTTATACTACAAGGTATGAAATCTTTACCTTTGCACGAAATTAAAAGCCTTTTTTTAAGAAAATGACAACAAAAAAATATATTCAGTTGATCCTCATTTTAGGTTCACTTACAGCTTTAGGTCCCTTTTCTATTGATATGTATCTGCCTGGTTTCTCTGGAATTGCAAAAGATTTAAATACAACTGTAGCAAAAGTTTCGATGAGTTTATCGAGTTATTTCATCGGTATTTCCGCTGGACAATTGCTTTATGGACCATTATTGGATCGTTTTGGACGAAAAAAACCGCTCTTCATCGGTTTGCTTGTATATATATTGGCTTCTTTAGGCTGTATTTATGTTGCTGATATTGATTCTTTTATATTACTTCGTTTTGTGCAGGCGATTGGAAGTTGTGCTGCAACTGTAGCTTCTGTTGCAATGGTTCGAGATTTGTTTCCTGTAAAGGATATTCCAAAAGTATTTTCACTTTTAATGCTTGTTGTCGGGCTTTCGCCAATGCTGGCGCCTACAATTGGCGGTTACGTTACAGAAGATTTAGGCTGGCACGCCGTATTCTTTATATTAATGTGTATGGGAATTGTAATTTTAGCGGCGTCTCAAATTGGGCTTCCAAACACTTATAAACCAGACACTTCAATTTCATTAAAACCAAAACCGATTATTACTAATTTCTTAGCCGTTTTAAAAGAACCTCAATTTTATACGTATGCTTTCACTGGAGCAATAGCTTTCTCAGGATTATTTTCTTATGTAGCAGCATCTCCTATCGTATTTATGGATATTTATAAGGTTGACGCCAAAACTTACGGTTGGATTTTTGCTTTAATGTCTGTCAGTTTTATTGGTTCTAGTCAATTGAATTCTATGTTGTTAAAAAGATTTTCTAGTGAACAAATGATTTTTGGAGCACTAATTTCGCAATCAGTAATTAGTATTATATTCTTGATTTTAGCTTTAAATGACCTGTTAGGATTATACCAAACTATCGGAATGTTATTTTTATTTTTGGCTTGTTTGGGAATTTCAAATCCGAATACAGCTGGATTAACGCTTGCTCCTTTTGCTAAAAATACAGGAAGTGCATCTGCTTTAATGGGAGCTATTCAGTTGGGATTAGGTGCGTTAGCATCATTTGCAATTGGTGTTTTCGTAAAAGATTCTGTAGCTCCAATGGTTGCCATTATGGCAACTACAACTATAGCAGCATTTATTATTTTAAATATTGGGAAACGATTTATAAAAAATAAAGTAGAACTATCGGATAGTGATGATGTGATGATGGCTCATTAAAACTTTTAAATTTTCAATTTTTTAAATTCCAAATTCCAACTTATAAAAAAAAACAGAATCTATATTTAGATTCTGCTTTTTTTTGATTCCTATTTTGGAATTTGGAATTTAAAAATTGGAATTTAAAAATTCTAACTTTGCTGTCTTTTTTCTGGTCGAATAATCATTCTAAGAGATTGATCTTTTGCGAAATAAGCAACCATCCAATTCCAGAATGTATTTAATCTGTTTCGGTAAGTAATCAAAGAAATCAAGTGAATAAACAGCCAGATAACCCAAGCAAAAAATCCTTTAAAATGCCATTTTGGACTTGGTAAATCTACTACAGCTTTGTTTTTTCCAATGATTGCCATAGAACCTTTGTCTTTATACATAAATGGTGTCAATGGTTTATTTTTAACCATAGCTTTAAAGTTTTTAGCTAGATTAAGTCCTTGTTGAATAGCAACTTGCGCAACCTGCGGGTGTCCGTCAGGGAAATTTTTATCTCCAGCAGTAATTGCTGTATCACCAATCGCATAGACATTTTCTAATCCGTTTACTTTATTGTATTGGTCAGTTGCCATACGTCTTCCGCGGCCATAACTTTCTTTCGGAATTCCGTCGAAAATTTTAGCAGAAACTCCAGCGGCCCAGATTAAGTTTTTAGTTTTAATCGTTTCTCCACCTTCAAAAAATACAGTATCATCTACATAGTCAACAACTTTAGTGTTTAGTTTTACCACAACTCCTAATTTTGTCAACGCCTCTAAAGTATCTTTTTGAGATTCCTTACTCATTGGAGACAGTAAAGCATCTCCTCCATCAACTAAATAAACATTACTTGCAGATGTATCTAATTCTGGATATTCTTTTAAAAGTATATTTTTTCGCATTTCTGCAAACATTCCAGAAACCTCCACTCCTGTTGGTCCTCCTCCGGCAACTACGATGGTCAATAATTTGCGTCTTTTGCGCATATCTTTACAGATAGCAGCCTTTTCTAGGTTTTTAAGCAATGCGTTACGCATTTCGATGGCATCATTTAATGTCTTCATCGGAATGGCATTTTTCATTACGTTTTCCATGCCAAAGTAGCTTGTTTCGGCTCCAGTTGCAAAAACCAAATGATCGTATGTCAATTCTCCATTGTTCAGCACGATTTTCTTTTCTGCTGGGACAACAGATAATAATTCACCTAAACGAAACTGCAGGTTTTTTTTACCTGCAAAAAACTTTCTAAAAGGATAACTGATGCTTGATGGCTCCAAAAAAGCCGTAGCAACTTGATATATAAGTGGTGGGAAAAAGTTATAATTATTCTTGTCTACAAGTGTTACTTGTATTTGAGGATGGTCTACAAGTTCTTTTGCCAGATTGATTCCTGCAAATCCACCTCCAATAATGACTATTTTCATATATGTTGTTAATTTAAGTAGGATTATAAAATTATTCCTTATAAATGTACAACTTTAATATACAATGACAAAAGTCATAATTATTACTTTTTGAATTTTTTAACAGGTTTTTCAACTATATCGATTTTGTTCTGCAAAATATAATTCGCCATCAATTTCTCGATTAGTTCTTCTTTTGTTAAATGATGAAAAACCGTCTTTACTTTTGTTTTTAATTCAGCAGCAATCTCATGATTTGGTTTTGTTTTGAAGATTTGTTTTGCCCATAAAAGCATATTATTTTCTTCCAGACTTGCTGCAGATGGTTTTTTAAATTCTAAAAATTTAATGCCCAATTCTCTTTCAAAATCGGCAATTTCAGCAGTTTCTTCTTGTTGTAAAACTGTTAGAGAAAGTCCCTTTGCTCCTGCCCTTGCTGTTCTTCCACTTCTGTGAACATAATTTTCGTATGTATCAGGAAGATGGTAATTCACCACATAAGAGATTTCTTTTACGTCTATTCCTCGAGCAGCCAAATCGGTAGCGACTAAAATATTGATATGTCCTTCACGAAATTGCTCCATAATCCTGTCCCGGATTCCCTGACTCAAACTTCCATGAAGTGCTCCAGATGAGAACTTATTTATAGCCAGATTTTTAGCCAGTTTATTAACTGCAGCTTTAGTTTTACAGAAAATAATACCACGTTCCCCATCTTTTGAATTCAAGAAATGCATTAAAACTTCCAGTTTTTCGATCGGATCAACAACAATATATTCGTGATCAATTCCTTCGTTTCCAACAGTTTCCATATTCGCACTTACTTGAACTACATTTTTGTTCAAATAATTCTGAATCAGTTGTTTGATTGTTCCAGGGAGCGTTGCCGAAAATAATAGTGTACGATGTTTTTTTGGTAATTCAGCGACTATTTCGTCTAAACTTTCTTTCAGGATAGCAACCATTTCATCGGCTTCATCCAAAACTAAATATTCTGTCTGCTTTAGATCAATTGCTTTACGCTGAATCAAATCGATAAGACGTCCTGGAGTTGCTACAACAATTTGTGCGCCTTCTTTAAGTCTTTCAATTTGTGGTTTTATAGGAGTTCCTCCGCAGATTGAAGCAATAGATATATTAGGAATATATTTTGAAAATCCTTCTAAGTTTCTAAAAATCTGCTGTCCAAGTTCTCTAGTAGGAACTAAAATAACAGCTTGAACTACAGTTGATTCTGAATTAACCAATTGTAATATTGGTAAACCAAAAGCAGCTGTTTTTCCTGTTCCAGTTTTTGCTAAACCCACAACGTCATGGATTTCAGACAATAAAAGCGGAATTGTTTTTTGTTGAATTTCAGTAGGTTCAACAATGTTTAATTCGCTTAAAGCTTTTAAAATTGGCGCTGAAAGTCCTAATGTTGAGAATTGTTTAGACATAGTTATTTAGTTTTTGTTTCAAGTTTCATGTTTCAAGTTACACAGAAACTTATTAAGTTGTAAAGGAGAAATCACATTTGCTCTGAAATGCTATTTCTCCTTTTGTAAATATATTAATGTTTTAGATTCCAACAACTTGAAACATGAAACCTGAAACTTTTCAACTAAAATTTATCAATCCGGTTCGTTCATGATTTTCTCACGATATTTTTTACCGATTAATAAAGTTAATCTTTGTTTGTAATCGTCTACAAGCCATTCACGGTAGTTTTTACTGCACTGGCTCAAACATTTAGAATAACGCTTAATACGATCTTCTATATCGTCATCAAGTTCTTTTGCTAATGATTTTGCTTCCTGTAATGTTTCTGTATTGTCTACACACATTCCAGCATGCTGATCAAGCGATTTATCTAAAACTACTTTCGAACGAAGATTTTGTTTGATAATTAATTTATGTTCTTCATCAACATCAAAGGTAACATCGGCAGTTTTACTAAATTTAGCTCGCAATTCTGGTGGCATGCTATATTTGAAAAACAACTCAATTTCATGGTCATCACGCAGATTCTCCAAATAAAACTCTGGCGATTTAAATATGTGCTGCCAATTTACAGGATCACTCCATAAACCAAAACGTGCAGCATTATTACCTAAATCAATAACTGTAAATTCATCTTTTCCAGGTAATTTACGAGAACCACGGCCAATCATCTGAAAATAAAGCGTAAGAGATTTTGTTGCTCTGTTCAAAATAATAGTTTCTACAGTCGGCTCATCAAAACCAGTTGTCAAAATTCCAACAGAAGTCAAAATCGCATCTGGAGTCTTTTTAAACCATTGCAAAATGTCTTTACGTTCTTCAGAACTACTTGTATTATCAAGGTGTCTAATATCATAACCTGCTTCTCTAAATGTTTCATAAACATATAAAGAAGTATGAATACCGTTATTGAAAATCAATGTTTTCTTGCCTAAAGAACGTTCTGTATACGCATGAAGCAGTTTTTCCTGCATCAAAGTATTCGTATACAAATCATCAGATGATTTTACTGTATAGTCACCATTGATACCTACTTTTAATGACGTTAAACCAACATCATAACTATAAGTAGTTGCTCTAGCCAAAAATCCTTTGTCAATCAATGATCCAATTGTATCACCAACAATAAGTTCGTGGTAACTTTGGTGCATTGGTAGTTTTATATTAGAACTCAAAGGCGTTGCTGTTACTCCAAGAATAAAAGCATTTTTAAATGAGTTTAATAATTTACGAAATGAATTGTAATGTGCCTCATCAATAATAACCAAACCAATATTATCCAAATGAAGTTTTTCATCATTAATACGGTTTTTTAAAGTTTCAACCATAGCCACAAAACATGAAAAATCGTTTTGGTCTGGAAGTTCTTTTACCTTACTATTGATAATTTTGTTTGTAACACCAAAACCTGTCAACATCTTTGAAGTTTGTTTACAAAGTTCGATACGGTGCGTTAAAACAACCACTTTTTTATCATTATTAGATAAATAGCGGCGAACGATTTCAGAAAATATTACTGTTTTTCCTCCTCCTGTTGGAAGCTGGTACAGTAAATGGTGTCTTGGAGGAGCATTGTCTAAACGGTCAAAAATGGCATCAATATCACCTTTTTGATATGCATACAGTTCTTTTTTCTCTTCTCTTTCTATTTCTAAAGTGTTTTGAGACATTGTTTATTTTTGGATTTTTGCAAAAATACACCGAAAAAACAGTTATTCATCTTATTTTAACCTAAAATAAATGTTTTTTTTAAACTAAGATTTTTTATGAGAGAGGCATTTAGTAGTCGATTTTCTCCAAAATGGCTTCAAAATCGTACTTATTTTTCCATTTTTGGTCTAAAGTTTCTTGCTGAATTGCATTAATTCGCAATTTATATTCGTTAAAAATGCCATTTGAGACAATAAAATTAACGGCCTGCTCAAAAGAATTAAATATACTTTTGTAAAATAATTCTTGTTTTATGAAATTTTGAGAAGAATAAGTCTGTGCAATTTCAATATTGTACAACATTATATCTGCAATAACGAACGCATCAACGCCAAGCATAATAAAATGTTTTATAAGCTTTTGAGCGACAGATCTTCGCATTTTGGCTCTTGGGCGCCATTTTGCTCCTGGCTTTTTAATCGGAAAATATTCGTGCGAAATTTTAACTTTGGCATCCTGGAGTAATTTGTCTTCTTTCGGATTAAAAACAAAGTCATAATATACTTTTACTGGACTGAATTTTTCATACAATTCGATCAATTGTTCTTCGAGTTGTTCCTTATTTAATTCGGATAAATATTTTTTTAAATCGCGTTTGCTCATTATCAAAGTTTAAGAATACAAAAGTAAATTACTTTCTTGATACATAACTTAAAAACCAACCATAATACTTAATTTTGCTGCTATAATTTAAAAAAATAGTATCAATGCTCAAGATTTTTAAAGTTACAGCCATCCTAGAAGGAATTTCTTACTTAGTGTTATTCGCTAATATGCTTATTATCAAAACGAATAATCCTGAACTTTATCATACCTTATTACGTCCGTTAGGAATGACACATGGTGTTTTATTTATCGGATATATTATTTTGGCTTTTTTATTGAAAAAATCTCAAAATTGGGATTTAAAAACTTTTGGGATCATTTTAATCGCTTCTCTTATTCCTTTTGGAACTTTCTATATTGAGAAAAAATACTTAGAAAATGCATAAGCTTTTGGATAAAGTATTCAATTTTTTATATCCTGTTTTTAGAGATTGGGGAATGAGCCGCAACTTTGCGTCTTATATCAGTTTGATCTTTAACATAATTATTTTAATAGCATTAGCATACGTTATTTACTATGCTGCCAAATTTGTTTTAGTAACCCTGACAGCAGTTTTTGCACAGCGTACTAAAACAAAATTTGACGATTATTTAATCCAAAACAAAACCACAAGATATACCGCTTATTTAATTCCGTTTTTCTTTATTTATAAAGCAGTTCCAATTATTTTGGATAAGTACGATTATTGGGAATTATTGTTCGGAAAAATAGTTGGTATTTATATTGTATTACTTGGATTATGGATCGTTAGAACCGTTTTTAATTCGTTACGCGATTATTTAAAACAAAAACCAGAATACAGCGATAAACCGATCGATAGTTTCGTTCAGGTAATTATGATTGTGCTTTGGATTTTTGGAGTGGCACTTATTATTTCAACTTTATTCGGAATCAAAAAAGGTGAACTTTTAACCATTCTAGGAACGCTTTCGGCAATTATTATCTTGATTTTTAGGGATACCATTCTTGGATTTGTTTCCAGTGTTCAGGTTGCAATCAACGATATGGTCCGTATTGGGGACTGGATTACAATGGATAAATTTGGTGCCGATGGAGATGTTATTGAAATCAATTTAACAACGGTTAAAGTTCGAAACTTCGATAATACCATTACCACAATTCCAACTTATGCCTTAAGTTCAGATTCTTTTCAGAACTGGCGCGGTATGCAGAAATCTGAAGGAAGACGTATTAAAAGACATGTTTTAATAAAAAGCAGTACGATTCGTTTTTTGAATAATGAAGATCTGGCTCAAATGCGAAAAATTCAGCTTATTACAGCTTATATTGACAGCAGACAAGCGGAGATTGAAAAATACAACGATTTGAGAGGTGTTGACAAAACGCTTTCGCTAAATGGCCGTAATATGACCAATTTAGGTTTGTTCCGAAAATACATCATGCAATATTTAATGGATCATCCAGGATTGAATAAAAACATGCATATTATGTGCAGACAATTGCAATCAACAGCGCACGGAGTTCCGTTAGAAATATATGTTTTTTCAAGCGATAAGCGCTGGGCAAACTACGAATATATTATGGCAGATATTTTTGACCATGTTATGGCTTCTGTAGGTTATTTTGATTTGGAAATATTTGAACTTCCTTCTCAGATTGGAAAATTAGAATAGTTTTTATTGTTTCAAGTTTCAGGTTTCAAGTTATCGCAAAGAACCTGAAACCTGAAACCTGAAACCTGAAACAAATCCCCTACTCCTCTATTCTCTTAAATATAAACTCTGAGTTATTGTACTCAATAGGAACTCCAGGTACAAAACAGGGAAGATTGAAGTAAGTTCCGATAACACCTTTTCCTAAGTAAAGTTTGTTATCCTTCTTTAAAAGTGCCAGTGGAACTCTTTTCCAGCTTCCGCCAAAAGAAATATAATGATAATCGCCTCGAAGTGTATCGCCTTTAAGATCACCTCGTACGTCGCCAGAATCTTTTCCATATCCGTAACGCGAAATTTCATATCGACCATAGAAACGTTTGTCATTCATATGAATATCTAAAACTGCGGTATCTTTATTGTTTACAGCACGATAAAAGGCATGATTGTATTTATCTTTATCTTCTTTTGAATTGCAGGAAACTAGCAGTAAGCTCAGAAATAGAAATAATCGCATATTTTTATTTTATAAAAAACAAAAATAGGTTTTTACTGTGGGATTATTTATTTAACTTTAAAGAAAAAACATGGCAGATAGAGACACTTTTTTAAAAGAATTCAGAGGCGAAACTTTAGGAACTGTAAGTGCTCAATCTTCTCCAGATGAGATCTTTCAAAATCAAACCATTCGACCTATTTTAAAGCTTCAAAACGACTTGTTTGTAGCGGTTTTTATAAATTATGTGAATAAAAACAAACCCGATTTTTATTCGTATTCCGTCGAAAAGAAATTACAGGCAATTGAAAATTCAATTCAAAAAGATATTAAGTTCAGAAATTCGTTAAAAGGAATTGTAATGGCGCTTTTTACCATTCAAGAGTATGATACTTACATTCAGAACTCTTCAAGTTTAAACAAACGAATGATGAATTTGTTAATTGACCGATTGAAAAATCAGGTGCAGTTGTTTGAGGTGGAATCGGATTCAAAGTAGAATATAAATTTAAATAAATCAATGTTCGACCAATTCCGAAATAAATTCCCTATAACCGATGAAAAATGGATTGAATACACCAACTATTTTAATCGCATTGAAGTTGCTGCCAAAACAACTCTTTTAGAAGAAGGGGAAATTTCAAAAAAGCTTTTTGTTATCGAAAAAGGCTGTATTCGCGTTTGGTTCAATCATAACGGAAAAGATCTGACTTCGCAGTTCTTTTTTGAAAATCAAAGCGTTTCTTCTATTGAAAGTTTTATGAAAAAATTTCCGAGTCCGGTTTTTATAGAAACAATAGAATCTTCTATTTTATGGTGGATTCATAAAGAAGATGTTGATACAATAATTGAAGAAATAAAGGAAATTCCAGAACTGCGAGACCGATTAATTAATATGCTTTTTCAGAGAACATTTGATTATATGAAACATTTTTTCTCATTTCTAAAAGATTCTCCTGCGGAGCGTTATCTCAGTTTAATTGAAGAAAAGCCTCAAATAGTACAAAGAGTGCCACAGCATTATATTGCTTCTTATTTGGGTGTGAGTACAGTTCATTTAAGCCGAATAAAAAGTAAACTGCTTCAAAATAAATAGCTCTCTTCATTTGATAACAAATGTTA
>Ga0182006_1001061_pt1 | contig 17700 bp, 17 predicted proteins | sample Sormic07211104_1_FD_123022 | JGI IMG/M metagenome (GOLD analysis project Ga0182006, IMG submission 123022) | Rhizosphere microbial communities from Sorghum bicolor, Mead, Nebraska, USA - 072115-104_1 MetaG | ecosystem: Host-associated > Plants > Roots > Rhizosphere | place: USA: Nebraska...
GCGGCAGCTAAATTCGGGATAGTACCTTCTATTTGGGATACGTTCAATTTTACCTGCCTTGAATATTTAGCACAGGGTACCATTGTGATCTGTTCAGATAAAACAGGGGTTTCAGAATTGATTGATTCAGGAGAAAATGGTTTTAAATATGCTGCTGAAAACGTTGAAGAATTATCTACATGTTTAAATAAGGTAATTAAGCTTACTGATGAAGAATATCTGACCATTGCAACTAAAGCCCAAAACAAATTGTCCATACAATTATCACCAGAAGTGATTATCCCACAGAACATAAGTCTTTATAGCCTTTCAAAAACCAGATTTGTAGCTAGCGAATTGGAAGCCTATTTAGCCTATAACTTTAAACCTTCTTCACAGAATCAAAGTATTTATCCAATTTTGGAACAACAGAAGCTTAGCACCTTAATAAGGTATATTTGCACTAGATTTAAAGGGAAAATAATTAATTTATTTTGAGTTCTATAGCCCTTTGTATTCCAGCATACAACGCAGAAAGCTACCTCCCCCGTTTGCTTGATTCTGCAATGAAACAAACCATCCCCTTCGATGAAATTATCGTCTACAATGACTGCAGTACAGATTCAACGGCTAAAGTAGCCGATTTATATCAAGTAAGAGTTATTACGGGCGATAGGAATGTTGGATGCTCTATGGGAAAAAACATTATCGCAAACCTCATTAAATCAGATTGGATTCATTTTCATGATGCGGATGATGAGCTCTTGCCAAACTTTACAAGTCTTGCGCATAAATGGATAAATAGTTACCAAAGTTCAGAGGTCATATTATTTAATTATGAATACAGAGACAACCAGACTGGGGAAATAATTGACATTAGAAAATTTAATGCTGCTGCGCTTCAGGATGATCCTATCATGTATGCAATTTCAGAACAGATAAATCCTTTCTGCGGCCTATACAACAAAGAAAAATTTATAGCGATAGGTGGATACGATACTGATGAAAAAGTATTATACAATGAAGATTGCGCGCTGCATATTAAACTTGCGATTGCGGGTTTTAGATTCTCTGTCGAACCCGAAATTTCCATAATAAACTACAGGATTAAAAACTCAATGTCGCAGGGTAATCAGTTAAAGTGCTTTGAGGCGCAGTATCATGTGATGAAAAAATATTCTTCTCTAGCTTCTGAAAGCTATGGTATTTTTTTTGGATACAAATTATGGGAGATAGCCGGTCTTGCCGCATCTTATAAAGATTACCATCTAGCCGACAATTGTATAACTCTGGCTAAAAAATTAACTGCAAAAAAGCCACACGGATCTATCCCTTTTGGGATACTATGTATCCTGCAGCCCTATCTTGCAATTAGATTCCGCGAAAGTTATATCCGGTTCTTTAAACCTAGATTACGATGACTAATCTTGACTTAATTTCCATAATCATACCTGTGTATAATGCAGAGCAATTTCTAAAAGAATCAATTAAGTCAGTTATCAATCAAACCTATCCCAATAAGGAAATTATTATTGTGGATGACTGTTCGTCAGACACCTCTTTTGAAATTGCAAAATCCTTCCAATCAGACCTGATAAAGGTTTATAAATTAAACCAGAACTTAGGACAAAGTGCAACCAGTAATTATGGGATAGAAAAAAGCAATGGAGCCTTCATTAAGCTATTTGATGCTGATGATTTAATGAACAAAGAGCACCTAATGGATCAATATCTAGCAATAAAGGACCACCCATCTTATATTGCTGCAGGACAAATTAAAAGATTTTTCAATAATGACCTAGATACTGCCCTGCACGAGCCCTTGGCCAATTGGTGTAACTTACCTCCATTAGAATGGCTATTAATTGACAACGGAAAGGGCCTCGGCATGATGCAATGTGGTATGTTTCTTATTCCCAAGAAAATTTTGGTACAATCTGGTTATTGGGATCCAAGTATATCCATGACCAACGATTTCGAATTTTTTCCAAGACTACTATTTTTGTCAGAAAAAATTATTTTCACGGAAACTGCTGTGGTGTTTTACCGGAGTGGCAACAAGGGCTCTCTATCAAATCACTTGTCAACCAAATCTCTCGAATCTGCATACCAAGCCCTTAGTAAGACCTCCAACCTGATTTTGGCTAAAGAAAACTCAAAAAGATCAATCCAAATACTCGCAATGTATTGGGGCGACTGGGCTTATACCTTTTATGGTTTAAATAAGAAGTTATATCTTGCTACAGTAGTGGAATACAAAAAATTAACTGGCAAAGTGTACCGTCCGAAAAACTCGGGTTACACCAAAATTTCTGATTTAATAATTGGTTGGAAATTGACAAAAAGAATTAAAAATTTAATAAAGCAATGAGAATTGCAATTATAGCTGATCCTTATATTCCGGTACCCCCAATAAATTATGGCGGTATTGAACGCATAATTTATATGCTTGTAGATGGACTGATAAAAAATGGACATGATGTTATCCTTGTAGCACACGCTGATTCAGTAGTTGGCTGTGAGTTGATTAAATATCCAACCCGATCAAGGTTCAATCTCATCAAAAAGATACAAGTAGTTGCAAAGGTTAGACATTTTCAGCCTGATGTTATCCATAGCTTTGCAAGATTGGCTTATTTATCACCACTACTTCCTAGATTTTATATTAAACTAATGTCTTATCAGCGTGAGCCAACCATAAGTCAAATAAAAAAAGCATTGTTAATATCGAAAAAACACACTTTGGCTTTTACAGGTTGCAGCGATTATATAAGTAATCAAATTAAACCTTTTGCAAAAGCATATACGATCTATAACGGATATCCCGACGAAACCTATACTCCAAATTTCAAAACAGATAAATCAGCACCATTACTGTTTTTAGGTCGTGTTGAATATGAAAAAGGTGCGCATTTAGCCATAGAGATTGCAAAACGGACCGGCAGGAAATTAGTTATTGCTGGAAACATTCCAGATAAAAGTAAAACCTACTTTGATGAACAAATCAAGCCAAATTTGTCTGAACAGATACAATTCGCCGGAGAGGTAAATGACCAGCAAAAAAATAAAATACTTGGCGAGTCATCAGCTTTATTAATGCCTATACTATGGAACGAGCCATTTGGAATCGTAATCGTTGAAGCCATGGCTTGCGGAACACCCGTTATCGCCTTAAATGCTGGGGCAATCCCCGAGATAATAACCCAAAATAGATCTGGTTTTGTATGCAGCTCTCTTGGTGAAATGATAGATGGGGTAAATAAGCTGCACACTATTAAAAGAGAAAACGTTTATCAGGATGCACAAAAATTCAACCAAAGCAGCATTATCAATGATTATCAAAGTCTTTATGCAAAATTCTTAAATAGAAATTAAGACATAGCATAGCACAATGCTACTAAAACAAAACAAAATAGTTTTATTAACTTCTGGCCAGCCGACATTAAATCCCCGACTGGTTAAAGAGGCAGATGCGCTGATATCAGCAGGATATGAGGTTACTGTGATTTATCAATTTTGGAATGAATGGGCAACAAAATATGACACTGATCTCCTTTCCAAAAAGAACTGGAAAGCAATAAGGGTTGGAGGAAGCCCTAAGACCGATAAATTTCTATTCTGGAAAACCAGGGTAAAGCATAAAATATTTAGGACCATTAATAAATTAATTTCTGTTAAATTATTTCCGGAATTAAGTATAGGCAGGTGTAGTCATCAACTGTATAAAAAAGCAATCAGTATTCCAGCCGATATCTATATAGCGCACAACTTACCAGCACTACCTGCTGCCTTTAAAGCAGCGAAAAAAAGAAAAGTGAAATGCGGCTTTGATGCGGAAGATTTTCACCGCTTTGAAAACTCAGATCTTCCAGGCCACCATACCGTTAAACTGAATAGTTTAATTGAAAACAAATACATTCCAAAAATAGACTACATTACTGCTGCAAGTAACTTAATATCATATCAATATCAAAAGCTGTATGACAGGCCCGTTCAAACCATTTTAAACGTATTTCCCAAAACCAAATTTGCCTATAGAAAACATGCAGACAAGCACATCACAGAGTTGTTTTGGTTTTCACAGACAGTTGGGCAAAACAGAGGTATAGAAGAAGTTGTGTTAGCAATTGCTGATCTACCTGCCCACAATTTTAAGCTAAACTTATTAGGTGAGCTAACTGCAAACGACCATGAATATTTTTGTCGGTTTTTCACAAAAAATAATATAAATAAAAAACTCGTAAAGTTTCATCAAACTATAGCGGATTCGGAAATTATAGGTTTTGCCTCAAAATACGATATTGGCCTGGCAACTGAAACCGGTAGGCCATTTAATAGGGATATTTGCCTAACAAATAAAATTTTTACATATAACCAAGCAGGGCTGGCAATCCTGGCTACTGACACAACTGCTCAAAAAGATTTACTTTCTAGATATCCCAACATGGGGTTGATATATAAGCGTAATGATTTGGAAGATTTAAAACATAAATTATTATGCTATCTTGATGCTAATATCTTGGAAAACACTAAAAATCATTCTTACAATTATGGACAGGATATGCTTAACTGGGAAACCGAAAGTCAAAAATTTCTAGCAGTTATCAAAAAAACCCTTTCCAATTGAAAAAGGTCTTAATTATTTCCCCCTACTTTCCTCCTTCCAACGCGGCTGACATGCAGCGGGTTAGGATGAGCTTACCTTTTTACAAAAATTTTGGATGGGAGGCTGAGGTCGTGTGCGTAGAAAAAAAACACACCGATGCAGTTTTTGATGACCTTTTAATTGAATCAGTACCCAACGATGTTAAAATACACTATATAAAGGCATTACCAAAGAATTGGACAAAACTGTTCGGGCTTGGTAGTATTGCACTGCGCTCGCTCCAGTATTATAAAGCCTATGTTAACAAGCTTTTAGCAACAGATAAGTTTGACCTTATTTATTTTTCTACAACTCAGTTTCCTATCTGCATTTTGGGTAGTTACTGGAAAAACAGATTCAATATTCCTTATGTAATCGATATGCAGGATCCTTGGTTTACGGATTATTATAAAAATAAGCCCCGTTTTATGAGGCCTAAAAAGTATTGGTTCTCTTATAATCTTGACAAATATCTGGAACCCATTGCCATGAAGGGGGTGGGAGGATTGATAGCAGTATCGAATTCCTATATTGACGATTTAAAGGTTAGGTACCCACATTTGCAGAATATACCTTCTGCAACGATTACATTTGGAGCCTTTAAAGAGGATCTTCAAATTGCGGCTAATCATAAACAGCAGTTCCTGCCATCGTTTAATAATGATAGTCGTTATAAACATATTGTTTACGTCGGTCGTGGTGGGTACGACATGCAGAAAGCTGTTTCATTATTGTTTAAGGCTTTCAAAAGGGGGCTAGCGCAAGATCCTGAAATATTTAAAAGGCTTAGATTTCATTTCATCGGAACCAGTTATGCTCCACTCGGGCAAGGAGATAAAACTTTATATGGTGTTGCGAAAAAATTAGGGGTTGGCCATTATGTCATGGAACAAACCGATCGAATTTCTTTTTATGAAAGCATCTATAATCTCCAGATTGCAGATGCACTTTTTATTCCTGGGCACGAGCAGCCCGCCTATACCGCATCTAAAATCTATCCCTATATCCTCACAGGTAAACCAATTTTAGCTGTATTTAACAGCGATTGCAGCGCAGCTAAAAGTTTAATTGATTGTAAAGCGGGTGAAGTGGCTGATATTTTAGATTTCCAGAGCTCCATGAAAACAATCTTGTCATTCCTAAGAGGTGTAGCAGAAGATAATGCACCAGAGGTTAAAACCGACTGGAAGGAGTTTGAACAATACCGTGCTAGGGCGATGACAAAAAAACAATGTGATCTATTTGACCAATGCCTAACAATAAGTCACTAGTTAAAAAAGATACATTTGGATTTGGCTGTGTTAGCCTGGCAACGTGCAAAAGTTTTAAAAAAGCACTGTTAGTTCTCGAAACCGCTTTTGATTGTGGTGTTACCTATTTTGATACAGCACCTATTTATAGTGCCGGTTATTCTGAAAAAATCATAGGTAATTTCCAGAAAAATAAAAGATATAAAATACAAATAGCCACTAAATTTGGGTTGGGCAGTGTTAAAGAGATATTTTTACCGATTTCTGCTGCGATTTATATTAATAGGTTGAGAAAAGGCAACGCTACGGATTCCAGCATAACTACATCGTTTAAAAATGAAAAAATAAGTTATAGACGAATTGAGAAACATCAGATTGAAAAAAGCCTCTATTCAAGTTTAAAAAGATTAAAAACTGATTTTCTGGATTCGTTCCTCTTACACGAGGGTTTATTCGATTTCCTCACTGATGAATCTTTGTATTACTTAAATACCATAAAAAAGGAGGGTAAGGTTAAACAGCTAGGCTTGGCTACAAATTTTTACAATCTTAAGTCAGATAGATGCCTTGATTTTTGGGATATTCTTCAGTATGAAAATAAGCCAAATAATCCCCAGCCTGATGGCTTTTTAACAGAACACCCGCTTCAACAACATATTCACCACAGTCTGCTGCAAGGAATTGACCAGGACAAAATTACCAGATTGAGCCTAAATGAATTAGCAGGATTAATTTTGGCCAAGGCCTCGATTCAAAACAGTAATGGAATTGCGCTATTCTCAAGTAAAAAGCCCCAGCATATTATAAAGAACCTAGAATACGCTGCAAAATACATCAATAAGGATATCGAATTTTTAAACTTGAGTATTAAATATGCCTTTTCTTAGACTCCGAAGAGACATGGCTATTCCTGAGCAGGAGTTTGATTATACGATTATTGGTGCCGGCGCTGCTGGCATTAATTTAGCTTTATCGCTTTCGAAAAAAGGGGCAAAAGTGATGCTTATTGAAAGTGGATTATTTGATTTGAATGAAAGACATCAACAACTGAACAATGTAATTCTCACTGGAAAAAACATGAATGGGATTACCTCTGGCCGCAAAAGAGCCATTGGAGGAACAACCGTGGCTTGGGGAGGGCAGTCCTTACCTTTTTCTGAACTAGATTTTGAAGAAAGAAATTGGGTTAAAAATTCGGGCTGGCCATTTAAATACGAAGACCTTAGCAGATACTACGCCGAGGCTAATACATTTATGGGAATAGATAACAGTGTTTATTATGGACATGAAGTATTATCAACTATTAAGCTTAAAGATCCGGGATTTAATAATGAGCTTTTAGACTACCATATTTCAAAATGGGCAAAAGAGCCCAATTTCAAAAAATTATATCATGAAGAATTAGAGAAAAATGTCTTTGTTCTTTTTGATGCGACCCTCCATCATCTCTATAAAGACACAAATGGAAATATAATCCAAATCGAGATAATAAATTTTGAAAATGTTAAGTTAAAGTTGAGCGTAAAAACTTTAATTATTTCGGCAGGAGGCATAGAAACAAATAGAATTCTATTAAACCAGCCAGAACTTTTTTCTGATAGCCAAAATTATAACTTGTTGGGTAAAGGCTACATGGATCACCCATGCATTACGGCGGGATACGTCATCACAAACAACAAATTCAGGTTACAAAAATTCTTCAATACTCATATCAATGAGACCAAAAAAATTTCTTTACGACTCAGCCTCTCAAGAAAAGTTCAAATACAAAAAGAATTGCTCAATGGTTCTGCAAGCATTTTGTTTGAACACAATAACACCACTTCAGATATTTTTAAACTGATTAAAGATCTAAGAAATAATCTGGATTTAAAATCTATTTTACGGTATATAAAGTATTCGCCCAATTTACTTAAGAGTATTTTTGCTTATTTTATACATGCTTTTTTATATAAAAGTGATGTAGAGGCCAATTTAGTGTTGATGCTTGAACAGGAATCAATTCAATCCAGTTTTATTAGCCTTTCCGATTCCAGAGATGAGCTTGGCCACAGGATTGTTAAGGTTAACTGGGATATTGGCGACTCAACCTGGAAAACAGCAATTTTGTTATCTAAAATGGTAAAGGATGAGCTCGAGCGCCTTGGGTTTGGTCATGTTATCTTAGATAGTAGAATTGAGACGAATAACAAAGACTGGAAAGAATTACTATCTGACGTTAACCACCATATGGGTGGCTGTAAAATGAGTATACTCCCTAAACTAGGTATTGTTGATAAAAATCTTAAAGTTTGGTCCATAAATAATTTATACCTAGCAAGCTGTGCTGTATTCCCAAGTACCTCCCACTCCAACCCAACCTTAACTTTACTCGCGTTATGCCAAAGATTAACGGCCCATTTAACTAATGAAGAAGCACTATAACTTTAAGAATTTTATCAAATCGATAATTTCTTTTTTCTTTTCAGATCAAAATGGGATAAGTACTGTAAAAGTTCTATCAGAACCAGCAAAAGGAACTGTGCTTTATCTTGATCTCAAAAAGGAATCATTATATTGGATTGGCACATATGATAAGTGGCTACTGGATAAACTTAGGCTTGAAAATATCATTAAACCCAGATGGGTTGCTTGGGACTGCGGATCTTATGTGGGGTTTTATGTATCAGTATTTAGAAAACTTGTGGGAGACGGCGGGTATGTTTATGCCTTTGAAGCTTCAGGAGAAAATTATGCACGGTTAAAAAATTTAGCCGTTCTGAACAAATGGGATAATCTGCAAATTATTGATGAAGCAGTGGGCCCTGATCATACGACAATACAGTTTGTGTCTAATCAGGGTGGGGCTTCCGGTCCGCAGAGCTAAGTAAAATATTTAATAATAAAAATGACCTTAATATAGAATCCGTTATTTCAAGAGGAATAGATAAACTTGTTTTGGAAAAGAACGTCCTACCACCCAATATGATTAAATTTGATCTGGAAACGGCAGAGATTTTTGCACTTGCTAACGGAGATTACGTATATTCTGAGATAAGGCCGCTGATCTTATTGGAGTTACATGGTCAAGACTATTTAATAGCTGCTGCAGCCTTTCTAACAAGATACAGTTATAATACCCAGGATATCTATTTCATGAACGACAAAAATAAACAATGGTATTCTAGAGAAAATAAGCTATCAAAAAAAAATTATGTCCCACATATGCTTTATTGCAAACAACTACCACTATAAGTTTGAAAAGATTAGCCATTGTTTTAACACATCCGATACAATATTATTCACCAGTTTTTAAATCGCTATCCAAGAACTGTGACTTGAAAGTCTTTTATACTTTAGGCAAGCCTGTATGTGACCTAAAATATGATCATGGGTTTAAGAAAAACGTTGTCTGGGATATTCCACTATTAGACGGATATTCTTGTGTGTTTGAAGAAAATATATCCAAACAGCCTGGTGATCATCATTTCTCAGGTGTAAAAAACAATACGCTAATTGAAGATATCACAGATTTCAACCCCGATGTACTGCTTATTTATGGCTGGGCTTATCATAGTCACCTCAAAGCTATACGCCACTTTAAGGGAAAAGTACCCATTTGGTTCAGGGGCGACTCTACCCTTATTGATAATCGGAGTTTTATCAAAAAAACAGTAAGAAAAATTTTTCTTTATTGGGTTTATAAACATATCGATATTGTGTTTTACCCAGGCTCTGCTAGTAAAAGATATTTTAAAGCCTGTGGATTGAAAGAAAGTCAACTAATATTCGCCCCACATGCGATAGATAACGAAAGATTTTCTACCGATATGCATTTAGATACAATAGAGATAAGGCGAAATTTCAGCATTAAAGAAGAAGAAATTTTGATACTCTTTGCAGGAAAATTAGAGCCAAAAAAAAATCCTTTCCTGCTTCTGCGAGTCTTTAAGGAATTACACCGATCAGATGTACACTTATTATTTGTAGGAAATGGCATCCTGGAAGATGCACTTAAAGAACAGTCCGTGGACTTCAAAGATCGAATCCATTTTATGGATTTTCAAAATCAAAGCAAAATGCCCGCTATATATCAATCTGCAGATCTATACTGCCTCCCTTCCAAAGGCCCAGGAGAAACATGGGGTCTTGCCGTAAATGAAGCAATGGCCTCAGGAAAGTCAGTCATAGTTTCGGATAAGGTTGGAGCGGCAGAAGACTTAGTTCAGAAACAAAACGGTTTAATTTTTAAAAGTGAAAAGCCAGAGGAGCTACTGGAAAAGCTTAACTCATTGTTGGAAAAGAGAAAACTTAAAGAAATGGGATTATCATCAAAAAGTATCATTAAAAACTGGACCATCGAAAAGCAGGTTTCAATAATAACCGAATCATTAAATGCTGAATAAGAAAGTGCTTGTTTTTTGTGGTGGTAGTTTTGTGTTTGGAGCGGAGATCGTTACGCTCTCAATTCTAAAAGAACTAAAAAACAATAACATCGACATTCACTGCATTGTGTCCGGTTGGAACGATGGGGTATTTATCAGTAGATTATCACAGTTGGGTATCCCTTACACTATAGTTAAACTGGGTTTCTTCTATATCAGCAAACCTTTATGGACTTTAGACACACTCATCAACTATCCCGCTGCTATTCTTAAAACAAAAAAGATTATTAAGAGCTTTAAACCTGACGCCACCTACCATACCACCTATAGAACAATATTAATGACGGGCTTTCTGATCAAAAAAAACAAAAATATATTCTTTGTTTTCGATCCCCATTATGGTAAACTGAATGAATTTTACTTTAAGCTCTGCAATAAATATACTTCTTTGTATGTGGCCGTTTCTTCTGCAATAAAAGTTAACCTAAAAAAAATTGGCGCAGAAGCAAATAAAATAATTATCCTCAGAAATGGAATTGAATTGAGTAATACTTCACAATCAGTACCTTTAAACAGTGCTACATTAACATTCGGTATCATTGGACAAATAATAGAACGTAAAGGTCACTTGTATGTTATCAGGGCATTGAAATTACTTATTCAAAAAGGGTATAATCTTAAAATTAGAATAGTAGGTGAAGGAAATATGGTTTTTAAAGAAAAACTGCTTACCGAAATTCTAAATCTGCATTTAGAGAAATATATTGAATGGGTAGGTTTTGTTGATTCAAGAGACGATCTTTATGATCTTATAGATATTGTATTGGTACCTAGTATTACTGTTGATCCCTTGCCAACAACGGCTATGGAAGCCGGCTTATACTTTAAGCCTGTTATTGTAACCGATATAGGTGGATTACCTGAAATAGTAGTTAATGGTAAAACTGGCTATATCGTTAAACCTGAATCTGAACACTCACTTGCTGATGCCATGGAACTTTTTCTATTGAGTTCAGAAAATATTGTGGCTTTTGGACAAAATGCTCACGAGCATATTACTAAAAACTTTAATGTAAAAAAAAATATTGCCCCTTTAAAAGAATATATAAATAGCTAGAAATATTTTAATGAGTAATTCGACAGAAATCAAATATAATAACTGGCATGAAGGTTTAGGCAAAAAGGAAAGTACTGAATCAGTTTTGAAGTCGCAATGGTACATCAATATAGATCAGCTTCTACCAAAAGAATTTAATGGAAAAATCTTAGAAATTGGATGTGGAAGAGGAGACTTCTCTATATACCTAGCCCAACGTTACCCTGCTGCGACAGTCTTTGGAACAGATTTTTCAAATTATGCCATAGAATCTGCAAATAGCAAAATCCCATCAACGGTTGAAAATCTAATGTTTAAAACTGAGGATGCACAAAACCTCACCTTTCAAGATTGTGAATTTGACATCATAATATCCTGTGAAACACTTGAACATGTAACCGACCAAAATAAAATGTTAAGAGAGATAAACAGGTTGCTCAAAAAAGGAGGACATTATTTTGTAACTACAGAAAACTATTTAAATGCAATGATTCTGAGCTGGATCAAAACCTGGATTTCGGGAAAGCCGTTTGATTCAGGGAGTGGTTTACAGCCAAATGAAAATTTTATGTTGTTTTTCTTGACAAAAAGAAAATTCATAAAAGCAGGTTTCTCTAAAACAAAAACATTAAGCAATCATATTCAATGGCTTTTATTGCCAAGGGTAAACCCGCAAAAGCTTTGCATAGAAAATGTGAACAATACTTTTTTCAAAAAACTGCTTAAGCCATTTGGCAGGCATTTTACTTATTATGGCACAAAGTAGTTGTGGTTAAATTTAGCAAGATCAAAACTATCCACTGAAAAATTAATGTTGAATACCTTTAAAAAAGTAGGCCCCAGCCTACAGATATTACTCATATTACTTTTAATATATGCGGTTACTTCAAAAAACCCATTATTAACAATAGCCGCTGTAATTACACCGTTTATTTTACTAAGGCTACTATGGAAAGAGGACGAGTCTCCTTTCCTTTTCATTGCTTCTTTACTACAATGGTTCTCAATAACGATTAAAGTATTTTACTCTAATTTCCAAAACATAAATTTTGAGTTGGCATTCGATAATACATTAAAGATATATTCTTCTTTCTACTACAGTTTGGGAGGATTAGTCTGCCTAAGTATCGGAATACACCTGATCATTAAAAGTTATAAACTAAAGCCAGAGAAATTTAATGTTCTGGCTTTACGTTACGACTCGAGGAAAATTGTCCCCATTTATATTTTAATCGCTTTAGCTTATCCAGTTATTTATGATAGATCTTTTATGTTTGGTGGGCTTCAACAACCCATTTCCAAACTTGCAGATTTCAAATGGATGGTTTTTTTTATATTTATGTTAAGTTGCTTTTACACTAAACAATATAAATTATTTGCACTAATAGCATTGTTAGAAATTCTACTCAGCTTTACGGGGTTCTTTTCCAATTTTAAGGATTATTTTGTTGTTACATTTGGCGGGTTATTAATTATTTATGGCAGGGAACTTAAATTTAAACAGGTATTCTCGTTAGCTGGCTTAGCTGTATTCTGTATCTACTTAATTCTTATCTGGCAATACGTCAAACCAGAATATAGAAATTATCTCTCTGGGGGCGAGATGACACAAAATACAATCAGAGGTACTGGAGAATCACTCTCTAAACTGGGTGAGTTAGCAGAAAAAATTGACAGGGACGATATTAATGCCGCAGTCAAAACTACGGTTGACAGATTATCATATATTGATTTTTTCTCCGCGACAATCGATTATGTACCAAGAGTAATCCCCCATACTCATGGTCGTTTATGGAGTGATGCGGTTGGACGCGTATTACAACCTCGTATTCTTTTTCCAAACAAAAAGGCAATTGACGATTCAGAAACCACCCGCCGATATTCTGGTATGATGGTAGCCGGAACAGAACAAGGTACATCTATCAGTTTAGGTTACATGACCGAAAATTATATTGATTTCGGAATGCCCGGCATGTTTTTCAGTTTATTTGGCTATGGCCTATTAATAGGTTTGGTTTATAAATATGTCATGACCAGCAGTCCTGATAAATTGATTGGAACGGCGATGATTATACCCTTATTTATTTTAATTTATCTTTTCGAATCTGCGTTAAATAAACTGATTGGTGGCTTGTTGATGTACCTTTTGATTTATGAACTTATCCGTCGTTTTGCACTTAAAACTTTTTTAAAACAGATTAAAATTTAATTGAAAATCTTCCAAATCTCTGCTTCCTACAAACCTGCCTACATTTACGGAGGACCTATACAGAGCGTTGCTAAATTGTGCGAAGCGATGGCAGCGCTAAGCCACAAGCGTGAGGCGGAAAGCGAAGAAATTGACTTACAGGTCTTAACGACTACAGCAAACGGAACATCTGAATTAGAGGTGAGCGTAGGTGAAACTATCCTGGTTGAGGGTGTAAAAGTTTGCTACTTTAAGCGCTGGACTAAAGATCATAGCCATTTTTCACCTGGGTTATTATGGGAATTGAGAAAACAAATCCTTCGTTATACTCAGGATGACAAACTTGTTATTCATATCCATGCCTGGTGGAACTTAGTTTCTGTTTTGAGCTGTATGGTAGCAAAATGGTATAAAGTTCCTGTTGTGCTCTCTCCAAGGGGTATGCTTACTGCTTATTCGCAGCATAACCGCCATTCATTTTTCAAAGGGTTACTTCATCAATCAATCGGACAAAACCTCTTACAATATTGCCATATCCATGCGACCAGCGAGCAGGAGAAACAGGACATCCTCGGGATCGTTAGCCCAAAAAGTATTACAGTAATTTCAAATTTAGTGAATATCAGGCTAGGCGCCCGGCGCATAACACAAGAACAGAGTCCGACCTTTAAACTTATCTTTCTTTCCCGTATTGAAGAAAAAAAAGGGCTTGAGCTGCTGTTCGATGCGCTATCATTTCTTGATATGGATTGGCAGTTGACTATTGCAGGTTCAGGCAAACAGGAATACGTTTCAGGATTAAGGGCAAGAACGCAAATCCTAAAGCTAGACAATCGGATCAATTGGATTGGACAGGTTTCTGATCAGGAAAAATACAGTCTGGTGGCTAAACACGATTTATTGGTACTTACCTCTTTCAATGAAAATTTCGCCAATGTAGTGATTGAAAGTTTAAGTGTTGGAACGCCTGTTTTAGTTTCAGATCAGGTAGGCTTATCTGATTATGTAAAGAAACGGCAATTGGGCTGGATATGCGCACTGGAGCCCAATGATATTAAAGAAAAATTAATAAACGCCTATCATGCTCCGGAAGCAAGGGAAAAGATCAGGCAATTGGCACCGGAAATAATCAGAAAAGATTTTGATGACCAGATTTTGGCCAACAGGTACCTGGAGCTGTACAAAGGACTGATGTAATGAACAGGAATTTCAGCTTTATTATTTTAACCTTCAACGAGGAAGTGCATTTGCCCCGATTGTTGGAATCTATTAAATATCTGCATGCCGAAGTTTTTATCCTCGATAGCGGCAGCAGTGATGATACTTTAAAAATTGCCCAGGCTTACGGAGCTGAAGTAAAAAGCAATCCTTTTGTTAATCATCCCAAACAATGGGATTTTGCATTAAAAAACTTTATTATTAAAACACCCTGGACAATCGGTTTGGACGCCGACCAGATTGTAACCCCAGAACTCTTCACGATGCTCCAAAAATTCATAAATGCTGATTTTGATGGTGTAAACGGGATCTATTTTAACCGCAAAAACTATTTTCAGGGAAGTTGGATCCGCTATGGGGGGTACTACCCTATTTATTTATTGAAAATGTTCAGAACCGGAATTGGCTATTCAGATTTAAATGAGAATATGGATCACCGTTTTATTGTTCCTGGCAAAACAGTAGTTTGGAAGACGGGGCATTTGCTAGAAGAAAACCTTAAAGAAAACGATATCGATTTTTGGGTTAAAAAGCACGAGAAATACAGCGATCTGATTGCCCAGGAGGAGATTGAACGCATGCAAAACTTACGCATACAATCGTTAAAACCAAACCTTTGGGGCAATCCTGATGAAAAAAAAGCATGGCTAAAGAGATTGTGGTGGAAACTTCCGCTAGGTTTAAGGCCGTATTTATATTATAGTTATCGGATGATTTTTAAATTGGGGATTTTAGATAGTAAGACTGCACGTCGTTTTCATTATCTGCAAGGGCTCTGGTTTAGAAAGTTAGTTGACAGAAAAATAAAAAAACTCAAAAATCCCTAGCCATTAAAGGTAATAATTAGATCAATAAAAATCTTACATTTATCCAGAATAGCAATAATGATATGAACGAAATCCAGATCAAACAGGCCAAGAAACGAGCAGATATAAAAGCAATTAAATTCATAATTGCCCTTTTTATACTCTATATTCTATTTAGTCAGGGAAACCTGTTTATGAACAGTGTAATGACTCCAGGAGCAAGGTTTTATAATGCAGTCCTTGCTGAGCATTTCAATTATATCCAAGGGCTCAAGACAGCACTAATTGTTCCTTCAGTGTGGATTATCAAAGCTTTTGGGTTTTACGCCATTTATAATGAATCGGATGTAATGGTTGTGGCAGGTCCATATCTCAGGATCAATTATTCTTGTCTGGGTCTGGGGGTGATGAGTTTTTTGGCTGCTTTTGTACTGGCCTTCCCCGCCCCATGGAAGTCAACATTTAAGATGCTGGCTATTGGGATTCTCACCATCTATGTGTTAAATGTTTGCCGGATAGCGGGTTTAGGCGTGCTGCTCGGTTTCTTTGAATCACAGCGACAGAACTTCACCTATCATCATGAGGTTTTCAATATAGTTGTGTACATCTGCATTTTTGTTATGTTATATATCTGGATCAAGAGAACCACCAAAGGTATTGGCAAGGGAAAAACCGAAGATACTATTCAACCAAAACAAGACTAATTATACATTGAATAAAACGCAGCTAAATAAGAACTTTGACACCGGCGACTTCCAGATCGGAGCATCCGCTTTGAAACAGTTTTTATGGTATTTTACCGATGTATTCTTTTTTAAAAGCCGGATCATGCCCATTAGTTCAGTCCTTGTTTTTCTTTTAAGGCTTTTTGGTGCCAGGATCGGAAAGCAGGTAAGAATCAAACCTGGTATCCACGTGAAATACCCCTGGAAGCTAATTATTGGCGATTTTAGTTGGCTGGCCGACTGCTATATTGAGAATCTAGACCTGGTGACCATCGGAGAAAACTGTTGCATTTCTCAGCAGACCATGCTCATGACAGGCAATCATAATTATAGTAAAATTAGTTTTGATCTGGTAACCGGCCCAATCAATATTGAAGAAGGGGCCTGGGTTGGGGCCTGCGCCAAGGTTTGTCCTGGAGTTTATATCCATAACCATGCTGTACTTACTATGGGAAGCGTAGCGACAAAAACACTTGATGCTTACGGTATTTACCAGGGTAACCCGGCTGTTAAAATTAAGAAACGCAATATTCTTTAAAGCATGAGGGTTCCAATAATCATGCTTCATCATATTGGAAATCCTGTTGGCACCGGATTGGGCAGCTGGAGTATTTCAACACAAAAATTCAGCTTGCTATTGGATTTGATTGAGCAAAAAGGATTTAAGACGACTACATTCGAAGAGATAAGCAAAGTTGAACTTGAAAACCAGGAAAAGAAGGTTATCCTGACTTTTGACGACTGCCCAAATTCACTTTTCGAATTTGCGATACCTGAATTGCTGAAGCGGAAAATGAAAGCCGTATTTTCTATTCCAACCGCACAGATCGGCGGGTTTAACCAGTGGGATGTAACAGAACAGGGATTCGCAAGCGTAACGCTGATGAGTCCAGAACAATTACAACATCTCTCCGACCTGGGTATGGAAATTGCAAGCCACGGCAAAAATCATTTACGCGCAAGTAAGATCACTGAACAGGAATTCGTTGAAGAAATTACAGCATCAAAACAGTTGCTTGAAAAACTACTCAACAAGAAAATCTATACCTTAGCCTATCCTTATGGGGAAGTACCCAAAAATCATGAACAATTGTTAAAAGATGCCGGTTATGCATATGGCATCTCTATCTATCAACCAAAAGAGCGAAAATTTGCGTTGCGCAGAATAGGCATCCATCAATCTGATACATCAAAATCAATTTCCTTCAAACTTAGCCAAGGTTATCAGCTGATGCGGGCTTTCCTTGATCCACTCCTCATGCTCCGCAGGCTTTTCAAGGCCTGAAAAGCCCTACTTTCCATCTTTGTTGATTAGCGTTGGTAATCTCTTCAATGGACAGAAAATTAAAACGCTGTTTTAGTTTCTGCCAAATTGCCTCATGGCCGATATAATCGCACATGGAGATGATAAAATATCCGCCTTTGTTCA
>Ga0182006_1001062_pt1 | contig 17672 bp, 20 predicted proteins | sample Sormic07211104_1_FD_123022 | JGI IMG/M metagenome (GOLD analysis project Ga0182006, IMG submission 123022) | Rhizosphere microbial communities from Sorghum bicolor, Mead, Nebraska, USA - 072115-104_1 MetaG | ecosystem: Host-associated > Plants > Roots > Rhizosphere | place: USA: Nebraska...
TAATCCTGAAATTTTAATTCTGGATGAAGCCACTTCCTCTTTAGATTCAGCCTCGGAGCAGTATGTGCAACGAACAATAGATTTGTTGAGGATGCAAAAGAAAACAATCATCATCATTGCGCATCGGTTACCTACGATTAGAAAAGCCGATCAGATTATTGTATTAGATAAAGGAAAGGTTGTAGAAGAGGGGAGTCATACTGAAATGATGATGGCAAATGGCCATTACGCCAGTTTATGGAAACAGCAATTCGGTGATGATGACCTACCAAGTTTGATAACACCCGCACTAGCGTTTGTAAGAGATAGCATTTAATCCTCATCAGTTTTACTATGAAACTATTAGAATACATCGATCGCATTAAGATTATCCATAAACTGATAAAAGAAAGCCGTACGGGTGCTCCTGAAAATTTAGCAAGAAGGTTATCAATTTCAACCTCAAGATTATACGTGGTATTAGATGAATTGAAACTAATGGGTGCCCCAATAGAATACTCCCGGCAGTTACAAACATATTATTATACCCAGGAATTCGAAGTAAATATTAGGGCCGATTTTACGGTTTTAAAGCCTCAGGAGTTAATGAATATAAATGCTGGTTTTTTTTGTCAGCAAAATTATCCACTCCTTTTTTTGTAGAGTGGGCAAAAGTAATTTAGTAGTGTTGCAACAAAGGCGTAAACCGAAAAGCCTTTAAAGAGTAGGTAGATTATTAAATAAAAAAACTAAATTATGAAAAATTTAAATTTAGAAAATCTTAGTGTTCAGGAAATGGATACCAAAGAAATGAGTAATGTTAAAGGAGGTTTTTGGCCGCTTATCATTGCTGGTATTATTGCTTTAGCAGCATTGGTTGCTTCAAAAGATGTTTGGGTTGATTAACACATCATCAAACAAAAAAAACATAACCATTATTTAACACAAAGATATTTATGAAACTAAACGATTATTCTGTAACAGAACTTAATAAAAATGACCTGGTAAAAATTGAGGGCGGAAGCTGGTTGTCTAGAAGATGGGACGAAATTAAAGCCTTTCTTTCTGATTTGGGAGAAGAAATTTTAGAGGGGATTGCTGGAGGTACTGTGTCAGGGCCAGGAGGATCAGGACCAATTTTTCCTCAAAATTAATTAAAGCGATAAGTCTTCGGACTTATTGCTTATTTAACTCATCGTAATGCATTACCAAAAGTATAAAATTATAATATTTTTTCTTTTCATTTTCTTTCAGGTTAAGGCTCAGGAACAACGTTTTGCTGGGTTTATTGGCAATTCAAAAGGAGAAGGTATTCCTTATGCGTCTGTTTATTTCAATAACAATCTATTAGCAATATCAAATGAGGCTGGCAGATTTATGATCAGTGTAAACAAACGAGAGACTGTTGATACGTTATATGTAACTTGTATAGGCTATATAGGCACTTTTGCTCCATTAACCCAAAGTGGCTTACAGAAAATTGTTTTAAAGGAAAGTGAGCAATCATTAAACGAGGTTTCTGTTAATGCATTAAATTTTACAGATCAACTGTTGCAGGATTGCTTAAAAAAAGGAGTGGATACAACCGAAGTCTCTGGCACTTTATTTTGTAGACAATATTTAAAGCTCGATGGAATTTACAAGCGGTTTTCTGAAGGTGTATTTAATTTTCGCTTAGATGATATGCCAAACAAGTTGGTTTACCTGGATTTAATTAATGCCAGAGCGCTGGATAATTTGCAAGTTAAAAATCAGGGCTTAAGAAAACTGAGATATGGTATAAATATAAGAGCTGCGGTGCAACAGCCATTCTATCTCTTTAAAAATACAATTAATAATAAAGTATTTAATTTTAAACTAATTGAGAAGGCTCATATAGATGGCATTAGCTGTTACAAAATTATTTTCAACCTTGATCAAAAGGTTAATGTGTCAAAGAACGCTAAATTTTTGATTGGTGGAGGTGTAATTTACATAACATGTGAGGGACACTTATTAAAATCATTAGAAAGAAATCTATTATCTCCTGATTTTAAAAAGCGTTGGTTTACGAAAGAGATATATGATATTACAAAGGGCTGGCCACAGCTAAATCATATTGAACTAACCAGTGAGATTATTACTGGATGGAGTGCCGAAAGACAACCAGTAGGTGGGTTAAGCATAAACCTTAAATCAAATCCTAAAATTCAAATAGTTAATCATTTTAGCGATGCCAAAGACAATCAGGACTTGTTTAATCATTTAAAAGGGTATGATATTCACTTTTGGAAAGAATACTACATACTGTTTGGGCTTCATTTCCCTGACGATGTTTTTAGCACTTTCTCTAAATTCGGAGATCTCGATCTTCAGTTTACAAGAGGAGCTGCTCTAAGAAATTAAATTAAGGATAGGTTTATAGAAATGATACTGTTTAGGCGAAGATTTTAATTAATCCACTCCTTTTTTTATAGAGTGGGCAAAAGTAATTTAGTACTGTTGCAACAAAAAGGCGTATACCGAAAAGCCTTTAACGAGTAGGTAAATTAAATAAAATCTAAATTATGAAAAAATTAAATCTAGAGCATTTAAATGTTCAGGAGATGAGCCTCTCAGAGATATCTCTTATTGAAGGAGGCAGCTGGATTGGCAGGGCGTGGAATTCGATAAAAGAATTTGTTTTGGATGTAGTGCACGACATTGTTACCGATGTGGTAGGTGCTGATCCCACCTCAAACCTTTAAATAACTAAAATAAACCCAATCGCCTAAATGGCATACCTAAAACCAATTAAAAATTACAATATGAAAAATCTAAAAAAATATGAGGTTGAAGAATTATCTTTAACAGAAATGAAATCAATTGATGGTGGAAGCTGGTTTAGCAGAGCCTTCGAAGCAGTTGGTAATGCTTTGGATGATGCTTATCATTGGTTACAGGATAATATTGGCCTTACCTTAGGCTCAGACGGAGCACACGGAAAATAATTAAGCGAAAGGAGCAGGTATTTGCCCTGCTCTTTTTATTTCCTCTTACAACTATCGTATGTTTAACTTTATATGTAACGTTAAAAATGTTTTTTTAGCGACTTTGTTTTTTATATTCTCGGGTAATGTTAATGCGCAATCATTTTACCTCACCGGGCATGTTTTTGATGGTAAAGAACCTTTAACAGGTGCTTCAATAATAATTTCTGGCAAACATGTTGGTAATAGTAATGCATCTGGTTATTTTGAAGCCGGTGCAAAATTGGGTGATACATTGAAAGTAAGCTTTCCTTTTTACGAAGCTTCCACTTTTGTTTTAACTGATTCACTTCAAAAAAATATAGTTTTAACCCCAAAGACATTTCAATTAGATGATGTTCAAATAAGTTTTAATAAACGAAAAATAATTGATTCAATATTGAATGTATCTTTTCTGCAATTAAATCCAAATGCTTTTAACGCGAAGGTTTTTTTGAGGCAGTCTGTCGTTCGGAATAACGAAAAAGTTATCTTGTTAAATGAAGGATTGTTAAACCTGAATTGTCCTGATTTAAAAGATCTTATTGTAGCTGGTAGCAGTAAAAAAGTAAAATTAAATATTGATTACGCTTGTAATCCGATTAACTTAAATAGCCGCCCGAAGGTAACTTACGGGAGTAATCCTCAAATTAAATTACGTTTGGGATTATTGCCAAATCATTTCTATGAGCTGGTAAAGTTGAATATTACAGAAGAAAGTATTAAATCTGATAGTGTCAATACCGTTATTAATGTTAAAGGAAATCTTTCTGCAAATGAAAAGCTTGTAGTTTCTTACCTATGGATTTTGGATAAAAAAACTAATTCATTAAAACAAGCCCGGTATTATGAGCAATATGTAAATAAAAAGCATTTTTTATTTTATGATTATGCTTATCTAAATAATAAACTCATTTCTGGATCTATAAGTGCAAAGCAAGTAATTGGCAGAAATTCCTATTCAACAAATGATGAAGTATTTGTTTTTCATAAAATGGGTGCAGATATAGGTAAATGGAATTTTGATGTTAATAAGTGTGGATTAGAAAAATACCTCGAACAAACCGGGAATTGTAATGAATTGAGCGAATTTAAAATTAAGCATGAAATACCAGTTCATAGGCTCTTCTAGTTTATCAGATCTGTTTCTTTAACCTTTAAACATACGCTTAATTAATACACCAAAGCCAAATATTGTCCATGGTGACTCACACAGCCTGGTTTAGTACGTTTATAATCACTTGGATGATTTGGTGATTTGTAAATGGTTACTTTAATTTTTTCTAGCTTACTATAAACAGGCGCAGCGATGGTATGAATATATTGTAGCTGTATATCGCTTTTAGTGAAATAGGTATCATTATCTATACTTACTGTGCCTTTTATCTGATCGGTGTTTGGATAAATCGTGCAATTTAAACTTTTAGGGGCGAAATTCCGGATTCCGGTTTTACGGTTATAAATTTTATAAGCCGATTCTTTCATACTCCATAACAGCCATACCATTTCATCAGGTCTTCTTGCTGATGAAATCAGAAACTGTTCTTCAGCGGTGAAAATTTTATCGAGGTAATTTTTACGTCGCCAGTTACTTTGGATTGTAGCCAGATCCAGATCAACGATATCGTTACCCAGCATGCGCTTCCAGTTTTTGAGCTATAATGTCGGTGGTGGCTTTTACGGTTAGCATTTTAGCCATCGAATCGTTGTCTATTTCAATGTTGAATTTCTCTTCAATATCTAAAACAATATCAACCAGGTTGGCCGAATTTATTTTTAAATCGTTTATAAAATCAGTGTTTTCGTCAATATTTGCTAAGGCTGATACCTCTTCGCTGTAAGGTTCAACAATTGTTTTTAAGGCTTCGATGATCTCTTCTTTATTCATGGGTATATTTTTTAAAAATAATGCAGGCGTTAATATCACCAAAACCGAAACTGGCTTTAGCTAAGATATTAAATGGTTTATGAATTAAGGTTTGCGGTATAAATTTTGAATCAATTAAAGCGGAAATCTCGGGGCTTAAGTCTTCGCAATTAACGTTGGGAAAAATAAACCCTTCTGAAAGCTCAAGCATCGCGGCCACGCATTCTATGCTCCCTGATGCTGCAATACAATGGCCAATCATACCTTTTACGGAATTGATGTATGGAAAATCATCAGCAGGTAGTTGTAATGCTGCTTTCCAGTTTTTTATTTCCAGGGCATCTTTTGTTGTTGCAGTAAGATGGCCATTAATCACATCGATTTCCTGGGCTTCAATACCCGCATTTTTTAATGCTGTTTGGATACATCGCTGTACAGCGGTAGGATTTGGTGCAGTCATTGTACCTAAACCCCGCTGACCACCAGAATTGATATGGCCTCCGAGCACTTCGCCATAAATTTTGGCTTTCCTCGCGATAGCGCTTTCAAGCGATTCTAATACCAGAGCACCCGCACCACTTCCAGGAACGAAGCCACTTGCCGTTGCACTCATCGGGCGGCTAGCTTTTTCCGGTTCATGGTTATGTTTAAAAGTGCAAACTTTCATGGCATCAAAACCGCCCCAAATGTATGGGCCGCTATCGCTGGTACTGCCTGCTAACATTCTTGTTGCTTGCCCTGTTTTAATCCTTTCGTAAGCCAGCAATATGCTTTCTGCTCCTGTTGCACAGGCAGAAGAATTGGTGCTCACCTGATTACCCAAGCCGAGCTTGCCACTGATAAATGCGCTTATGCCACTGGCCATAGTTTGTATCACTACAGAACTTCCCAATTTTTTGATTTCGAGGGCATCTATTTTATTAATTGCCCATCTAAATTTATCTATACCAGAAGTACCCGTCCCGAAAATGGTGCCGCTATCCCAGTCGGGCTCTTCATTATTTTCGATGGTTAAGCCAGCATCTTTCCAGGCATCCAATCCAGCAATAACACCATATATAATTCCTGTACTGTTTAGGTTTCGTAGTTCAAGCGGTGTAAAATATTGGCTGATCCGCTCTTCGCTAAGTACTGGCTTGCCTGCTATCTGACAAGAGAAGTTTAAGGCTTCCAGATCGGGCTGATGGCGGATGCCTGAAAGCCCTTTTTTTATGGCATCCAAAAACTCATCAATGGTAGTGCCATTGGGTGCACATACCCCTAAACCGGTAATTACGACTCTGTTACCCATTTCCTTTCGAAATTAACATACCCGAAATATTGCCTTTGCAAACCATTTCGCCTGCTTCATTTTCCATTTTTACTTTGCAACTCAGTTTATTAAACCTAAAATACACTTTCTCACTCGTTACCGTAACCTGCTCACCAGGATAAACCGGTTTTAAAAAGTCAATGACGTTCGAAGTCATGGCGATGGATATATTTTGATCAATATCTTTTAGCAGGTAAATGCCTAAACAGACCAATCCGATCTGCGCCATGGTTTCAGTGAGGATTACTGCGGGCGTTACCGGACGGTCTTTAAAATGACCGTCGTAAAATGCAAGGTTTTCAGGATAGGTATATATTCCGGTCACGCCGTTTTCGTCAACTTTCAACAACTCATCAACAAATAGAAAAGATTTGCCGTAAGGGAGTTTAGCTAAGATCTCTTTTTTCATTAGTGATTAGTTGAATGATTACCATTGTAAAAGTATGCGTTGCGCCGAAAATCCGGGGCCAAAGCTTAACATTAATCCTTTTTCTCCTGGCATTGGCTTTTTATCCATAATCCGTTCCAAAACATAGAGAACCGTTGCGCTGCTCATGTTTCCGTAAAGTCTTAAAACTTCTTTCGTTTCGTCTATATTTTTGCCTAGCTGGCCAAATAATTCTTCAACAATCTGGATAATCTTTTTTCCACCCGGATGGAAGATTAAATGGTTTATATTATTAATGTCGAGGCCATTTTTGGAAAGAAAAGGATGAATAATATCTGGAAAATGATTGGCAATGGTTTCAGGAACTGCCACATCCAATACCATTTGCAGTCCGCTATCGGTAAGTTTAAATCCCATCATCTCTTCAGCAGCATAAAAATGGTACATTTCTTCAGCTAAAATTTCTGGGCCACTATCTTCTTCATTCGAACTTAACAGTACACAGGCTGCACCATCGCCAAATATTGCTGCGCTTACAATATTGGCCATCGAAAAATCGTTTAATTGAAAGGTTGCCGTTGGTGATTCTACTGCAACAACTGCTGCCCGTTTACCGGGATTGGCTTTAAGGAAATTTTTAGCGTAAATCATGCCTGATACACCAGCAGCACAGCCCATTTCGGTCACAGGTAGGCGAACAATGTCCTGGCGTAGTTTGAGCAGATTGATCAGATAAGCATCTAAAGAAGGGATCATGATGCCGGTACAGCTCACCGTAATGATGTAGTCTAAATCCTGAGCTTGCCAGTTGGCTTTTTCGAGTGCGGTTTCCAAACATTTGGCCCCCAGCTTTATTCCTTCTCTTACATAAATGTTGTTTCGTTCTTCAAAACTTAAATCACTAAAAACCTCTTCGGGCGACATGATCGAATATCTTTTATCTACTGCAGCGTTTTCAAAAATTTTTTTTACCTTTCTGATAAAACGATCATCCTGACCTTTTAGCCAAATATCTAGAAAGGGTAAAATCTCAGCGGTTGACCTCCAAAATTCGGGCAGGGCTTTACTTACTGCTTTTACGGTTACGCTCATATTGTTTTAATTATCCATTGGTAGCGGAAAGCCCATTTCCATTTTATTGAACTCGATTTTAGCTTTAATTGTTTGCTGTATTTAATCAAATCTGCTCTTTTAAACCCACGTAGAATTGATACTAAACCATCTTCTCTAGACATATCATTTAAACGGAAAACATAACACAAAGCCTTAAACAGGTAATATGCTACTGCACTCCTTTGTAGGTCGTTTATTACAATACCCATCGTAGCTGATCTTTTAAAATTCTCTAGCAGGTTAATAATTTCTTCATCCTTAAAATGATGTAGGGTTAAAGTACAAAGCATAATGTCGCAAGGTTCTGTTTTACTTAAATCATCAAAAATATCGCTACAGGAGTAGGTTATGTTGGGGTAGTTTTTAGATAAACTTTGCGCATGATTTATAGTGTACTTATTGGCATCTATCCCTTTTAAAATAAAATGCAAACCTTGTTTATTTGCATAATCTGCCAAAGTGCGCAACATATCTCCATTTCCACAACCAATATCAGTAATACGAATAACCTCGTCTTTTGGTTTGCTGTTAATTAAGCTTTTAATCCCTTCGAGTGTAACTTTATTACCACCAAGCAGTTGGTTAATACTCGCTATTTTGTCTAATGCATCGCGTAATATTTCACCTTCCATGGCGAAATCATCCATAATCTCTGGTGCTGTACTCCTAAATGTGGTATCTAATGGCATTTATGATGAAATCTTGATCGGTTTACCATGTGTTTGTTCAATTATTTTATGGAGCAGAAAGGGCATTTTAATCAATGCATTCATGGCTAAACTTTCGAATTTATTGTTCCTCAGCAAAGAAGATAATATTCTGCCCATTTTTAAGCGGCTTTTAAATTCCCTGTTCCAGTGTGCGGTATAAGTTTTTTCCAATGCTACACGCGAACTCATTTTTCCCTCCATTCTTTGATGCAAAAGTTCTGAAACAATCTTGGCACTATGAATGGCCATGGCCATACCATTTCCACAAAGTGGATGAATTAGTCCGGCAGTATCGCCAATCATTAAAATATGATTATACACAGGTTCTTTAGCTTCGAAAGAAATCTGACTAATGGTTAATGGTGCATCGAATAAACTGGTTGCATTTTCGAAAATAGACTTCAGATGCCTGTTTTTATAGAGCACGTTTTCTTGAAAGGCAGGCACATTTTTGTGCTTTTTAAAACGCTCATAGTTGGCCAGATAACATATATTCAGTTGATCATATTCGACCTTAGAAACGCCACAATAGCCGCCTTCAAAATTATGCAGGCTAACCAGGTTATTTGGAAAATCTGCTCTGTAATGTGCTTTAACTGCCAGATAGGGCGATCTTTTACTGATGAAACTCCGGTTTAGCTTAACATCAATTGACGATCTTTTCCCATAAGCGCCAATAATGTAAGTTGCAACAAAAGCGTGGTTTGCTGTTGCTACTGTAAATTGATTGTTGGCAAAGTTAATCTGTACCACACGATCATGAATTACGTTTATCTTTCTCCTGATCAGTTCGGTATAGAGATAATGATCGATGGTGTATCTGCTTAACCCAAAGCCGCCAAGGGGTAATTTAGTTTTTATGCTTTTGCCAGAAAGGGAAGTGAAAAGCAGGTCGCTGATTAATGTGGGCGCAAGGTTTTCAATATCCAGACCGAGCCATTCAAAATAAGGGAGCACCTCATTCGAAATATATTCGCCGCAAACTTTATGATGGGGATAGGTATCTTTTTCGATCAAAGTAACATTTAAACCGGCCTTATTCAGGTGAAGTGCAGCTGTTAAACCTGCCAATCCGCCACCAATAATTAAAATTTCTGTTTCGGCCTGCATATAATGAGATGGAAATCTAAGATAACATTTTAAATGGGTGTTTGTTCCACTTTGATATCTTTAGTCAAAGAGATTATGGAGAGAAAAACACAGCGGGCATCGAGTTGGGTGTGCAGTGGAGGCTGTATCATAATTATAAATTGTCATCCTGAGCCTGTCGAAAGACCTGTTTAAATGCCTCTCAGGACGTTTCGACAAGCTCAACGTGACAAATTCGAATGAAATTACAACTTATGATACAACCTGGTTTTTTTTTGCGCTCGTTTCCAAACAAGTGCAGAAATAGTTATACGATTCCGTCGTTTAAAACTACGAAATATTCAACGCTCGTTAGCTTAATCTATTTTTATCTATCACTTCTTTCTTCCATATTTAAATTGGTATCAAACGGACTTTTTGTAAATGGATAAATAGCTTGTTTAACAAAACCTTTCGGATACGAAGCTTCGTGTACACCTGTTCCGGCCGGCCATTCTTTGCCAGGCAAATAATAGGTGCCAAACATCATATCAATAAAGGGAAATATGGAGGCGAAGTTGTGCCCATAATATTTAGGGTCTTCGCAATGGTGCCAATGGTGATATTGTGGTGTTGTAAAAATGTATTTTAACGGACCAAAATTAACCCTGGTGTTGGCATGGATGAGTACTGCATGTATAGCAATAAATATAATGTACACATTGAAAACGGTTGACGAAAAGCCCAAAACATAAAGCGGGATAAAAGTCATTGCTCTGGTGAAAAATATATCGATAAAATGGGTACGGCTTCCGGCCAGCCAATCCATATTTTGTGTAGAATGATGTATGGAATGGAAACGCCATAAGGCTACCCGGGTATGAAAAAAACGATGTGCCCAGTATTGAAACAAATCGGTACTGAAAAAAGCCAAAAACAAGGCGACTATAAATGGGAGACCTTGTACCCAGGTGTGCAGTTTATCTAAACCTATCCAGCCGAAAAATAATACGGCAGGTTTTTGGGTTACAATGCCAAAAAATTGAATAAATAGGTGACTGATTACAAAATAAGTTAAATCGGTACGCCATTCTTCGTGGAATTTGGTCTGCTCATTGTTTTTTGGAAAAAACAATTCTAAGGGAACAAAAATGGCAACCATTAATAGAAGATCTAAAATCATCCAATCAAGGCCAAAATGCCAGCCCGATTTCGCTACATCTCTACCTTCTACACTTAAAGCGCCTAAGATTACGGCTGCAGCGCCAAGCACAAAGCCAGGCCAGGCCCATTTTAGTTTTTTACTGAGGATTACGCTAAGTAATGAAAAGAAGAAGCAACCTATTACACCACCAAGCATTAAAGCTTCCATACTGTTTTTCGTGTATATTTCACGGAATTCGGGTGTGGTAAGCTTTTCTGGATAATGAAAACAAAGAATACCTAAAAGCGCCAATACAGCTAAAAAAATAGAAATATATCCACTAATCTGGCCCTGGCCCACTACTAATCTTTTGTTCGGAGACATTAAAATATGTTTTTGATAGATAACAATGATAATAAAAAAAGATAAAATATGGTCAAATAACTTTGTATAGTTGGCCAATGGTTAATAGTCTGATGGTTTGAAAAGTCGAAATAGCTCAACTCCCAACTTGTTGATCAGTTAATTGTTTAAATCGATTAACCGACTAAATGTCAAGTTTTGAATTCCAATCCGGTTAATTGGCTTCTGACTATGGACTACCGACTTCGGACTAAATCATCTTCCTAAAAACCATTTCATCGGACAAATGGTTGCTCTATTGGGCATTTGGCCTGAGCCATGCCTTTCTTTTTTAAATAATCAGTATTTTTGAAACCACGATATGCTACTGAACTATCTACGCCTGTTACTGCTTCCTTTTTCGATGATTTATGGGATGGCTATTATCCTCCGTAAAAAACTTTATGATTGGGAATTGATGCGATCTGTAAAGTTCGATTTACCAGTAATCTGTGTAGGCAATTTAGCTGTTGGCGGATCGGGCAAGACACCAACAACAGAATATTTAGTGAAGTTGCTGGCCGGTTATAAAATAGCCATACTCAGTAGGGGCTATGGCCGGAAAACGAAAGGTTTTATTGTTGCCGATGGCACTGCAGCGGCCGAAACGATAGGGGATGAGCCATTACAGTACCATCAAAAATTTACAGGTGTTACTGTTGCTGTTTGCGAAGACCGTGTAAATGGGATTAAACAATTGGAAGAGAATCATGATCTAATTATCCTTGATGATGCCTTTCAGCACCGGGCGGTAAGGGCAGGTTTTAATATTTTGCTTTTCGAATTTAGAAAGTTAGGCACTTTACAGTTTTTATTGCCAGCTGGTAATTTAAGGGATGTTTTCTCTTCGCGCAAAAGAGCAGATGTATTGTTGGTTACAAAATCGCCGGTTCCTTTGTTACATGTTGCCCAACAGGCCGCTATAAATGAACTGCAACCCAATGCCAATCAACCCGTATTACATTCTTATCTTAAGTATGGTGATCTTATGCATTTATATCATAACGAAAGCCGTACGCTCGAATCTATTAGAGATTTCGAAATTTTCCTGCTCACCGGAATCGCAAATCCTGCTCCGTTAATAGAAGAGCTTGAAAAATATACTAAAACCATTAAACACGAAGAATTTCGGGATCATTATGCTTTTAAAAATGATGATATTAAGAAGTTTAAATCGGTTTTTTTAGCGGGGACTAAAAAAGATAAAATCATTATCACAACAGAAAAGGATAGCAAGCGTTTAAGAGCTACCGGATTTGAAGATTTACTGGTAGATTTACCTGTATATTATTTACCCATAGAGGTTGAATTATTTGAAGAAGATAAGATTACCTTTGACGAACTCATTTTAAACTATGTTAAGAGCAATAGAAGAAACCGTTGAATACATAAAACGTAAAACAGAGAACTTTAAGCCAGAAATAGGTATTATTTTAGGTACTGGCTTGGGTGGCTTGGTAAAAGAAATTGAAGTTGAGCATCAATTGATGTATTCTAATATTCCCAATTTTCCAATTTCTACTTTAGAATTTCATAGTGGGAAACTGATTTTTGGAACATTGAACGGGAAGAAAATTATTGCCATGCAAGGGCGTTTGCATTATTACGAAGGTTACAGCATGCAACAGATTACCTTCCCGGTTAGGGTAATGAAAGGTTTGGGTATAGAAAACTTAATTGTATCTAATGCTGCTGGCTCGTTAAATCCTGACTTTAAAAAAGGTGATTTAATGATTATAGCCGATCATATTAATCTGCAGCCAGATAATCCATTGCGGGGTTTAATCGAAAGCGAATTAGGCCCCCGTTTTCCAGATATGAGCCAGCCTTATAAACGCGATATCATAGCTAAAGCATTGGAAATAGCTAAAGGTGTTGATATTAACTGTCATAAAGGGGTATACGTTGCCGTTTCCGGACCAAATTTAGAAACCAAAGCGGAGTATAAGTACCTGCGTTTAATTGGCGCTGATGCCGTTGGTATGAGTACGGTGCCTGAAGTTATTGTGGCCAATCATGCTGGTTTACCTGTTTTTGCCATCTCAGTGTTAACGGATGAGGGTTTCCCAGAAGATCTGCAACCTTTTAATTTAGATGAAATTTTAGCAGCAGCAGCCAAAGCCGAGCCTAAAATGACAGAGATTTTAACCCGCTTAATTTCTGAACTATAAGATGCATAAAGTCGTTAAAATCTGTTTTTTTCTCTTACTGCTGTTAGGCATTAACAAAGCCTTCGCACAAGATTTAAAAACGAGTGTTGGTACCAATAAGGAATTGGATTCTGTTCGGAAGAAACTAGACTCGGGGAAGGATTCTGTTGTTTTTACCGCAAAATATATCAGGTTTACCAAGTTATCATTAACTAAAGACAGTATTGTACTGTTGCCTTTAGATACTTCAACTACAAATATCCAGAATTATAGCCCGCTTTTGCAGCCCTTGCACCCAACCATAAGCAATGGTAATATGGGCTTGGCAGCAAGGCCATTATTATACGAGCCTAGTAAAAGAATTGGCTTTGATGCAGGATTTCATTCGCTTGATTATTATGCTTTAACACCTGAAGATATTATTTACTATCAGGCCAGAAGCCCTTTTACCAGCTTGTATTTTGTTAGTGCCGGACAAAAAGAGCAGCTTTTTAGGGCTATCCACACACAGAATGTTAAAAAAAACTGGAATGTTGGGGTTAACTTTAACCGTGGTGATTCTAGAGGTTTTTACGCCAGGCAACGCGGCGATAATTTGAATGTTGCCGTATTTTCATGGTACCAATCGCCAAGCAAACGTTACAATATGTGGGCATCGGCAATTTTTAATACCATGCGGGCCTACGAGAACGGCTCTACAGTAGCTACAGGTTTATTCGATCCTGATTATACTAAAATTGCAAGAGAGGCAGAACCGGTAAATTTATCAGACTCAAGAAATTTGTACCGTAAAAACACCGTTTTCTTAAAGCAAACTTATTATGTTGGCAGGATAGATACCTCTGCAAATGTGAACAATTCTGTTTTACCAACCAATAAGGTTTCGTATACGTTTGAGTATAATAACGACAGTTTCGATTTTTATAAAAATGGAACGGATGTTAATAATGTACTGCCTCCTGGAATTGTAAGCACAATATTTACGAATGATTCGACCCATGTACAACATATCAAAAATGAATTTATTTATAGTTTCTTTTTAAGACCAAAAAATAGTTCGGTTATTAAAAATGAACTGAAGGTTGATGCAGGTATAAGACACGATTATTACAAGCATGAATATTTTGGTATAAAACAAGATGCAACCAATTACGAGCGCAGTAGGTTTGCTTATCAAAACATTACCATTTTAGGTGCAGCGGGCTATCGGTTCTCTAATAATATCGATTTCAATTTAGATGTACAGCAAATTTTGCAAGGTGAAAATGCAGGCGATTACTTATACGAGGCAAAAAGTAAAATACTTTTAGGTAAAACCATAGGAAGGATCGAGTTGGGTGCCTACGTACAAAACCAATCGCCAGCAGCTATTTTTAATTACTATCATGGCAACCATTACCAATGGACAAACAGCGATTTTAAGAACACTAAGGTTGCTAATTTATCATTTAACTATATCAATGATAAGTATGGTTTTACGGCCGGAGCCAAATATTTCTTAACCAGTAACTATGTTTATTTTGCCGCCGACCATACCAATGGTACAACTGCCATTTTACCAAAACAGGCTACTGCTGATATCAGCTTAATCAGGTTGGATGTATCAAAGAAATCGAGGTTTGGCAAGTTTGTGATGGAAAATTATATCGCTTATCAAAAAACAGATAAAAACGCAATATTAAGAACGCCTGAACTTTATACTTATAACAGTATTTATTTTGATAATACTTTTTTCAAAGTATTAAAGGCTAATTTAGGATTTGATGTGAGGTACAATTCTGAGTATGCGAACTACTTATATTCACCTGCAACAGCACAGTTTTATATTGATGAGCGCAATCCAACCAATCTGGTATCAAAACCAGTAATTGATGTCTTTTTTAAGGCAAATTTAAAAAGGGCCAATATTTTTGTTAAATATGATTTTGTAAATCAGGGCTTATTCCAACCAGGTTATTACACCGTGAACAGGTACCCTATGCAAGACGCTCTATTGAAATTTGGGGTAAGCTGGAACTTTTACGATTAAATAATCAAAGCATAAAAAACCTTCCTGATTTTACATCGGGAAGGTTTTTTGTTTTTAGGCCCTTTCGCTTAGAAAGAATAACCAACTGAGAAACCTAATACACGGTTAGTTAATTTATTAGAATTGGCCTGTCTGTCTTTAGGTGTTAAATCTGTTAAGCCTAAACCGTAATTGGCACCCACTAAAAATCCTGAATTTGTGCGGTAAGCTAAACCAAAGTTTGCACCAAATTCTGTGCTATTATAGTTTTTATCACTCGCACTACCAAATGTTAAGTCTCTATCATTAGAAGTCGTAACGGTAGCACTGGTATTGTTGGAGTTGTTCACTGTTGTAACCGTGTTTTCTCCTTTATCTTTACCAGAGATGTTAAAACCGATATACGGACCAGCACTGATCTGAACTGCGCCAGCATCACCGGTAGGAATTCTGAATACTGCATTTACCGGTACCTCAATCGCCATTAAATTGGTTTTAATAGAAGATGTGGTCGTAATGGTATTGTTTCCTGCGGTTGCTGTACTTACAGATTCGAATTTATTACCCTTATTCTGTAATGATACGCCTGGTTGAATGAAGAAATTATTTCCTACACCGAAATCACCAAATGCGGTCACATTAAAGCCAACATTGTTTTTTGCATTATCATTAAAATTATTGGCTGCGGCATCATCGCCTCCTGCGTGAAACTTTGAAAGGTTAACACCCGCTTTTATTCCAAAACGCGAAGTTTCACCAGTCATTTTTGTTTGTGCAAATGCACCTGTTGCTAATAATAAAACTGAAGCGCTTAATAATAACTTTTTCATAATATTTTTCTTTTAGAAGAATCTTGTTTAAAAATTTCGGGCTTAAACCCGTTGTTAATTACAAGTCTCATTTCCAAAAGCTGTGCCAAAGTATCAAGTGTGTTACAAACGACTGGCTAATGTGCTGGTTTTCAGTTTGTTTTTTGCGGTATTTAAGTATAAATACGATTCGGTTATGTAACAGCATCATGCCTGATTTACTGTATACATAACAGGAATATAGCGGAGAATTGACAATTTTTTAAATCTGAAAGAAATAATGCCAAAAGCTAAATTCTTACAAATTATGTTTTTTGTGGTTTCTTTTTCGCAGCTGGGAAAAGTACATTATTTAAGATTAAACGATATCCAGGGGAATTTGGATGTAGATTTAAATCTGTTGGCGGGTCACCTACAGCATGCTGATAATCTTCCGGATCGTGCCCACCATAAAAAGTAAACTGACCTTTGCCAATTTCTCCATGTAAATATCTCACCTCTGCAGCACCTTTATTTTCGCCCAAAACAGTTACACTTGTTTTCACTAAACTCTTTCTGAAAGCTGTGGTTTGTCCCATAAAGCCTTTAATCACCTTATCATGATCTTGGGTAAGCATGGTTGGAACGAGATCCCATTTAGCCGAAAAATCGAATAAAGTAAAGTAATCGTTAGTTTGGTTCAGTGTACGGGTTTGCGTAGCGTCGATATCTGAAAATTCATAGTTCATTGGATTGTTATCTAGCTTGAAATTCTGAAAGGCCAGGGTTTTATTAAAATCCAGCTTACTTTGTGCATTCGGATCTGCAGCATCACCATCAAACATTTGGGCACAAATATCTACCCCATCAGCAGCAAGGGCAATGTCGAAACTATCAGTGCCCGAGCACATCGCAAACAAAAAACCTCCACCAGCACAGTATTCTTTAATGTGTTTGGCAACGGCTAATTTCATTTCAGAAACCTTTTTATAACCCATGCGCTTAGCCAAGGTTTCCTGGTTTTTAACATCTTCCTGGTACCAGGTTGCATACCTGAAATTGGCCCAGAAGCGCCCGTACTGCCCGGTAAAATCTTCATGGTGCAGGTGCAGCCAGTCGTATTTGCTCAATTTATCCTGTAAAATATCATCATCATAAATTACATCGTACGGGATTTCGGCGTAGGTTAAAACGAGTGTAACAGCATCATCCCAGGGTAATTTGCTTTTTGGAGAGTAAACTGCAATTTTTGGTGTTTTCTCCAGTTTAACCATCTCCATATTCACTGCAGGATCGCTGATTTCGTTTAAAAGGTTGGTCACCTTCCCATCAGCCATTACTTCGTACGATACGCCACGGATTTTAAGCTCATCCTCAACCGTTTTGTTATATTTAATTAAAAAGCTGCCGCCGCGATAGTTTAAAAGCCAATCAACCTCCAGTTGTTTGCTGATGGTCCAATAGGCAATACCATATGCTTTAAGGTGGTTTTTTTGGTCTTCATCCATATAAATTAACAAAGAAGAAGCCCTTAGCCCCAGGGAGCAAAGCAGGCAAATGAGCAGGATATAATATTTATTTATCAAATTGGTATGCTTAAAACACTAAAATACCGCATTTAAACTGTATAGAAAAATTTAATGATGTTATAAGTTATACAATTTTGTTATTTTTGCCCTCTACTAAAAAAATACGATTGTTTTTTAGGTGAATAAAATTTAAAATTAGTACCGATATTGATATGAGTAAAGCAATA
>Ga0182006_1001063_pt1 | contig 17665 bp, 10 predicted proteins | sample Sormic07211104_1_FD_123022 | JGI IMG/M metagenome (GOLD analysis project Ga0182006, IMG submission 123022) | Rhizosphere microbial communities from Sorghum bicolor, Mead, Nebraska, USA - 072115-104_1 MetaG | ecosystem: Host-associated > Plants > Roots > Rhizosphere | place: USA: Nebraska...
CCGCCCGGCTGCGCGTTCCACAAACGCTGCCCGTATGCCACCGAGCGCTGCAAGACCGAAGAACCGGCCCTGCGTCCGCTCGATAACCGGCTGGTGGCGTGTCACTACGCCGAGCAGTTCCTCGAAGGTGCGGCGTAAGGCTGAAAGGCTGCAAAGCACTTAAGGCAGAAAAACACTTGTGGCGAGGGAGCTTGCTCCCGCTGGGCCGCGAAGCGGACCCTCTCTTGGGCCTTCTGCGCCCAAAGCGCCGGGCCGGTCCAGCGGGAGCAAGCTCCCTCGCCACAGAAGTAAATCTTCGCCTTGAGTAGTGCACCTTGCATGAAAAAACCCTCCAGCCCCGACTGAGTCTCAGTTTGGGCTGGCGGGGTTTTCTTTTTTCGGGAACGCCCATACAACGTTGCATGACAACCGCCATACCGGCTCACTCGTGCCGTGCTTCACCACTAAACTGCGAGAACCATGAATATCCAAAGGAGCAAGACATTGAACAAGGAACTTCCAACAGACTTTGAGCACTTCGTCGAGATACTGACGCGCTTGAGCAACAAGAACGGCTTGACCCTGGGCCGGCTAAATCGCCAGGAACTGGCGGTAATACTTTTGTACATCAGCTGCGCGCTCAAGCCCGGCGAACGCTATAGCGAACGTGAAGCCACCGCGCGGCTGGATCAATGGGAAACCCAATACGCCCCCATGCTGCGAAGCGATGTGGTGGAGCTGCGGCGTACGCTGATTGATGGCAACTATTGGATGCGAGAACCCGAAGGACGCGGTTATGAACTCGACGCGACCATTGTCGGCCATCCGTTGTTCATCCGGCTCGGTGAGGAGCGTCTGGAAAGGCGCATAGCCGAACAACTGTTAGCGGCTGCCCGCGCCCGCGAAGAACGCAAGAGAGCGGCGTTGCAAGGTTCCCCCCGCTAAGCGTGTGACAAAGGATCAGGGAGGGGAGCTGGCGTTCTCCTCCCCGGATCGCACCTATTGCACTCTGACAAACACGGCCTGCTCGGCAAGCGAACTCTGCGCATCCGCAGTGTGAAGCTCGGGAGCCCATCGGACAAAATTGCTCAGCACCCGTCCCTGCCCGTTACCGGGCAGCAGCAGGTGCATGTAAAGCCCGCTATCAGACGAAGGGGCGACAACATTATCGGCGAACACGCGAAGGACCGGCTGACATAAAACGATGCCGCAAGCCCCCAACCGTGAATTGCGCGACAGCAGATAGTTGTCGTGACTGTCGAGTAGTGGGGTCTGGGCAAGTAATGTCGCGACGCGGTCATACAGCGCAGTCTCGCTGCAACGGTCGACATCATCGATCGCAATCAGTCGGGAGCCTTCCTTGACGACGTGTTGCCAAACAAATCGACTGCCCTGAAGAATGCTCGAAGCGTGCTTCAAAAAGGCCACGATCCAGCCGACGTCCGGATCGCTGCCATTGACGATACCCTCGGGCCAGCTCAGCGCTGTTTGCGTCTGCTCCCCCGTGTGCACCAGCATTGCCCCGATATTCTGCGGATCCAGCCACGCGGCCACGGCCCGCAAGCGTGCTTCAGCAGCCTTGAAGTGCGTCGCCGATTCCATTGATAACCTGGACTGCGGCACGGCAGGACTTTGCGCCGGCAAATGGGCACTGAACCTGAAGCGGTCGACGATTGAGGCAGGCAACTCAACCTCATCGCCATGCAACAGCTGATGCTTGACTGCCGCATTGAAGCCGTCCAGATACCCGAGGATATTACTCTGCTCCATTCCCTGGCGATGCAAATAAAACAGACTCCATTGCTCAAAGCCAAACTGTGGCAACCACGTGGAGTTTTGTGCGGTAAGAAAAAACCGCTCGGTAATGGATGCAGCCAGTTCGCTGTCCATCGTATCGTGCGCCCAGTCGAAGCCCGACCCGGTGATGCCATACTTCTCCCGATCATTCCAGATGGGTGTCAGCGGGTCGCAATACCACACCTGCGCTCGGAAGGTGTCCGGCCGAAAGGTTTCGATGAAGTCCAGGCTCTCTTGCACCGTGTCGATGGTTTCCCCTGGAAAGCCAATGATGAACGAGGCGTGCGTCGCAATGCCCACCGAGCGGAATGCACTAATGGCCTGTTCATAGTTCTTGCGACGTGACGTCTTGCGCATCAATGCAAGCATCTTATCGGAGGCAGACTCGATCCCCAGAAAAACGCCTTCGCACCCTGCGCGCGCCATCAGTTCGATGGTTTCCGGGTCGCCCTGATCAGAGCGATAGAAGGAGTTCCACTTAAAGTTGTACTGGTTGTCGATCATCATCTGCATGATTTCTCGGAAGCGCTGCTTGGGCACATTGAATGTGTCATCCAGGAACGTCAGCGTATCCACGGTGCCGATCGCCTTCACCGCGTCCAGTTCGCGTTCTACATCGCGGGTGGACAAGTAGCGGTACTTACCGGCCCGCTGGGGAAAACCGCAGAATGCACAGGAGTATGGGCACGACTTAGCTGTACGCGTGGACAAAAAACGTCCGATGCCGCGCGGTTCGAACAACTTGTAATTGACGAAGTTTTCCTTCAGCTCGTTGTATTCCGGCTCATCCGCACCGAACACCCACGTATCACCGTCCCATACCGCCGTGCGGCTCAAGCCGATGACTGAACGGTTCTGGTTGAGTGCCTCCAGTACCTGGCGAAGTGTGTCCTCCCCTTCATTGCTGTTGATATAGATATCACCACCAAGAACACTCAAGTAGTCACCGAGCAGCTCGCGATCATGGGCCTTGAACAGACCGCTGATATAGGGCCCGCCGATGATGATCTGCACCTCAGGGGCAAAGGAGCGCACAAAGTCCACAATCTCCTGCACCGGATGGGGCATGACATAGAGGGTCGTGGTGATGACCACCGCGTTGATCGTCCCGGATGTCAGTTTTTGCGCCAGAACGTCCTTCTCTTTCTGAAAAAGGTTGACGTAGTCAAAGGCAATACCGTGCTTGTCTAGATAGGTCCCCAACACCATCACAACCGGCCATAGAAAGTCGGCATTGTTCAGGTCCAGGTCAGCTAGCCCCTGCAATTCACGCGTCTTGTTCAGCACGCCCAATGCATGAAACCGCGAACCCTCATAATTGACAAACGCCAAGCGCAGATCCCGTTTCGCTGCCGCTTCAGGTGCAAGTTGATCGAGCATCTGACAGTAGTCGTCAAACGAGAAATCATTGAAGCCGATGATCATGCTTTTTTTAATGGGCATCGGGTCATTCCTCCCTGGAATGGAACGAGCAAATACTCGCGTTTCTACTGCTTGATGGCTTCAGCCGTGGGACGTGGCCCAACGTCGCGTGTCCGGAATGAAGTCCGCGATGTTGGTATAGGCCCCAGCCTCCATACATTTGTCGACGAATAGTTGGCCCACCACAAGATCCAGGACACCCAACCCAAATGGCGAGAAAATCAGCGGACGCGAACGGTTGATCAAGCGCGGGTTCTTCAGGACTTGCGCGAGCGTGCCGTGCACAAATGAGCGATCGCCGTACTTCTGTTCCGCCAGATGGGGGGAAGTATTGGCTTTCATACAATGTTCCACATCATCGAATAGGTTGAACGCATGCCAGATGATGTCCGGGCTGATATCGCGTAGCGAGACATTCAGAATGATCTGTCCCGGCGCAAAGACATCGTCTCCCGATACATAAGGCGTGCCTGCGTTGGTGGCGAAAACAACGATATCGGCAGCATTGATAGCAGACTTCCAGTTCTCGACAAAACGCGCTTCCTGGCCTGTCCCGGCCTCTATGTGATGACGAAGCTCAGCGGCCGCCCCCGCGTCCAGATCACAGACATTTACCTGACCGAACCTCCAGCCATCGGCCATGAAAAAATCAAAGATTGCGCGGGAAATCACCCCGGCGCCGACGAATGTAATTTTTACCGCCTTCTTCGGATCCGCCACCAGCGCCCTTGCAGCGAGCACTGCAGACGCCGCGGTTCTGGCCGCACTGATTTGCGAGGCTTCAAGGCATGCCACCGGGTAACCCGTTTCGTAATCGTTGAGCAACAGGACGGCCGAGGCACGCTGTAGATTTTGCTCAATGTTCTTCGGATAACTGGCAATCCACTTGATGCCAGAAATGGGCGTGTCGTTGGCAATGGCAGCCGGCAAAGCGATGATCCGATCCGATTGGCGTTCTTCAAATCTCAGGAAATAACTGTCGGGGTTGTTGGTCAGGCCGGCATCGTGCTGCAAGTAGGTTTCTTCGACCAGACGCAGAATGTCCTCGCGCAACGAAGGCATCAGATTGGCGATCTGCGCGCCGGAAACGACGGTCAATGCATGGGACGACAGGTGTAGGGAGTCTTTCATGGAAGGTCTCATTGAATGGCATCGTGTTGTAAAACCTCTGTGTCGCGAGCGCTTCCTTCGGCCTCCAGGAGACTGAATTGATCTAACGTTTCGTTCAGCAGATGTTTTAGTTTCAGCATGTTTTCAGGCGAGATTCTGTCGGCCTGGTACTGCAGCTTGATAAAGCAATGATCAGTCGTGACAGGTACCCACAAAAATAGCGGCCACGGCTGATAGTCGGGTAGCTGGACCTGGGAGACAGCGACACCTTCAAGATCCCAACTTTCAAACGGGCTTTCGGCACCGATATGAACAGGCAGGCTTTGTCTGATTTCGGATTCGGCCATGATTTCACCGATAGAAAGACCGACACTGTCGAAGGTTTCGTAGAGTGAGTCGGCGACATTAAGGATGTGAGCCTGCAACGACAATTTCGAGTCAACGCGTATTCGCAATGGAATGCGCGCTGACAAGTAGGCGACGACAGTCTGCGTGCCTTCCGTCCAACGCGGCGTCACATTGGTCTGGATCAAGAAATCGTCCGTCGCGCAAAAATGTGCGAGAGCGATAGACGCCGCCGCGGTGTAAACCACAAAAGGCGTTACATCCAACGTATTACAAAGTCGGTTGATGGCCCCATGAATCTCCACACCGGGGGTCATTACATCGAAGATCGACTTGGCTTGCGCGCTCTCGCCGATGAGCAAACCCGGAATCAGCGGGATCTTCGCGTCCTTGAGATAGTGTCGCCAGAACAGCGCCTGACGCTGATGCTCATCCTGCTCCAACGGCGTTGCCAGCGTTTCATGATCGAAAGTGAGCGGCTCCAGCAACGGTTCCGGCGCGGCGGATATCAAACCGTTGTAGGCGGTCGCCAGATCGTCGAGGATGACCTCCAGCGACCATGAGTCGACAACGATGTGGTGAATGATCAGTGCAAACAGGCAACGATCCTGCCCGAGCTTTTTCAGATAGGCCCTGAACGGTATATCCACCTTCAGATCGAGCGGCCGTCGGCACAAGTTCTCGATACAGTCTTCCAGTCTGGACAACTCGAACGGTTCACCATCGACGCTCAGTACGTCAGTTACCTCGGTTGCGGGAAACCGTCGAGGGCCTTCTTCCGTTTCGTAGAAGTGGGACCGCAGTTGTTCGTGACGATTGACCACCGCGTCCACTGCTCGGCTGAACTGCGCGATGTTCAATGGCCCGTCCAGTACAAACCCAATGCTCACGCAGGCCGTTTCCGCGAGGTCGTAGGCGCTGGACGCGCTCCAATAATAGCGTTGGTATGGGTTCAGTCCTTTGCCCGCCATTACCTACCCCTCCATCAGACAGGCCATTTTTGCCAGTGTCGGAGCGCCAAACACGCGCTTGAGATTGATTTGAATACCACTGCGTTTCATCAGCGCGACGAGACGCATCGCCAAGAGGGAGTTACCACCCAACGCAAAGAAATTCGCCTCACGGTTTTCAATCGGACGCCCTAGAATCTGTGCCCAGATCAGCGCCAGGGTTTCTTCCTGAGGGGTCATTGCCTCCGGGGCCCCGCCCTCCTCCACCAAGTCGCCCAACTGCGCGATCAACGCTGCCCGATCGACTTTACCCGCCGGATTGCGCGGCAGTTCATTCAGAACGACGATCCGCGCAGGCATGAAGTAAGCGGGCAACTCGGCGCTGATCCGGGCCCTCAGCTCAGGCTCCAGCCGCCCATCGTCAGCCTTGTCAGACGGCGTCACAAAAAGCGAGATCCTCACGCCCGAAGTGCCGGCATCGACGCAACAAGCGTGGCAGCTTCTAATCAGCCGCGAAGCCATGGCACAGGCCTCGATCTCGGCCAGCTCGACACGGTTTCCGTTGATCTTAACCAGATCGTCCTTGCGTCCCTCGAACAGGATGCCTGCGTTCACATCGCGCCTGGCGAAATCCCCGGTTCGAAAGCTCAAGCTGTCGTCGCCGGCCAAGCCACGGATAAACCGCGCATCGCTCAGGTCCGGATTGCCCAGATAGCCCAAGGCAACACTCACTCCGCTGATGTAGATCTCGCCGAGTTCGCCATCCGGAACGTCCTCCAGCGCTTCGTCAAGGAGGCGTACCGTGACGTTGGAGATCGCTTGGCCAATATCCGCCGGAGAGGTGTCGAGAGAGCACAACTTCACCGTTGTAGCGACCGTCGCCTCAGAAGGCCCATAGGCATTGATCAAACGGATCTTGCTCGCCCAGTTGACAATGACTTCCTTGTTGCACCTCTCGCCGGCCACGATCAATGTACTCAGGCTGATCGGTAACTCGGACGGCAGCAACGACACCAGTGACGGAGGCAACGTGGCGACATCGATGCGACGATTGCACAGCAGGTTTTGCAGATTGTCGAAATCTCGCAGCTCGTGGTCAGCCACGGCAACCAGACAGCCACCTGCAAACAGGGTCATGGTGATTTCGGCAATGATCGCGTCGAAACAGACCGGGGAAAACATCAGCACCCGACTGCCCTGCGTAATGCCATATGTCAGCGCATGATGGGCAAGGTTAGGGATGCCCCGGTGCGAAACCATCACCCCTTTCGGTTGCCCAGTAGAGCCCGAAGTGAAAATGATGTACGCCAGGTCTTGTGGTGCTATCCGCGGTTGTTCGAAGTGCAGGGACTGCGCCGTATCCCGAGCCTGGCCGAGGGTCACGACCTTTTCAGCGACCAGGGCAGGATTGTTGTCAACGATGTACCCATCAGGGACCAGAACCAGCTTCGCATTGGCAGCGTCCAGCTGTACGGACAAGCGGGCTGGGGCGGCGTCCAGGTCCATGAGGATGAACGCTGCGCCACTCTTCATGACACCTAGCAAGGCCACCAATAGATCCTTGCCGCGCGGACAACCGATGACCACTACCGCGCCTGCACCAATCGCGTTGTGTGCCAGGTAGGCCGCGATTCGCTGACTGTCGGTGTCCACTTCGCCATAGGTATACAGAACACCGCCATCATCTATGGCGGGTTCTCCTTTGAAATCGTGACTAACGCGGGCCCACTGATCGAGAAATATCTGTGTTTGCGCAGCGCCGCTCGGGGGGAATTGAAGTTGTGACAAGCTAGGTTCCTTCTGCTCTGAGAAAACATCAACCAACGCACCGCCGAGACTCAACCCACCATCGCGTGTTGATACATCTGGCTACCAAAGTTGGCGTCACACCACTTATCCGAGTAGATCGTTTCGAGATACCGCTCACCCATATCGGGGCTGATCACGACAACTTCGTCGCCCGCCGGAATCTGTTTCCTCAGGCGCTTGACCGCAACCAGTACGGTCCCCGTGGACCCCCCGAGTAGCAGTCCGTAGTCCAGCGCAACACTGCGACACATGCGGATCGTCTCGACCTCATCAACGAACTCGATATGCTCGACTAGATCCCGCTCGAGAATTTCCGGGCGCCGACTCGTCCCCAAACCGGGAATGAGCCTCTTCTTGGGCACCTCCTGAAAGTTGATCGAACCCACGGTATCGACGGCAATCAGTTTTACCTCTGGCGCTTTTTCACGCAGATATCGCGCGCAGCCGATAAGCGTCCCGGTGGTACCGGCACCGACAAACAACCATTTGCAGTTGGGGTGCTGCTGCAGGATTTCCGGCGCAGTCCGGTTGTAGTGCGCCAGTGGGTTGGCCGGGTTGGCGTACTGGTTGGTCCAGAAATACCTCGGATCCTGACGGATCATTTCCTGAATCAGCGCAATGCGCGCCCCGAGAAAACCGCCATTTCGGTCGCGGGTGTCACAGACAATGACTTCGGCGCCGTAAGCCTTCATCAGGTTGACACTGACCTGATTGACGTTGGTATCGGTTATGCAGGTAAACGGATAACCGCGCTGCGCACAAATCATCGATAACGCAACACCGAGGTTTCCCGAGCTGGACTCGATTACTTTTCGTCCGGGCGAAAGTAGGCCCAGACGCTCACTTTCTTCGATCAGCGATATTGCAGTCTTGAGTTTTATCGACCCGGCCGGATTCAACCCTTCTATCTTCAGGTAGACCGGCACGTCGCCAATGAAGTTAGCCAGCTTGTGATACTGATTCGCACTGTAAATTTGCATCATGCTCAAGGTATCCATTTCCAAGAGAAGATATTTGACGCGAATGGAAAACAATCCTTTGTTGAAGATCGACCATTTGCGCAACGCAGAACTTTTCGGGGTTGAAATTGAGTTCGATCAGAAAATCATCTGCCGGAACCAGACCGAGAACCAAAGGAAACTCCGACTTCTCGATCCACTGCAGATTACTGAGGCGGTAGCGATCACCGACCGGCAAGTTGTCCTGAAGCTCGAAGTTTTCGACCACGAGAACGGTATTGAACAACGCCTCCAGACCAAGTCCGGTAGCACTCCGGAAATGACTCATCGAGACATGCCCTTCGTCCTGCAGGGCTGCACTGCTGCGCTGCAACTGCCGAAGGGCCTCGGCGGCGAACGGCGCCTGTGCATCGACCTTGCACGGGACGATGGAAGTCATCAGCCCGATGATGTCTTGGGAGCCCTCAAGGTCGACAGGCCGTCCCGAAATAGCCCAGCCGAAGATGGGTGTGAAGCTCTGGGTGTTATCGGCCAGGATCTGTGCCCAGATACGCTGGAAGAGAACCGCAACGGTCACACCCAGCCCGGCGCAGAATCGCTCGATGCAACCCGAAAGGTCACGTCCGAGGGTAAACCGGTAGACGTTGTGATCTGCACGCGAGGACGGCTGATAGGCAACCGGACTGGTAAACAGACTGGGCTTTGCGTCCGCCAGATAATGTCGCCAGAACGGACGATTTTCCCGCGCCTGCTGACTGGCCAGCCACTCGATGTAGTCACGATAGACGGGACCGAAGACCGCCTCGGGCTGCACACCGCGGATCATCTGGTCGTAGATGGCAAACAGCTCTTTGATGACCTTGGCCACACACCAGCCGTCCAGAAGGATGTGATGGTAGGTCCAGATCAATTTGTGCGCCTGCAAACCATCGGACAGCAACGTGAAGCGAGTCAAAGCAGGCGTTGCAAGATCAAAGATCCGTGAACGATCATCATGCATCAGGCGTTCATATTGCGCCGGATCACCGTTACCCGCGATGATCTGCCAACTGCAAGTTGCCTTCTGCAGCACATATTGCACCGGTCCCGCCACCGCATCCCAGAAGAACCCCGTGCGCAGGATCGGATGACGCTCGGCCAGCACCTGCCACGCCGCATCCAGCACACTGATGTCGACGTCACCATTAATGTCCATGACGTACTGCAGTGTATAGGTGTCGTCACCGCTCATCAGGTGCTGGAACAGGATTCCCTCCTGTGTCGGTGACAACGGATAGATATCCGCCGGTACGGCGCCGACGCCTGCAATCAGCGACTGCAACTCATCGTCCGTCAGATCGACATCCGGATAGTCGCCGGGCACCCGCACCACGGCGCCCGCCGTGCAATGCTCGATGATCTGCGCCAATGCATCGACGTAGCGCGTCGCAAGATCCTCGGCCTCTTGCGGGGACAGGATTCCGTCGTCGTAATACCAGTCGATTTCAAATCGACCCTGGGCAATCCTTGCCTCGATCTCCAGTGCATGTTGGCGTCCGTTGCGCGGGTCCACCGACACCTGATCGAGGAGACTCAGGACCTGGGCAGACGGCATCCACGCATCCGGGTCAACAAATGACACGTTGTCCCATTGCCCGAGATAGTTGAACTGCACCATGGGCTCGGCAGCAGGAATCACCCGGGACTCATTGAACAGATAACGCAGCAGACCATACCCTATACCTCGTTGCGGGATATCCGCGAGTGTACGTTTGGTCGCCTGAATCAAACTTCCAAGCCCCTCTTGGGGATCATTCAGGCATACCGGGAACACAGAGGTGAACCAGCCTACCGTGCGGGACACGTCGACACCTTCCAGGACGCTTTCACGGCCATGTCCTTCGAGGTTGATCGCAATGTCCGGTCTCGCCCGCCAGCCGGAAAACGCCCGGACCAGCGCGGAGATCAGAATGTCATTGATATGGGTGTTGTAAGCCGCAGGTACCTCCCGGATCAAGGCGCTGGTCGCCGCGCAGCTCAACCCCCGGGACAACATTGCGGTGCGACCCGATGGTCGCCGGTTCAGGTCAAAAGGTATCGCAGCGGGAATTGCCTCGATGACCCGCGACCAGTAGGCGGTCTGCGACAGGACATCGTTCTTGAATGCCTGGCCGTGACTCGCAAGCTGCTGCGCCCAGACGCGAAACGGGGTGACCTGCGCAGGAACCGTGCTGCCGGCATAGAGGCGCAGATAATCCTCGACGAGGATTCGCAGGGACACCGCATCGATCACGAGGTGATGCGCCACCAGCACCAGTAGATTGGTGTCGGGATCCGGGGTGCGAAACAGCACCGCGCGAAACAGATCGCCCTGCTCGAGGTCGAGACCGGACAGAGACTCGTCCAGCACCGCCCGGATATGCTCCGTCGATTGATCGATCGATGCAGCGAGTTGCGCTGTTCTGCAACTCGACTGCGCATCGACGGGATTGGCCGGAATAGTCTGGTCGTATCCATCGCCGATCTTGAACTGCGCACTCAATATCGGATAGCGCTCCAGTATCTTGTGAGTGATCGCGACAAGGGTATCGGCCGCGACGGGACGGTGAATCTCGACCGCCGTGCCGAGACACCAATGGGCAGGGTTGACTAGCTGCTGTTCGGCGAACCAGCGCTGTACAGGCACTAGTGCGGTTGCACCGGTCGGCGGATGAATTTCTCCACGGGCGGTACAGTGCAGCGGCCGCACTGCCTGGGCGATTTCGGACAGTGATCGACTGGCAAAGATGCTGTCGAGATCAATTGTCATCCCATCGCTTCTCAAACGAGCGATGAGTTGCAACGCACCGATCGAGTCTCCGCCCGAAGAGAAGAAATTCTGCTGCAGGGCAATCGTGTCATCGCCGATGATTGCACGCGCCACAGCCAGCACCATCGTGTCGAAGGACGTGTGCTGCGAAGACGTCGGGTATTGATCTTTCGGAGCCGAAGTTTCGTCACTGACCATGGGCACACCTTGCCAGCCCCGCCACTCTTGCAGCGGGCGATGTGCTTCACAGATATAGGTCAGTGCACTCAGGAAATGTTCGCACAGCGCCTCTGCTCGCTCCTCGGAGACATATTCAGGATCGCGAATGAAATCCACAGTGATGGCATCTGCGCCGCTAAGGACTTCAACGGCAAAGGCAAACTCGGTGAGGTCAGTCACCTGCGTGAGTTCGACCGTGACGCCGGGGGCCTCAAGCACAGCCCAATCCGCCAACGTCTCGACGTTCAGCACCGTATCAAAAGCGCCGTTGGCAAAACGCGAACGCGTGCTGGCCAACGCCTCGTTCATGGATATCGATTCGAAGCGAAGCAGCTCGGCGATGCGCCTACTGACCGCCTGCAGGCTGACCTCGGGGCTCTGCGTCGCCGCCAGTGCCAAGGGAATCGGCAAGGTATTGGCGTACATCCCGATATCATCCAGCCCAACCCCGGTGTCGGCACGCCCCGAGACAATCATTCCAAATAATTGGTGCTGCCCGCCATTTATTGCATTGAGTGCCATCCCCCAGGCCGTTGCCGCAACAGCGGCAATCGTGACCCCGGCACGACCACACAGCCCCGTGATGCCCTGCTCAAGCGTCGCGGGCAGTCGTCTGTTGAAGACTCGATGTTCGACCGGTTTCAAGGACGGCTCAGCAAGCTTGTCAGCTACGCAGACCGGCACATGGAAGGGTTCCAGGAGATCCGACCAGAGTTGCTGATCCTCCCGTTGCAAGTGGAATTTTTCCTGGCCGGCGATATAGGTTGAAAATGCATCCTGCGCCACCGGCGCTCCCGAGAATACTTCGCTCATCAGCGCAAAGATCGATGCACCATCGAGCACGAGATGGTGGGCACTGAGGATAAATTGATAATCGTGGCCCCCCAAATGGAACAGATGCACCCGATAGAGCGCCGGCTGATCCAGCTCGAAACCGGTCTGTTTGTCCTGAACGAGGAAGTCTTCCAGATGCTTGCGCTGGTGCTCGTCGTAAAGGTGCAGAAGACTGGTCCGAGTCCATCGTAGTGGAGCGTCTTCGACAACGACACGCACCGGTTGGCCCGTCGGCGCGAGAACAAACGCGCTGCGCAGCAACTCATGGTGTTGATGTGCCTTGCGCCATCCGTCTTCCAGCACGGCACCGCCATCAGGCAGCAGCATGCGGAACGAATACTGCAGCACGTAAGTCGTGCGATGACGGGTTCGCAGCGACTGAACGTAGATGCCCTTCTGCGCCGGCGAAATCTGCTTGAAGGATGTCGAATCGCCCTTCGCTTGTTGCGGATCCAACTGTGTAACGCCCACCCTCGCTGCGGTACCGGCCACCGCGTTTTGGGTTCTGGCTATCTTGAGCAGCCCGATCGTGGTTGGATGCCGGAAGATGTCCCCGAGTGTGAAGGCATATCCGTGGGCCTTCGCCCGTGCAATGAACTGCAAGGCGAGAATCGAATCAGCCCCCTGCTTGAAAAAATCGTCGGCGGGTCGCAACGCCGGGTTACGCAGCAATTCACGCCAGGTCTCAAGTAGCGCCTCTGCGCCGACAGTTGCAGTTGTCGCAACGCTCTGTACGGTGTCAGGCGCCGTTGTTTCATTAGCGATGGCCGTGAGCTTTTTCTTATCGATCTTGCCATTGGACGTTTGGGGAAGAGACGACTGAACCCGAAACTCGGATGGAATCATGTGTTCCGGCAAGACGTCGTGCAGGTCGAGACGCAGCCTATCAAGATCGGTTGCGGTGCCCTCCTGCTCGACGATGAAAGCCGTCAGGAAGGCACGAGTGCGCGAAGTGTTGAGTACCACTGCCGCCTGTTTGATGTAAGCCAGTCGCAAGATGCCGAATTCGACTTCACTCAGCTCGATCCGGTGACCTCGGACCTTGACCTGATCATCGGCCCGACCGTGATAGTGAAAGACACCCTCACCATCACAACTGACGAGGTCGCCGGTCTTGTAGGCTCGGCGACCATCGACAATGACAAACGCCTTGGCAGTCAGGTCGGGGTGACCGATATAGCCGAGCCCCACCGCAACCCCTTCAACGTAGAGTTCGCCGACTTCACCTACGGGCAAAGCTACCAGGTCAGCATCGCGTACCACCAGCCGAACACCGCGTACCGCTCGCCCGATCGGGATCGCCTGGTCAGCCACAGGCATCCGGGTAATAACCTGGTGAGTGACGTCGTCACTGCATTCAGTCGGCCCGTAGGCATTGACCAAAGGGACGTGAGGCTTGGTCGTCAACCAACGTCGGGCAAGTGAAACGGGCAGCACCTCGCCCGTAGCGACGAGGCAGCTCAAACGGTCGAAGCGTGCGTTTTGGGCATCTACGCAAATCGCATCCAGAATGGCCAACAGATGACTCGGCACCACTTGCAGGATATCGATTTCGTCGAGCTCGATCCGTGCCCCCAGACGATCCAGGTCAAGAAACTCCGAACGGGTCAGGATTGCCGTACGCCCGCCGCAGATGAGCGGCGCCAGGAACTGCCAGACGGAAATGTCGAAACTCTGTGGCGCTGTTTGCGCCACGTTGGGCGCCTTGTGCATGCCCAGATCTTCGACTTTGGCCAGCAGATGATTGAGCATTCCACCGTGATGGACCATCACCCCCTTGGGCATCCCTGTCGAGCCAGAGGTGAAAATCACATAAGCGAGACTGTCGTCCTCCAGTATGCAGCGCTCGAGCGGCGCCCCGTCCTTAAGGCCTTCGAGCCGGACCGGCATTGTCAGAAGGCCAATACCGTCGATCTGTAACTGGGCGTCGTCTTCCGCTATCAGCCATCGGCAACTGCATTGCTCCAGCATATAGGCCCGCCGATCCAGCGGCAGAGTACGATCCAGAGGGAGATAAGCGGCCCCTACCTTGAACAGGCCAATCATCGAAATCAGAAATCCGAGTCCCCTTTCCAGACCGATAGCGACAATATCGCCCGGCCTGACAGATGCGGCGATCAGCATGCGGGCGAAGCCGTCGGATATTTCGTCAAGATCGCGATAGCTCAGACGGTTGCAGCCATCCGAAGCTGCAATGGCGCCAGGCGCCCGCCGAACCTGATCGGCGAATACATTCAGAAAATTGTCCATATCATTCCATGTTTATGGTCTAAATTTCGATGCTTCTTGTGTCAGGCACCTTCTCGAAGGTATTTCTTGACCCCCCAATGCCAAAGCAATCTCGACAACAACAAGAAGGCCAGGGTGGCCAGAACAGCGCCCGCCAATGACCGCCCCGTCGTCAACCCCATCGCTGATTGTGCGGGCACTTCCATGATGAAAAAGACAGGTACTACGGTCATGATCACGACTTGGATCCACTCCGGGTACGCGCTGGACGGAAACCGACCGGTAGTCAAAAACATGAATAGCAGGTGGGAAATGTTGCCGGTCTTCTTGGTCCAAAACGCCAGGCTCGCGATACTGAACCAGACCGAGTAAACCAGCGCACATGCCAGTGTCAGGAACACGAAGAAAGCGCCCAGCGTCTGCAACGTCAATTGTCCCTGCGCATGGCTACCGCCCAGCATCAATCCCAGCCCCAGCAGGGCGCCGAAGATATGCCACAGGCGTAGCTGCCCAAAAGCCAGGATAGTTTGAAGGTCAACCGGCTTGGACAAGTAAGTATCAATGGACTTGTTGATAATCAACTTCGAGGCAGCCTCGCAGTTAGGCAACACCAACATTTGTACAAAGGAGCGAATAAAAATGAATGCCCCATACAGCACAATCGACTGCTGCTTGTTCCAGCCACCAATTGTCTCGACATTTCCAAAGAAAATCTCGATCACGACATAAACGGACAATCCCAGCAAAGCAGTGTTCAGCAGGCTGACAAAGACCGGAACACGATCCTTCATATTCGCCTGCAACCTTGCAGTTAGAAGCGCCTTGACTGCGCCTAATGTCTTCATTACCCAAACACCGAATAACGCTTAACACCTTTGGCCCAGACAAAATGAGCCAACAACGAGAACGCAACGACCAGCACTATCTGAAACAGCAATCCGTTGATCAGTTGCTCGACGGTCAGCTCCCCCATAATGATTCGTATTGGAAAACTAATAATATAAGGGAACGGTGACCACTCAAGTATCGACTGCATCCATTCGGGATAAAGTGTCAAGGGTGCGAGAACACCACCAAACAGAGTAAGCATGTAAGTCAATACCAGATCAAAGGTACTTGCCTGATCGGACCAGAAAGCCGCAAGCCCGCCAATGAAATACAACAAGTAATTTATGGCAAACCCAAGCATTACCCCGAGCAGTGCGGGGAGAAGATAGCTCAGGTGTAAATATTGACCCGCTTCAGAAAACAGGAATACGCCGACCACCAGAAAAAACACTGGAATAACCCTGACCATCGCTGAAGCCAGCTCGCTCAAAAAATAATACAGCGCAATGTTGAATGGCCTTAACAGGAGACTGCCGATATCGCCCGAATGGATGTCGTTCTCCACTTCCTCAGCAGCCGTACTAGAGACTATTTCGCCAACTAGAAACACTAGCGCAAAGTAAGCCGCAAACCTTAATGGTGTGAAACCTTCCAGTGCGGCATCTTTTGCAATACCCATCCAGATGACCATCATGAACAACGGCACCAAAGACGCGAGCACCAATACGAACAACTCTGCGCGATGTGCAATTTTGCGACGAATGGCCGTGCGCGCCACCCCTGCGACTTTCACTGCAAACCGGCTCATGCGACACGCTCCCCGGAAGCACCCGGGACCTTTTTCCGGGTATCGGACTGAGAGGCCACGAACAGCTTCAACAGCGCCTCTTCGATCGGCGGATCACCAATGGAAATGTCGATGACCGGCTGCTCGGCCAGAACCCGCGAACAAACGGCCACGACCTCGGCAGCCGGGACCAGCATTTCATGCACAAAGCCGTCCGTGGAACGCACCAGACCATATCTGCCCAGCGCTGAAGCCACGATATTTTCGGATAGCTCCACAGTGATGATGCGGTGATCCGACATGCGTTTACGCAATGACTCCAGGGTGTCATCAAAGGATATTTTGCCATCGGAAACCACAACGACTCGCTCACACAGGGCCTCAATATCCTGCATGTAATGCGACGTTAGCAGTACGCTTACATTGCGCTCGCGACTATAGTCCCGAATAAACGAACGAACTATCTTCTGCACACCGACATCAAGCCCAATGGTAGGCTCATCGAGAAAAAGAACCTTGGGATCATGAAGTAATGACGCAACCAGCTCACACTTCATTTTCTCGCCAAGCGATAAGGTACGCACTGGCGCCTTGGCCAACTTCGACACCTGAAGCAACTCATCCAAATAACCATAAGTCTTTTTGAACTGCGCATCAGGAATTTCAAATATCTTCTGATTCAGCCGAAAGGTTTCCATGGCCGGCAAGTCCCAGATCAACTGTTGACGCTGCCCCATGATCAGCGAGATGGACTTGAGAAATTCCTTATTCCGCAGTTGAGGCTTCCGACCCAGAACCGATATTTTTCCGGCAGTCGGGTAGAGTAACCCCGACAGCATTTTCAATGTAGTGGTTTTACCTGCGCCATTCGGGCCGAGAAAGCCCACGACCTCACCCTGCTTGACGGTGAAGGAAATATCGTCAACCGCTGTTTTTTCAGAAGCCTTGGGAGATACAAGGTCTGTCAACCAACCAAACGCCCTTTCTGAGCGCTCTTTTATTCGATAAGTCTTGGACAAATTTCTTACACTGATGCTATCCATCGCGACTGAGACCTTGAAAAAAATGAGCTATCCATTGCGCATATCGTTTCGACGTCGAGAAATATCACGCAATAATCCATACCATCAAGAAACATCATTGTAAATTTAATTTTTAAATATCGATTTCTAATTGATCATTGCGTAGACCAGCATGGGATCAACGCGCTGCCACGATAATGGCTTAATGAAATCAGCCCTGACAAAACAGCCCCCTGGTTCGCGGTTTTTCCTTTGTCGATGTTTGCCGACGGCTTAAAACTAATCGCTTGTGACTTCAACGTCGAGAGCAAAGCGTTTGGTCATGAAAAAGAAGAATGGAGCTACGAGTGACGGAGAAAAGCGTTACAGAAAAAACCTACAAATGTCTTCGGCCCGCTGCTAAAACTCCGCAGTTTCGGGTGCAATCCGTCAAGGCAGAAGGGCGTTATTTTGCCGGTGATTTACGACTGCCTGTCGCCATCGCCATCGTCGGTATCCGATTCATCAGCTGCGCAGTCCAGCGGGAGCAAGCTCCCTCGCCACAGGGGTAAGTCCTTGCCTTGGATAATGCGCCCTGCATAAAAAAA
>Ga0182006_1001064_pt1 | contig 17661 bp, 11 predicted proteins | sample Sormic07211104_1_FD_123022 | JGI IMG/M metagenome (GOLD analysis project Ga0182006, IMG submission 123022) | Rhizosphere microbial communities from Sorghum bicolor, Mead, Nebraska, USA - 072115-104_1 MetaG | ecosystem: Host-associated > Plants > Roots > Rhizosphere | place: USA: Nebraska...
CTGGGCGAAGCGTCCGGGAAAAACACCTTGCCCAGCACATAGGCGACAAACCCGTAGACGCCAAAGTCGAACCATTCCATGGCGTTACCCAGTGCAGCGGCGGTGATCGCCTTGCGCATCTTGGTGTCATCGACAATGGTGATGTCATTCAATCCGATGGGATTGACGCTTTTCTTACGTGATTTCATGCGGATCACTCTAAAACAGAACAGGGGAGGTGCTATCACTGCGACAGCACCGCTCTGTCACTTCAGATACAAGTGCATGCGAAATAATTCACCGCTATTTGGGTTTTTTTATGGATGAGGTCGGCGGCCTTACCCCTCAGCAGCAGTCACCCAATGCCCCGCTGTGAGTCAGGCCGTAACAGTGTGCAGGGATTATTCGCGATCTTCGGCGACCCTGTTCAACCCCGCGGCGCTATGCAGCAGGGGGCATACACACGCCACACTCATTTGTGGTGAACAGGCTTGCCCTGTGCTGGGCTGCGGAGCAGCCCCATTCCAGACGCTGTGGTTTTATCGGGCACACCGAGGGGCTTGGTTTTGGGGCCGCTTCGCAGCCCAGCGCGGGGCAAGCCCGCTCACCACAAAAATCGCATTTTCTCAGGTTATGTTTCACCGAGGATGTGTGGATACCGATGCTCGGATAAGGGCATATCAGAGGCGCAGAGGCTGACACATAACGTTGTGGTGAACAGGCTTGCCCTGTGCTGGGCTGCGAAGCAGCCCCACTTCAGACACTGTGGTTTTATCGGGCACACCGAGGCGCTGGGCTTGGGGGCCGCTTCGCAGCCCAGCGCGGGGCAAGCCCGCTCACCACAAAAATCGCATTTTCTCAGGTTATGTTTTCACCGAGGATGTGTGGATATCGAGGTTGGACCATTCAAGGGGATGGGGTGGAGGCTTACCACCATTTCCAACGGCCCTGTTTTTTCAGGGTCGCGATGATGGCTTCGCGCTTGTGGCGGATTTCGACCATTTTGTGGCGCAGTTCGCGGCAGCGGTTGCTGTTGAGGATCAAAAGGCCGATCAGGGGGCTGAGCAGGCAGAGGGAGTAAAGGTAGGCGTTGGGGCGGTAGGCGATACTGGGAAGTGCTACCAGCAGACAGGCGAGGTATATCGCGACGTTTACCCAGACCCAGTGGATGCGACCGTATAGCACTTCAATTTGTGCAACGGAAAACACCACGCTCATCGCCACTCCGCCAAAAAACCAATTACGCAACGAAGAAGCTTCTGGGGCTTCTGAAAGATAGGTAACCATTATCAGGACGCCAGTCAGGGCAATGCTAAAACACCCGGAAAGCAACCACCCACCGAAGACCAACATGTAACGTCTACGCCATGGTCGTGGATCTTCTATATAAAACTTAGCGTAGAAGAAATCCCTTCCACTCAACGCTTTCGAGTCTGGCAAGCTAACGCTAGTGTCATGGCCTAACTTCTCCAAGGCTTTCAACGCCTTTTGCTTTTTCATTGGCCGAGTTCTTCATAGATGCCGACGGCGAAAGTCCGAGCGTTTCCTGACGTAGCGCTGCTCGTGAACCCTGCGGCTGCAGCCCATACATCTCTTATGTGATTGGCGCTGGCTTGTCGCATTTGCGCCGCACTGATGCGTTTGGTGGCTGTTCCTGCGGCTTGTTTCAGCTTGAGCAGTTTCGTTGTCAGTCGTGGGTCGTGGATTCTAAGCAGCTCATCATTGAGCTTTGCCCGTTCCTGCCGGGTGAGCCCTCTCAGCACGTCCCGAATGGGTTTACCCGTTACTTTCTTAGTCAGGTTGACAGTTTTTATTGTCGTCAGGGCGGACGTAGCAACTCCCAGCAAGGCGATGCCATCCAGCACAGCGACCGTGGCTTGATACCAAGCCTCGCTGTCGAGCCGATCAATAGCCTGCCGATTGAATGCTTCAACACTCGTTCTGCTTAATCCGATAAAACATTGCGCGGTACTGGCCACTGCTGCCGCTTTAGCGGTAAAGGAAATAATTGCACTTGCACCGGCGGTGAACGGCATCAACGCAACTCCGCTCCAGATCACCGTCCAGCTCAGTATCGCCCCCGCACACGTTACCGTCGTATTCAGCGCCTCACCCACTAATTTAGATTCCCGCGGTTCATGCTCCAGCATTCGCTTGAACTCCACCGGCCCCACATACCGGGGCGCCTCCCGCAATACCACTTTGATCGGCTGCACAGTGCAAATCGCCTGGAACTCGCGCAGCGTTACCACGTTGAAGTCCGCATCGATGTACACCACCCCTGCGCCAATCAGCACAGGGTCGGCATCGATGACGTGGAACAATCGACGCAGGTCGATGCTGCTTTCAATGCGTTGGCGGGTGGTGCGGTGGGCCGAGGGGAATCCATCCTTGAACAAGGCGGTCGTCATTCCTTAACTCCTGGGTTTTTGGGGAGTCGAGAGGGTAAAGATGCAGCGGCGCAAATTAATGTCGGACGTTTCGCCTTTTCAAGACAGGTGCTTCTCGATCCCGCATTGCCATCTTGTGAGCGCCGCCCTGGTTCGAGAACAGTGCGCCGCACGTCACTTGCGACGCACAACACGACAAGGAGCCAATATGGCAGTCGATATGTTTTTGAAACTGGGCGATATCAAGGGTGAATCACGGGACCAGGCCCATCGCGATGAGATTGATATCACCGAATGGGCGTGGGGGTTGTCGCAGACCGGCTCGATGCACTCAGGCACCGGAGGGGGCGCGGGCAAGGTCAATATTGCCAACCTGAACCTGAAAAAGCCGCTGGATAAATCCAGCCCCAACCTGATGATGGCCTGTGCCAGCGGCAAGCATTATCCCGAAGCACGATTGGTGGTGCGCAAAGCGGGCGGTTCCAGCCCTGTGGAGTATCTGGTGATCACCCTGAAGGAAGTGATGGTGGTGTCTTACGGCACCGGTGCCAATAGTCAGGACGATGTGCTCTTCGACAGCATCGCCTTGAATTTCGCCACCGTCGACGTCAGCTACCAACCGCAGAAAGCCGATGGTGCCAAGGAGGGTGGGCCGGTGAAGTTCGGCTGGAATATCCGGCAGAACGTGAAGGCCTGAAGCCGCTCTCATATCGGCGAAATACGGCAGTATCAACGCAAATCTCAAAGACTGGCTCATAACACTGTGGTGAGCTGGCTTGCCCTGCGCTGGGCTGCGCAGCAGACCCTCGACAGCACACCGCGTTTCTCCCGCTGGCGATGCCCAAGGCGTGCGCAACTCTGAGAATCGCCCCAACAGGTTGAAACGGTGATTATCAGCCTTGTCGTCATATGACTTTGCTTGCGCGAGACTGACTCATCTACCCGCAAAACCATGTTGACAGCGTCTACACGGCCCGATATAAAAGTCGCAGTTGTACGACGACATATGACGTTACATATGTCCTATCTAACAAAAATAAAAAGTGATGCCATGAATCTAAGCGAGCCCATCAACGCCCATCGTGTCGGCCAGGCCGTCGGCAACTATCGTTGGACTATCTGCGCGATGCTGTTTTTCGCCACCACCGTCAACTACCTCGATCGCCAGGTGCTGAGCCTGCTGGCCCCGCAGTTGTCGACGCAGTTCGGCTGGAGCAATACCGATTACGCCAACATCGCCGCCGTGTTCCAGTTCGTGTACGCGATTTCGATGCTGTTCGCCGGGCGCTTTGTCGACAAGATCGGCACCAAGGCCGCTTACGTGATTGCCATCGGCATCTGGTCCACCGGCGCGATCATGCATGCGTTTTCCGTGCCGATGGGCGAGGGCATCGCCGCTATCAGCGGTGCTATCGGCCTGGCAGTGATCCCGGTTTCGATCGCCGGTTTTATGCTGTCCCGCGCGGTACTGGCCATTGGCGAGGCGGGTAATTTCCCGATTGCGATCAAAGCCACTGCCGAATACTTCCCCAAGAAAGAACGCTCCCTAGCCACTGGTATCTTCAACTCCGGTGCCAACGTCGGTGCGATCCTGGCGCCGATCTGCGTGCCGCTGATCGCCGGTTTGTGGGGCTGGGAAGCGGCATTCATGGTGATCGGTATGCTCGGTTTCGTGTGGGTGGCAGTCTGGGTCGGGCTGTATAAAAAGCCTGAGGATCAGAAGCGCCTTTCGGCCGAGGAGTTGGCTTACATCCGTAGCGACCAGACCGTGCAGCCGTTCGCCACTGCACCGGCCACTGGCAAAAAAGTCTCGTGGTTCAGGTTGCTCACCTACCGCCAGACCTGGGCCTTTGCCTTCGGCAAGTTCATGACCGACGGCGTGTGGTGGTTCTTCCTGTTCTGGCTGCCCACCTACCTGGCGGCGCAATACGGCATGAAAGGCGCCGATATCGTGATGCCCCTGGCCGTGCTGTACAGCATGACCATGGTCGGCAGCATCGGCGGCGGCTGGTTCCCCAGCTACTTTATGGCCCGTGGCGACGCGCCTTATGACGGCCGCATGAAGGCCATGCTGGTGATCGCACTGTTCCCGCTGGTGGTGTTGCTGGCGCAGCCGTTGGGCTACATCAGCTTCTGGGTGCCGGTACTGTTGATCGGTGTGGGCGCCTCGGCGCACCAGGCATGGTCGTGCAATATCTTCACCACGGTTTCCGACATGTTCCCGCAAAAGACCGTCGCCTCCGTGGTCGGTATCGGCGGCATGGCCGGTGGGCTGGGTGGGGTGGTGATGACCAAGATCGGCGGCTGGGTGTTCGACTATTACAAGTCCATCAATGACATCCACACCGGCTACATGATCATGTTCGCGATCTGCGCCCTGGCTTACCTCACCGCGTGGAGCGTGATGAAAGCGCTGGTGCCGCGCCACAAGGAAATCACTGACCTGTAAGTGAACCTGCCGGAGCGGTCGGACCGCTCCGGCAGTGCGCGATCAACGGTTGCGCGTTACCCGCCACACGGTGTTGGCCAAGTCATCGGCGATGATCAATGCGCCTTTCGGATCCACCGTCACCCCCACTGGACGCCCTCGGGTTTTGCCATCTTCACCGCGAAAACCGGTGGCGAAGTCCACGGGCTCGCCCGCCGGTTTACCGTCCTTGAATGGCACGAAGATCACCTTGTAGCCCACCGGCTGATCGCGGTTCCAACTGCCGTGCTCGCCGACAAACACACCGTCGGCAAAGCGTTCGCCCATGGCCGGGATGGAAAAGTCCACGCCCAGGGCGGCCACATGGGAACCCAGGCTGTAGTCGGGTTTGATCGCCGCCGCGACCTTCGCCGGGTTCCGCGGCTGCGCCCGTGGGTCGACGTTCTGGCCCCAGTAGCTGTAGGGCCAGCCGTAGAACGCGCCTTCACGTACGGAGGTGAGGTAATCCGGCACCAGGTCGGGGCCGAGTTCGTCGCGTTCGTTGACGACTGTCCACAATTGCCCGGAATCCGGTTGGATCGTCAGCGCGGTGGGGTTGCGCAAACCGGTGGCGTAGGGTTTATGCGCGCCGGTCTGGGCATCGATCTGCCAGACCATGGCACGGTCGATCTCCACTTCCATGCCCCGCTCGGTGATGTTGCTGTTGGAACCGATCCCCACATACAACTGACGACCGTCGGCACTCACCGCCAGGGATTTGGTCCAGTGGTGGTTGATCTGCGCCGGCAGGTCGGTGACTTTGACCGGCGCGCCGCTGGCCTTGGTCTGGCCATCGCTGTAGTCGAACCGCACCAGCGCATCCTGGTTGGCCACGTACAGTTTGCCGTCGGCGAAGGCCAGGCCGTAGGGCGCGTTGAGGTTATCGGCGAACACGGTCTTGAGTTCATAAGTGCCATCGCCGTCGGCGTCGCGCAGCAGCGTCAGGCGGTTGCCGCTCTTGACCTGGGTGTTGCCCTGGGCCTTGATCACGCTGGCGATCACGTCCTTGGGCTTGAGCTTGGCCGCGCTGCCGCCACGGCCTTCTGCGACAAGGATATCGCCGTTGGGCAGCACCAGGGTCTGGCGTGGGATGGCAAGGTCAGTGGCGATTGCCGTGATGCTGAAACCCTCCGGTACGGTGGGTTTCTGCTCGCCCCATGGGGTTGGCTCGGCGATTTTCATGCTCGGCAGCAGGCTGCTCTGTTGTTCCGGCAGTTTGGGGTCGGGGCCGCGGGCCTGGGTTTTGTCGCCTTCGGCGCCGCAAGCGCTCAGCAGCAGGGCGGCGCTGAGCACGGTCAATGGGAAGCAGGTTTTCATCGGGCACCTCCGGTGCGCAGGCCGGTCCAGGTGGCGAGGATCGCCAGCACGGTCACAATGGCCGACAGCACCAGGCCGGCGGGCATCATGGCGTAAGCGTCCTTGGCGTGCTGGAAGGCATCGATCAACCCCAGCACCCAAGTGACCAACAGCAGCAGCACATAAACGACGGGCCGCCCGGCTTTGTGGGTCGCGCGCAGCAGGTTGACCAACGCGAACAGCAGCGCCAAACCACAGAAGACCAGCGCACCGGCAATCAGCCAGGACGCGAAGTTGGCCCACTGAATCTGAAAGGTCTGGGCGTAGGCAATGTCACTGAGCAACGCGCCCAAAAATAGCGGCACGCCGCCGGCCAGCAAGGTCGCGTGCAACGGACCTGGCCGACTATCGGGGTAGGTGGGGAGGGTGGTCATAGGGTAAGCGGCTCCTTACTTGTTCGGCGCCCTGGGCTCAGGGGTGCGATGACTTCGCATAGGAAAGGAACGCGTCATTTGTAGGAAAGTTCATAGATGTTATGCCGAGGATACGTGTCGAAATATTATGAACCGCGTTGCGTGTTCCTCGGCCCAAGCCCTTATGATCTCGCCCTCACTCAGCCCAGGCCCTTCCATGACCCACCCTCGCATCGGCTTTGCCTGCCAATACAAGCACCCCGACCGCCAGCTCTCGACCGGTGCCCTGAAACTTATCGAAGGTCCATTCAACCCGCGTACCACCACGTTGCGCTGGATGGACAGCGTCGACCCCAGCGTCGCCCGGGACAAATTGGTGGAGGTGGTCACCCACAACCTGGCGGCGCAATTGCAGCTGTTGGCGTACGTCGCCACGCTGCCGCCGACCCTGCGCATGTTGCGCCTGAGCAGCGATCTGCTGCCGTTTTACAGCCACCCCAAAGTGGCGGGCGTCTACCGCGACCCGGCCATCCAACAGCAACTGATCGAAGGCTTCGCCGCCATCGGCGAGTTGGCGCGGGCGTCGGACATTCGCCTGTCGTTTCATCCCGGCCAGTATTGCGTGCTCGGCTCGGAAAACCCCAATGTGGTGGAAAACAGCGTGGCCGAATTTGAGTACCACGCCGATATGATCCGCATGATGGGCTATGGCCGGCGCTTCCAGGATCTCAAATGCAACGTGCATATCGCCGGCCGCCTGGGCGTGGAAGGTACACGCGCGGTGTGGGCGCGGCTGTCGGAGGTGGCGCGTCACTGCATTACCTTCGAAAACGATGAAAAGACCTACGGCCTGGATCACTGCCTGCAAGTCGCCGATCTGGCCCCGGTGGTACTCGATATCCACCATTGCTGGATTCATGAGCAGGCCTATATCGACCCCGATTCCCCACGGGTCGCCCGGGTGATCGACAGCTGGCGCGGTGTGCGCCCGACCATGCACTACTCCCAGCCTCAGGAGCGTCTGCAAGACCTGGGGTTCGACGCCGAACGCAAGCTGGAGATGGATGCGCTGTTGCAGGTGGTGTCCAAGCGTGACCTGTACGCCCATAGCGAACAGATGTGGAACCGCTGGACCAACGACTACGCCCTGCAGTTTCTGGATCGCTTCGACATCATGCTGGAGGCCAAGGATAAGAACGTGGCATCGTTGGCGTTCTACGAGTATTGGCAATCCCAGGCCACGTGAAGAAAAAGGAGCTTCTTTCCATGCCCACTCTGCACCTGTTGTGCGGCAAGATCGCCTCCGGCAAGTCCACACTGGCCAGGCGCCTGGTGGCTGAACACCGTGCGATCCTGCTCAGCGAAGACACGTGGCTGGCGCAACTGTACCCCGGTGAAGTGTTGTCCATCGCTGACTACCTGCGCTGTGCGCAACGCATGCGTGGGGTGGTGGGGCCACTGGTAATCGACCTGCTCAAGTCCGGCGTCAATGTGGTGCTGGATTTTCCGGCCAACACCCTGGCCAATCGCGAATGGCTGTTGAGCCTGGCACACAGCGGCCAAGTGCCGCACTGCCTGCACTACCTGGAACTGGACGACGCCACCTGCCGCGCCCGCCTGCATGCGCGCAATGCCGGCGGCGAACACGACTTTGCCGCCACCGACGCCGAGTTCGACCTGATCACCCGGCACTTCTGCGTGCCGAGCGAGGCTGAGGGGCTGGTGATTGAAGTGCATCGGCCGTGAGCGTGTCAGCGTCACAAGGCCTGGACACCGAGGGTTTTATCCTCACCGTGGCGCAGGTGCCCGTACAGGCTGAGTATCAGTCGGTGTTGGCGGATGCCTGCTCACTGCTGTCGCAGCAAACGTTGGGGCTCGATGGCTTGTATGTTTACGGCAGCGTCGCACGGGGTGACGCGACGCCCGGCCAGTCCGACCTGGACCTTACACTGGTACTGCGCGAGCCGCAGACCCCGCAGGTAGCAGAGCAATTGGAACGCGTTCGCCGTGAACTTGAACGGCGTCACCCGCACGTCACCAAAGTCGACTTCGATATCGGCGAGCGCGCGCAGGTCATGGCGGTTGAAAACCGCAACCTTTGGGGGTTCTGGCTCAAGCATCAGTGTCGTTGTATTTGGGGCAATGACCTCTGCGTCCATTTCGAGCGGTTTCGCCCATGCCGTGAAATCGCGCTGGCGTTGAATGGTGACGTCTATTCGGTATTGAACAGCTATATCTGCGCTATTGGGCAAACGGTTATCGAGGCGGATCGGCTGCGCTTGCAGCGTGAAGCGTCACGCAAACTGATCAGGGCGACGCAGATATTGCGCTCGGAAGCGGCAACGATGTGGCCACAAACACTGGAAGAGCATGTGGCGATGTTCCTCCAGAGCCACCCGGCGATGGTCACCCAGGTAGCGTTCTTTCTGTTTGAAGCGCGCAACCCTGGCGCCGCGGGCGATCAGTTCTGCGCGCGGCTGCAGGTATTTGTGGAGTGGTTGGTTTCACAGCAGCGCGAAACCCTCCTCAGGACTTAAACCGCCCCACCAATCCATTCAACTCATCCGACAGCTTCGACAGGCGCCCTGAGTCATCCTGGGCCGAGTTGGCCAGGCTTTCCACCAAACGCGCTTCGTCGTAGATCTGCTGGATATGCCGGTTGATCTCTTCAGCCACGCTGTGTTGTTCCTCGGCGGCGGCAGAGATTTGCAGGTTCTGGTCGCGGATTTCGTTGACCGAGGTCTGGATGCCTTCGAAGCTGTCCCGCGCATTTTCGATGGACGACACGCTGGCCTTGGACAGGTCCATGCAGCTGTCCATCTTCTGGGTGACTTCCTGGGTTTTGGTTTCCAGGGTGCCGAGCAGGTGCTCAATCTCGCCCGTGGAGTCGGAGGTGCGCTTGGCCAGGGCGCGGACTTCGTCGGCCACCACGGCAAAGCCGCGGCCCTGGTCGCCGGCACGGGCTGCTTCGATGGCAGCGTTGAGGGCCAGCAGGTTGGTCTGTTCGGCAATCGCGCGGATGGTGCCGAGGATTTGGTTGATGCTGCGGCTGCCGGCCTCCAGCTCGACCATGGCCTGGGACGACTCGCTCAAGCGGCGGCCCAGGCGGTTGACGTTGTCGGTGGTCGCTTCGATCTGTTGTTTGCCCTCGGCCACGCGGCGGTGGCCATTCTCGGCGGATTCGGCCGCGCCGCTGCAGGAGCGGGCGACTTCGTTAGCGGTGGCCACCATTTCATTGAATGCAGTGGACACCAGTTCTACCGCCTCGCGCTGGCGACCGGCAGCCTCGTTCATGTTGTGGGCCACCTCGCTGTTGACCTTCGACGCGTTATGCAGGTTGGCCGAGGCCGCGCCGATGTGCTGGATCAACTGGCGAATGGCGGCGAGAAACTTGTTGAACCAGCCGGCCAGTTCGGCAGTTTCGTCCTTGCCGTGTACCCGCAGCTCATGGCGCAAGTCGCCTTCGCCCTCGGCAATCGACTGCAAGCCGGTGCTGACCTGGCCGATCGGCTTGACGATCACTTTGGAGAACGCTGCGGCGATCAGGCCGAAAATCAACACCAGCACGCCGACGATGATGGCGGTGAGGTAGGTCATGCGCGTGGCCTCGGCCATCACTTCGCTTTTTTCGATCAGGCCGATATAACGCCAGCCCAGGCCGGGGGAGGTCCACACGTTGGCCATGTAGCGCACGCCGTCGATCTCCACTTCGGTGGAGCCTTGCGTGGTTTGCGCCAATTGCGCGTAGGCCGTACCCAAGTCTTTCAGCGGTTTGAAGTTGTGGGCGGCGTCCCGTGGGTCGACCAGCACCACGCCGTCCTCAATCAACATCACGTAACCGCTGTCGCCGAGCTTGATGCTCTTGACCAGTTCGGTCAGGTTCTTCAGCGACACGCTGACTACGAATACCCCTTTGGGTTTGCCGGCGCTGTCGAGCATGGCGCGTGCGGTGCCTACCAGGGCCACGTCGTCTTTATCGTAGTAATAGGCCGGCGTGCGCACGGTCTTGCCGGGGCTGGCCATCGCCGCTTTGTACCAGGGGCGTGCGCGCGGGTCGTATTTGGCCAGTTGCGGATCGTCCGGCCATTTGGCGTAGGTGCCGTCTTCCAGACCGATGGACAGGATCGCCGCCGCCGGGTGGGTGGCGCCATAGCGGGCGAAGCGCTCGATCACCGTTTGCGCTTCGGCGGGCAGCGGTTGGGCGGCCGCGTCGGCGGGTTGGTAATTTTTTAGAGTGTTGACCGAGGTGTATACAGAATCCGTGGCCATTTGATCGACGTTCTGCAGCGTGCCGTCGAAGAACTGGCGGATATTGCCATCGATCTGGCGGATTTCCCGGGTACTGCCGTCGATGAACTGATCCACCGCCTGGGTCCGGGTGTTCATCACTGAGATGACGGCCACCAGGCTCACTGGGATAAACGCAACCGAAACAAAAGCCAGCACAAGCTTATTTTTTATTTTCATCGAGACGACCATCAGCGTGGAGGGCGGCCAAATCGCCACGCCCCCTGAACGAGGCGAGGCGATTTGCTATCATTGCTGTTTCGGCGCGCTCTTGGTAAACCTTTAGGGTTTTTTGTACACAATACAATCGACGATTGTTCTGTATCCAATCAGTACACATCACGCAGATAGCGTTTTTGCTCACTCAGTTGGCGCCAGTAGTCCACGGCGTGCTCCGGGCCCAGCCCGCCGTGGGTTTGCGCGATCTGGCGCAGCGCCTGGTCGACGTCCTTGGCCATATGGCTGGCGTCGCCGCAGACGTACACCTTGGCGCCGTCCTGCAGCCAGCGCCACAGCTCGGCGCCTTGCTCGCGGATGCGGTCCTGCACATAGATTTTTTGCGCCTGATCGCGGGAGAACGCCAGGCTCAGGTGGGTGAGCAGGCCGTCGCGCTGCATGCCTTGCAGCTCGTCTTGGTAATAAAAGTCGCTGGCGGCGTACTGCTCGCCGAAGAACAGCCAGTTACGCCCCGGGTGCCCGAGGGCGCGGCGCTCCTGCAAGAACGCGCGAAACGGCGCCACGCCGGTGCCGGGGCCGATCATGATCATCGGCACATCGCCGTCGCTGGGGGGGCGGAAATGTTTGGACGGCTGCACGAACACCGGCACTTCACCGTCGCCGACGCGGTCGGCGAGAAAGGTCGAGGACACGCCTTTGCGTTTGCCATAGCGCACGGCCGCGACGGTCAGGTGGACTTCACCGGGGTGGGCCTTGGCGCTGGACGCAATCGAGTAGAGGCGCGGTTGCAGACGCCGCAGGGTGCCCAGCAGCTCGTCCACCGAGCACTCAATGGGATAGGCGTGAAGCACGTCCGCCAGTTGCCGACCCCACAGCCAGTCGTTCAATTCGGCCTTGTGCTCGGGCCGCAATAACTGCTCAAGCCCTCCATCGGCGCTGCGCTCGGCGATAAACGCCAGGGTCTCGCTGCTGGGCCGGGCGATTTCGAAGTGCTGGGTCAACGCCTGTTGCAGCGAGACCTCGCCGAAGGTGTCGATAGTGACGCTGGCCGACGCCTTCAGACCGGTCAAGTCAAGCAGTTCGTGGACCAGTTCGGGGCAGTTGCGCGGCCGCACGCCGAGGGCATCGCCGGCTTCATAGCTGAGCCCGGAGTCGGCCAGGTCCAGGGCGAACTGGCGGGTTTCTTTATGGCGGCTATGGGGGTTGAGATGGCGGTTGAGCAGCAGGCGCGAACCGTACAGCTTGGTCTTGCCGGCGGGTGTGGCGGCTGCCGGCGCCTTGGCCGGGTTGAGGCTGTGCTGCAAGCGCAGCAGCCAGGCATCGGCGTGCGCTTGGAATTCGGTGTCGCAATCGACGCGCTCCAACAGGCGGGTGGCCCCCAGCTCCAGCAGGCGTTGGTCAAGGCGTTTGCCGTGCTTGCAGAACTGCTCGTAGTTCGGATCGCCCAGGGCCAGCACCGCAAACCGCAGGGACTCCAGGCGCGTTTCGACACGGCTGAGGCTGTGCCAGAAACCTTCGCCATTGTCCGGTGGGTCGCCGTCGCCGAAGGTGCTGCTGATCAATGCCAGGTTCTGGGTGCTTGCCAGTCGGCTCGCTGGGAAATCTGCCATTGCGCTCAGCTCGACGCTGATCCCAGCCTCACGCAGGCGCTGGGCACAGCGCTCGGCCAATGCTTCGGCATTGCCGGTCTGGGAAGCCCACAGCAAGGTCACGGCGGGAGAGGCGGGCAGTGTGCCGACACTGGCCGGCGAGGCGCGACTGAACAGCCCGCCGAGCAAACCGTCGACCCACAGCCGCGCCTCGTCGGCCAACGGCGCCGTGGGCGGTAGCACCGGCACACCACCGGCGGGGCGTGCGTTGTCGGCGCGCAGGCCGCTGACAAAGCCGGCGAGGTAGGTGCGTTCGCTGTCGCTCAGTGGCGGCGGGATGACGCTACGCAGGCCAGCGATTTCGGCGAAGGCGTCGATGCGCGACATGGCGGGTTCCGTTGCGCAAAGGGGAAGGTCGGTGGTCGCCTGGGTGGGCGAGTCGAGGAACTGATGGTCGATCAGCTCGACACGTTCCAGGGTGACGGCGCAGCACTTGAATTCCGGCTGCAACGACATCGGGTCAACCGCATCCGAAGTCACCGCGTTGATCGCCAAATGTTCGCCAAACACGTCGTTCCAGTGAAAGGGCGCGAAACATTGGCCCGGTTGCACGCGGTCGCTGATCAACGCAGGCAATACCGCGTAGCCGCGCCGCGAACGCACTTGCACTGGCTGCTTGGTCTGAAGGCCCAGGCGCGCGGCGTCATCGGGGTGGATCTCGACAAAGGGGCCGGGGTTGAGTTTGTTCAGCGTGGCGACTTTGCCGGTCTTGGTCAGGGTGTGCCATTGGTGCTGCAAGCGCCCGGTGTTGAGCACGAACGGGAAGGCATCGTCGGGCAGCTCCGCCGGTGGCAGGTGCGGGCGCGCAAAGAACTTGCCTTTGCCGCTGGCGGTGGCGAAGCGCAACGTGCCGTGTGCGAGGTAGCGGATCGGGTTGCGCGGCGCCGACTCGGCCGATGCCAGCGGCCATTGCAGCGGTGTCTGGCGCAGACGCTTATAGCTGGCGCCGCGCAGGTCATAGCCGGTGGCGGGGTTGCAGGCGCGTTTGAGTTCTTCGAACACCTCACTGGCGTCGGCGTAGGTGAATGCCTCGGCATAGCCCATTGCACAGGCGACGCGGGCGATGATCTGCCAGTCGGCCAGGGTGTCGCCCGGCGGCTGTACGGCTGGTTGCATCAGGGTCAGGTTGCGCTCGGAGTTGATCATTACCCCTTCGGCTTCGGCCCACAGCGCGCCGGGCAAGAGGATGTCGGCATAGCGGTTGGTTTCGGTGTCGAGGTACGCGTCCTGGGTAATCACCAGGTCGGCGGCCTGCAGCCCATCGATCACGGTTTGCCGGTTCGGCACGCTGGCCACCGGGTTGGTGCAGATGATCCAGCAGGCTTTGATCTGCCCGGCGGCCATTTGCTCGAACATCGCCACGGTGCCGTCGCTTGCCTGACGCGGCAGGCGCTCGGCAGGGATCTGCCACAGGTCTTCGATAAAGGCGCGGTCGGCGTCCACCAGCATCGAACGTTGCCCCGGCAGGCCCGGGCCCATATAACCCATCTCGCGCCCGCCCATGGCATTGGGTTGGCCGGTGAGGGAAAACGGTCCACTGCCGGGGCGGCAGATGGCGCCGGTGGCCAAGTGCAAGTTGCACAGCGCGTTGGTGTTCCAGGTGCCATGGGTGCTCTGGTTGAGGCCCATGGTCCAGCAACTCATCCACTCGGCGGCCTCGCCGATCCAGGTGGCGGCCTGCCGAATGTCGGCTTCGGCCAGGCCGGTGATGGCGGCGACCTGCTGCGGCGAATAGTCCTCCAGGAACGCGGGCATGACCTCCCAACCCTCGGTGAAGGTGGCGATAAAGGCCGGGTCGGTGTGGCCGTTTTTCACCAGCAGGTGCAGCAAGCCGTTGAGCAATGCGAGGTCGGTTCCGGGGTTGATCGGCAGGTGCAGGTGCGCCTTGTCGGCGGTGGCGCTGCGCCGTGGGTCGACCACGATCAACTTCGCCCCGGCCTTGACCCGGTCCATCATGCGCAGGAACAGGATGGGGTGACAGTCGGCCATATTGGCGCCGATCACGAAGAACAGGTCGGCGCGGTCGAAGTCTTCATAGGAGCCCGGCGGCCCGTCGGAACCCAGGGACAGTTTGTAGCCGCTGCCGGCGCTGGCCATGCACAGCCGTGAATTGGATTCGATATGGCGGGTGCCCACGAAACCCTTGGCCAACTTGTTGACCAGGTATTGGGCCTCCAGTGACATCTGCCCGGAGACGTAAAACGCCAAGGCATCGGGGCCATGTCGCTCCAGCACGTTGCGCAGGCGCCCGGCCGTCTTGGCGATGGCCTCGTCCATGGCGATGCGTACCGGGTCGCGGTCGCGGGCCTGGCGCAAGTAAGCGTTTTCCATGCGCCCGGACTCGGCGATGGCTTGCCCGCAGGTAGTGCCCTTGGTGCACAGGCGCCCGGCGTTGGTGGGGTGGTCAGGGTCGCCGATCACCTTGACCACTGTGTTGTCCTGGACCTGCATGACGATGCCGCAGCCCACGCCACAATAGGGGCACACACTGCGTACGTGTTGGTTTGCCATCGATAACCCTCGAACCTTTTCTGCCCGGCAAAAAAAAGCGCCGCGTAACCCTCCGTTGGAAACGGGGATTACACGGCGCCTTTGTCGTGGATGGGCAATCAGCGTTGACTGCTCTGTTGCGCTGTACCTAGCAAGCGGCGCGCCATGTTTCTGCACAGGCCTTACTGACGGTGCCGACGGCGCTTGCTGCTGTTGTGCCGACGCGCGGGAGCAAGCGTCCCGTGCCCTTTTATGACGCGCCGCGCACCAGTTGGAGGCGTGATCGCAAAGCTTGAACCGGTGTAGATGCGGTGAGTACGGGGTCGTGACAGGTTGGCACAGAGCCTGCAAGATCCCCGACAACCCCCTTCGGTCAACGACGATCGACAACATGGGCAATAGCGGTGGAATCGGCGAAGTCGTCCGGTGCCAACCGTATAAGAACAGGCAAAGACGCCTGGAACCGTAAGGTTTCAGGCGTTTTTTTTGCTTTTTTTTCAAACCGTGATGAGCTTTGTCGGGTGCTTATATGAACGCCAATAACGCCAGTTTGAACCAGCTGCAAACCCTGATCGTCGTCGGCAATGGCATGGTCGGTCATCACTGCGTGGAGCAGTTGATCGAACGCGGCGCGCTGGATCACTACCAACTGCATGTGTTCAGCGAAGAGCCGATGCGTGCCTATGACCGCGTGCATTTGTCCGAGTACTTCACCGGCCGCGATGCCGAGTCGCTGGCGTTATCCGATGCGGCGTTGTACCAGACCCCGGGGGTGACCTTGCACCTTGGCGTGCAGGTGCTGGATATCGACCGCACCCAGCGCCAGGTGGTCACCGCCCAGGGCCGCGTGACCTACGACAAACTGGTGCTGGCCACCGGTTCGTACCCGTTTGTGCCGCCCATCGAAGGTGCCGAAGGTGACTCGCGCCTGGTGTACCGCACCCTGCAAGACCTAGACGCCATTCGTGCCGCCGCTGCCAATGCGCGGCGCGGCGTTGTGGTCGGCGGTGGGTTGCTCGGCCTGGAGGCGGCCAACGCCCTTAAAAGCCTCGGCCTGGAAGCCCATGTGGTGGAGTTCGCGCCGCGCCTGATGCCGGTGCAACTGGATGACTTCGGCGGTTTGGCGCTCAAGGTGCAGATCGAACGGCTGGGAGTTGGCGTGCATTTGTCGCGTGCCACGCAATCGATCAGCGCCGGTGAGCAATACCGCTATCGCATGAATTTCGCCAACGACGAATTTCTGGAAACCGACCTTATCGTGTTTTCCGCCGGTATCCGCGCCCAGGACGCCCTGGCGCGCCAGGCCGGGTTGGAAATCGGTCCGCGCGGCGGGGTGGCGATCAACGACGAATGCCGGAGCTGCGACCCGCATATCTATGCAATCGGCGAGTGTGCCTCGTGGAACGGCAGCCTGTTCGGCCTGGTTGCGCCCGGCTACCAGATGGCCCGTGGCGTGGCGGCGTTGCTGTGCGGGCAGGGCGCCGAGCCGTTTGTAGGCGCGGATATGTCCACCAAGCTCAAGTTGCTTGGCGTGGATGTGGGCTCCATCGGCGATGCCCACGCCCACACACCGGGCGCGCGCAGCTATCAGTTTATCGACGAGGCCACCGCCAGCTACCGCCGCCTGGTGGTGGACGCGGCCGGCAAGCAGGTGATCGGCGCGGTGTTGGTCGGCGACAACAGCTACTACGACACGCTGCTGCAATATCTGCAGAACGGCATCGCCTTGCCGGCCGAGCCCGCCAGCCTGATCCTGCCGTCGTCGGCCGGTGCACCGACCCTCGGCCCTGGCGCGTTGCCGGAATCGGCCACGGTGTGTTCCTGCCACAACGTCACCAAAGGCGCGATCTGTGCGGCCATCGATGGCGGCTGCGGCGACCTCGGCGTGCTCAAGGCGCAGACCAAAGCCTGCACCGGCTGCGGTGGCTGCGCCGGGCTGCTTAAGCAGGTGTTCGAACATGAGCTGGTGGCCCGTGGCGTCAGTGTCGATAAGAGTCTGTGCGAACACTTCGCCTATACCCGCCAGGAGTTGTACGCCCTGGTGCGCGTGGAAGGGGTGATCACGTTCGACGAACTGTTGGCCAAGCATGGCCGTGGCCACACCGGCTGCGATGTGTGCAAACCAGCGGTGGGCTCGATCCTGGCGTCGTGCTGGAACCAGCCGATCTTGGACCCGTCGCTGGTGCCGTTACAGGACACCAACGACACGTTCATGGCCAATATGCAGAAGAACGGCACCTACTCGGTGGTGCCACGGATTCCGGGGGGCGAGATCACTGCTGAGAAGCTGATCGTGATCGGCGAGGTGGCGAAGAAATACAACCTCTATACCAAGATCACCGGTGGCCAGCGCATCGACCTGTTCGGCGCGCAACTGCACGAACTGCCGGATATCTGGGGCGAGCTGATCGCCGCCGGTTTCGAGACGGGGCATGCGTATGGCAAGTCCACGCGTACGGTCAAATCCTGCGTCGGCAGCACCTGGTGCCGTTACGGCGTACAAGACAGCGTGA
>Ga0182006_1001067_pt1 | contig 17636 bp, 18 predicted proteins | sample Sormic07211104_1_FD_123022 | JGI IMG/M metagenome (GOLD analysis project Ga0182006, IMG submission 123022) | Rhizosphere microbial communities from Sorghum bicolor, Mead, Nebraska, USA - 072115-104_1 MetaG | ecosystem: Host-associated > Plants > Roots > Rhizosphere | place: USA: Nebraska...
GATTGAAGGAAGCTTGCCATGTTAAGTAGAACTGCCTCGGATCTGTACTGGATGTCGCGTTACCTGGAGCGGGCGGAAAACCTCGCGCGGATGCTCGACATCAGTTATTCGCTGTCGCTGATGCCCCAGGACGGTCGTGGCGACGGCTTGCACGAACTGGCCATGCCGTTGCTGATCACTGGCACCCTGGACGATTACCTGGCGCGCCACGGCGATCTGCATGCCGAACGGCTGCTGCATTTTTTCGCCCTGGACGCGGCCAACCCGGCGAGCATCTACAGCTGCCTCGGTGCCGCGCGAGCCAGCGCCCATGCGGTGCGTGGGCGAATCACCGCCGACATGTGGGAAAACATCAACGCCACCTGGCTGGAAATTCGCGGGATCGCCGAGCAGGGCTTGAGTCGCTACGGCATGAGCCGTTTCTGTGAGTGGATCAAGGAACGTTCCCACCTGTTCCGCGGCGCTTGCTACGGCACGATCATGCGTAACGACGCGTTCCGCTTCATTCGTCTGGGCACCTTCATCGAAAGGGCCGACAACACCTTGCGCCTGCTAGATGCCCGTTACGAAATGGCCGGCGATCAAGCCGAAGCAGTCAGTGACGGTACGGCCCACGCCTATTACCAATGGAGCGCCTTGTTGCGGGCCTTGTCATCGTTCGAGGCCTACACCGAAATCTACCGCGACGCCCCCGGCGCCCGGCATGTGGCCGAGCTGTTATTGCTGCGCGCCGATGTGCCGCGATCCCTGCGAGCCTGCACCGAAGAGGTCGATCAGATTCTCGCTCAACTACCGGGGGCCAACGGCCGTCCCGCACAACGCCTGGCGGCGGAAATGGACGCGCGCCTGCGCTACACCGGTATCAACGAAATCCTCGACGAAGGCCTGCACACCTGGCTGACCGAGTTCATCCCGCTGGTGCGCCAGTTGGGCAATGCCATACACAGTTCCTATCTGGAGGCTGCATGAGACTTTCCATTAGCCACGAGACCGCCTATCACTACGAAGATCAGGTGCGGGCGAGCATCCAGTACCTGCGACTGACACCCCACGACAGCGAGCGCCAGCACGTGCTGAGCTGGCAACTTGACCTGCCGCGCCCGGTGCGCGCGCAACTCGATCCGTTCGGCAACATCCTGCATGTGTTGACCCTGGACGAGCCGCATGAGGCGATCATCATCGGCGCCCGTGGCCAGGTCGATATCGACGAGCTGCGCGAAGCCGAGCACGAGAGTCAGTCGGCGCTGCCGTTCCTGCGTTTCACCCGGCTGACCGAAGCCGACGAAGCCCTGCGCGCGTTTGCCGGGAAGGCGTGCAAGCAACGGCGGGATCGCACGGCGCTGATCGATTTGATGCATGGCCTGAACCAGCACATGACCTACACGCCAGGTGCCACCGAAGTGGAGACCAGCGCCGCGCAAGCTTTCGCCGGGCGTTCCGGGGTCTGCCAGGACCATACCCATGCGTTTCTCGCCTGCGCCCGCAGCCTGGGCATCCCCTCGCGTTATGTGTCGGGGTATTTGTACAGCGAGAACAGTGAACACCTGGCCAGTCACGCCTGGGCGGAAGCCTGGCTGAATGACGCCTGGTATAGCTTCGATGTGACCAACGAACTGGCCCGGCCTGAACGTCACTTGAAACTGGCCGTGGGCCTGGACTACCTCGACGCCTGTCCGGTGCGCGGTATGCGCCGTGGCGGCGGGTATGAGCAGATGCATGCCAAGGTGTTGGTCGCGCCGACGCCTGCGCCGGTGATCTCCGTCCAACAGCAGTAGCAGTCATTCATTGTGGCGAGGGAGCTTGCTCCCGCTCGGCTGCGCAGCAGTCGCAAACCCGGCGAATGCGGTTTGCCTGACGGATCGCGTCGCCTGATTTGAGGGCCGCTTCGCGCCCCAGCGGGAGCGAGCTCCCTCGCCACAGGTGGATGTTTACTTGGCCGAAGACACCTTGCGTCCCGCCATGTGTTTCAAATACCCCACCAACAACTCCAGATCCCCCTCCGGCAACACCGTCGGTGAGAACCCGGGCATCTTCGCCTGCGGCCACTGGCGCAAGCTCTGCGGGTCACGGATGTAACGCTTGAGGAAGTCTGCGCCGAAATACTCGGTCGGGTTGAACGGAATATTCAGGTCCGGCCCGAACTGCGCGTCCCCCGCGCCATTGAGTCGATGACAGGCCAGGCAGTTCTTCTGAAACAGCGCAAAGCCCTTGTTCACCGGATGGTCCGCCTTCAGCGCAGGATCGGGTAACAGGGCAGGGAAGCGCTCAGCCACCGGGGCCATGCGCTTGATGCTCGCCACTTCGAACGGCCATTGCTCGGGACTGATATTGCCCGCCTGTGGATCGGTCCAGACCAGATAGAACGGCCCGGCACTGGGCTTGCCCTCGGACAGCGGCGGCCACGGCTTGGCCGGGTCTTCAATCGCCAGCCAGGCCCGCGCGCCCTGGGTATTGAGCAACGGCGCGGCGGCCAGTTCGGCGGCAAAACCGTCCAGGGCCACGGCTTGCAAGTGGTCGTCAGGCTTGATGCCCGTCAACAACGCCGCCAACGGCACGGCGCGATAGCTCATGTCCCGTTTGTAGGAAACGTCGTTAGTGATCGTGATGGTCTGAGCCTGAGGATGCTTGAGCAATTCCTCGGTCTGCCACGTGCGAGGGCTCGCGCCCAGCTCAAGATTCAGCTGCGCGGCAGACAGAGGCGTGCTGAGCAGCAAGGCCCCAAACAGAATGAGCGCTTTCAAGTGATCGTCGTCCATGTCGTGGAAGTGCCGCAAAGGTTGGCACAGCCACGCCGGCCCGGATAGCGAGCCAGTCACATTTTTATCAGGCGAAATGAAAACCCCCGCTGCTCGATCAGCCAAGCACCTTGGTCAGGTTCGGCAAAATCAACAACAGCGTAGTAGCAAATAGAATGAGCCCGGCTTGACGTACTTTCGAATGTTTGAACATGGCTTGACCGCCTTTTTTGTTATTTCCTGGTTGCCTGCCTGCATATCTCCATGACGGCAGAGCGCTGCACTTCCTGTAGGACGAGAGCCTCGGCAAAACCCGACGACAACTTCGTACAGGTTTACATTAGGGCCCGCGTCACGCTTGGCTTAGATCCATTTCGTATGGACTTAGCGCTGACCACTGCCAAAAAGACATGAGGCCTATGGCCATCTTCTTGGGCGCCCGTTGGCTAGACAGCTTGGTGACACGAATCGATTAATCCGATAGCTGACTACCGTTCGTCTGAGCGTGACCGTCAACGCCAATGAGCGCTGTGGTCATTGAATCCACGGCTGCTCGGCATAAGGTGAGGGTATAGAGATCACCCTCAGGTTCGAGAACGCCATGACCCAAGCTTTGATATTTGACGCGTTACGCACGCCCCGTGGCAAAGGCAAGGCCAATGGCGCCTTGCACAGCGTCAAGCCAGTGAACCTGGTGGCCGGGCTGCTGACGGCGTTGCAGCAGCGCACCTCCCTGGACACCAGTCAGGTCGACGACGTGGTGCTTGGCTGCGTGACGCCTATCGGTGATCAGGGCGCCGACATTGCCAAGACCGCCACACAAGTGGCCGATTGGGACGTCAGCGTGGCGGGTGTGCAACTCAATCGCTTCTGCGCGTCGGGGCTGGAAGCAGTGAACCTGGGCGCGATGAAAGTGCGTTCCGGCTTCGAAGATCTGGTGGTGGTCGGTGGCGTCGAGTCGATGTCCCGCGTGGCCATGGGCAGCGACGGCGGGGCCTGGGCGCTGGACCCGGAAACCAACTTGCACAGCCATTTCACACCCCAGGGCGTGGGTGCTGACCTGATCGCGACAATCGAAGGTTTCAGTCGTCAGGACGTCGATGCCTTCGCGTTGCACTCCCAGCAGAAAGCGGCGCGGGCGCGGGCGGATGGTTCCTTCAACAAGTCGCTGGTGCCGGTGCAGGACCAGAACGGCATCATCCTGCTTGATCACGATGAGTTCATTCGCGCCGATTCGACGATGGAAGGCCTGGGCAAGCTCAAGCCAAGTTTCGAAATGATCGGGCAAATGGGCTTCGACGCCACGGCATTGCGGGTGTACAGCCAGGTCGAGCGGATCAACCACGTTCACACGCCGGGCAACAGCTCCGGGATCGTCGATGGCGCGGCGCTGATGCTGATCGGCTCCGAAGCGAAGGGCCGGGCGCTGGGCTTGCAGCCACGGGCGCGGGTCGTCGCCACGGCAGTCACCAGCACCGACCCGACCATCATGCTCACCGGCCCGGCGCCGGCCACCCGCAAGGCACTGGCCAAGGCCGGGCTGCGGGTCGAAGACATCGACCTGTTCGAAGTCAATGAAGCGTTCGCCTCGGTCGTGTTGAAGTTCATCAAGGACATGGCCATCGACCCGGACAAGGTCAACGTCAACGGCGGCTCCATCGCCATGGGCCATCCGCTCGGCGCCACCGGTTGCGCGATTCTCGGCACGCTGCTCGATGAACTGGAAACCCGGCGCCTGCGCTATGGCCTGGCGACATTGTGTGTCGGCGGCGGCATGGGCATTGCCACCATCATCGAACGCCTCTGAGCCTGCGTTTAAGAAAATCCGACTCAAGGAAAATTGCCATGACCCAAGCCATTCGTTACGAAAAGGGCCCGGACCGGATCGTCGTCCTGACCATCGACATGCCGGGCCAGAGCGCGAACACCATGAACGCGGTCTACCGCGAGGCCATGGCCACCTGTGTCGAGCGCCTGGTCGCCGACAAGGATGCGATTGCCGGCGTGATCATCACCTCGGCCAAGAAAACCTTCTTCGCCGGTGGCGACCTCAATGAACTGATCAAGGTCGGCAAGTCCGAAGCCCAAGCCTTTTACAACATGGTGCTGACCCTCAAGGGCCAGTTGCGCACCCTGGAAACCCTCGGTAAACCGGTGGTTGCCGCCATTAACGGTGCGGCGCTCGGCGGCGGTTGGGAAATCTGCCTGGCATGCCATCACCGTGTGGCGCTCGACAACCCGTCGGTGCTGCTTGGCCTGCCGGAAGTCACCCTCGGCCTGTTGCCGGGCGGCGGCGGGGTGGTGCGCATGGTGCGCATGCTGGGCATCGAAAAAGCTCTGCCGTATCTGCTGGAAGGCAAGAAAATCCGCCCGCAACAGGCGCTGCAAGCGAGGTTGATCGATGAGTTGGCTGTTGATCACGATGAGCTGATGGCCAAGGCGCGGGCGTGGATTGCTGCTCATCCGGTTGCTGTGCAGCGTTGGGATGTGAAGGGTTATCAGATCCCTGGCGGTACGCCGTCGGATCCGAAAGTCATGCAGATGCTGGCCATCACGCCGTCGATCCTACGTAGTAAAACCCAGGGGTGCCTGCCCGCGCCGGAGAAAATCCTCTGCGCCGCGGTGGAGGGCGCTCAGGTGGATTTCGACACCGCGCACCTGATCGAAACCCGCTACTTCACCGAACTGACTACGGGCCAGGTGTCGAAAAACCTCATCGGCACCTTTTGGTTCCAGCTCAATGAGATCAATGCCGGCGGTTCGCGACCTCAGGGCATAGCGCCTTACGTGACGAAGAAAGTCGGCGTGCTCGGCGCCGGGATGATGGGCGCGGGCATCGCGTTTGTCAGCGCCTCGGCCGGTATCGATGTGGTGCTCAAAGACATCAACCTCGCCGCGGCAGAGAAGGGCAAGGCTCACTCGGCGGCGCTGCTGGACAAGAAGGTTGCTCGGGGTCAGTTGAGCCGGGAGCAGCGCGAGGCGATTCTGACGCGAATCCATACCACCGAAAATGACGCGGATCTGGCTGGTTGCGATTTGATTATCGAAGCGGTGTTTGAAGATCGCGAGCTTAAAGCCAGGGTCTCATCGGCAGCGCAAACCGTCGTCGGCCCGGACGCGGTGATCGCCTCCAATACCTCGACGTTGCCGATCAGTGGCCTGGCCACCGCCGTGCCAGACCAGAGCAAATTCATCGGCCTGCATTTCTTCAGTCCCGTGGAGAAAATGCCGTTGGTGGAAATCATCAAAGGCGTCCATACCAGCGACGAAACCCTGACTCGCGGTTTCGATTTCGTCCTGCAAATCAAGAAAACTCCGATTGTGGTCAATGACAGTCGTGGCTTTTTTACGTCGCGGGTGTTTGGCACCTTCACCAACGAAGGCATCGCGATGCTCGGCGAAGGCGTGAGCGCGCCGATGATCGAGACCGAAGCGCGCAAGGCCGGCATGCCCGTCGGGCCTCTGGCGATCTCCGACGAAGTTTCCCTCAGCCTCATGAGCCATATCCGCCAGCAAACCGCCAAAGACCTGCAAGCGGAAGGGAAACCGCTGATTGAGCACCCGGCGTTTGCCGTGATTGACTTGTTGCTCAAGGAATTCAAGCGTCCGGGCAAGGCCGCTGGAGGTGGTTTCTACGATTACCCGGCCGCCGGGCAGAAACATTTGTGGCCGGAGCTGAAAACCCGCTTCGAGAAAGCCGCCGGGCAGATTTCGCCGAAAGACGTGCGCGATCGCTTGCTGTTCATCCAGGCCATCGAAACCGTGCGTTGTGTAGAGGAGGGCGTGCTGACCTCGACGGCGGATGCCAACGTTGGCTCGATCTTCGGCATCGGCTTCGCAGCCTGGACCGGCGGTGCGCTGCAATTCATCAACCAGTACGGTGTGAAAGACTTTGTTGCCCGCGCCCAGTACCTGGCCGAGCAATATGGCGAACGCTTCACGCCGCCTGCGCTGTTGCTGGAGAAAGCCGCCAAGGACGCGTTGTTCTAAGGGGACGTTCCAAGGGACCGATGACGCCTTCCGGGGCTTGCCTTGCCACCGTGTTTCAAGGCAGGCTCTGGGGTGTGCATTATTCCCACCATGTGTCAGGTATTTTTTATGTCGTTACGCATCTGCATTCTGGAAACCGACATCCTGCGTCCGGAACTGGTCGATCAATATCAGGGTTACGGGCAGATGTTCCAGCGTCTGTTTTCGCAGCAACCCATCGCGGCCGAATTCAGCGTGTACAACGTGATGCAGGGCGATTATCCCAGCGATGACCTGACCTTCGATGCGTATCTGGTCACCGGCAGCAAGGCCGATTCCTTCGGCACCGACCCATGGATTCAAACCCTCAAGACGTATCTGCTGAAGCGCTACGAGCGTGGCGACAAACTGCTGGGCGTGTGCTTCGGTCACCAACTGTTGGCGCTGCTATTGGGCGGCAAGAGCGAGCGGGCGACCCAGGGCTGGGGAGTCGGCACCCACAAATACAAACTCGCGGCCAAGGCGCCGTGGATGAGCCCGGTGAGGGAAGAACTGACGTTGCTGATCAGTCACCAGGATCAGGTCACCGCATTGCCGGAAAACGCGACGGTGATTGCTTCTAGCGATTTCTGCCCGTTCGCCGCGTACCACATCAACGATCAGGTGCTGTGCTTCCAGGGGCATCCGGAGTTCATTCACGATTACTCGCGGGCGCTGCTGGATATCCGCCAGGAAGCACTGGGCGAGCAGATTTATTCGCAAGGTATGGCGAGTCTTGAACACGAGCATCACGGCACTACCGTCGCAGAGTGGATGATGCGGTTTGTGGCGCACAAGCCTGAGACTGACTCGGTTAAGCCTTAAAAGCTTCGCGGGCAAGCCTCGCTCCTACGGATAACCCTGTAGGAGCGAGGCTGCCCGCGAATTTTGCAGACGCCTCGGTCCCGACTACAACCACCCAGACTTTTTGAAGCTCGCCCACAAACCGACGCACCCAACGGTGATAAACCCCAGCACCGCGAAATACCCGTAATGCCAGCTCAACTCCGGCATGTTCTGGAAGTTCATCCCATAGATCCCGGCCACCGCGGTCGGGAATGCCAGAATCGCCGCCCATGCCGCAAACTTGCGCTGCACCACGCTCTGGCGTGACGCCTCCAGCAACACCCCGACCTCGATGGTCTGGCTGGCAATGTCCGCCAGGGTCGTCAGGTCTTCCAGTTGCCGCGTGACATGAATCTGCACATCGCGGAAATACGGGCGCATATTTTTGTCGATAAACGGAAAGCTCAGCTTTTGCAGTTCCTCACCGATCTCCACCATCGGTGCCGCGTACCGGCGCAAGCGCAATACATCGCGGCGCAGGCCGTGGAGTTTCTGGATGTCGCGTTCGTTCAGGGAACCGCAGAGGACATTACTCTCCAGCTCATCGATCTCGGCATGAATCGCTTCGCCCATCGGCTGGTAGTTTTCAATCACGAAATCGAGGATGGCATAGAGTACGAAATCTTCCCCATGCTCCAGCAACAGCGGGCGCGCCTCACAACGCTGTCGGACATGGGCGTAGGACGCCGAATGACCGTTACGTGCGGTAATGATGTAACCCTTGCCGGCGAAGATATGCGTCTCGATGAACTGCAATTTGCCTTCGTTGCGGATCGGTGAATACGTGACGATGAACAGCGCATCGCCGAACGTTTCCAGCTTCGGTCGGCTGTGTTTTTCCAGGGCGTCTTCGATGGCCAGTTCGTGCAGGTTGAACTGGCGTTGCAGGTTGAACAGCTCCTGCGCATTGGGCTCTTCGAGGCCGATCCACACAAAGTGGCCAGGCTTGGCAGCCCAGGCAGCGCCTTCGTCGAGGGTGATGTTGGTGACTTTTTTACCGGCGCTGTAAACCGCAGCAGCAACGACTCTACCCATGATGATTCACTTCTTATCGGTCGCTTTCTATTGGTAAAGACTGGCGGTGCCAGGCAGGTTTCAGCTTAACCTTGTCTACTGCTTGAGAGTCAGCAAAATCGGTAGAGTTCGCAGGCAAAAGAAAACCCGCACAGGGCGGGTTTCATTCAGGCGGCTTGCAGCTGCCGATCCATCGAGTCGATGCACTCACGCATCTGTTCGCGGCACTGGGCGATCAACATCGGCATGTCATCCAGACTCAATCCAGCCGTAGGAATTGCCGGTAACGAACGGATCAGAATCTTCCCACTGCGCCAGCGGTTCAATCGCATGTGTTTGACGTAACTGCTGACACACACCGGCACGATTGGCACGCCGGCGGCAATCGCCATCTGGAACGCGCCTTTCTTGAACGGCAGCAGCTCTTCGCCCAAGTTGCGGGTGCCCTCGGGGAAGACCCAGATCGAGGTGTCTTCATTCTGCAAGGTGTGCGTGGTGGTCAGCATCGACTGGCGTGCCTTGTGCGCATTGCCGCGATCGATTAACACATTGCCCGCCAGCCAGAACAACTGCCCGAACAGCGGCACCCACTTCAGGCTCTTCTTGCCGATGCACACGGTGCGGCGGGGCACCACGTTGCCGAACACAAACAGATCGTAGTTGGACTGGTGGTTGGCGATGATCACGCAGCTATCGGGTTTATCCATCAGCGGCCCGACATCGGCCTTGACCCGTAAACGCAAAATGCACATTGCCGGCCACGCATACAGACGGGCGCACAAACGGCTGTTGTCCGGATTGAACGGACGGCACAGCCCGAGAATCACTCCGAGCACACCGGCCAGAATAAAGTGCAGGCCCATCAATAACATACGAAACACAAACAGCATTTAAAGGCCCACCGGGACAAAAGGTGGCGCAGTGTACGGATGTGCACTGTTTTCGGCAATTGCCGCTATAGAAGTGGGAGATAGCCGATGTTTGAGCGCATGTTTCCGACTTGTGGGTCAGATGCGGCCTAGAGCGGTTGTAAGTTTTTAAACCAGACACCCAAGAAAAAGCCCGACACGACGGTCGGGCTTTTCGGTGCAACGCGTTCGGGCTTAGCCCATGTGCTCCTGATCCAGGATGATCGCGTTGTCCAGCGTCTCCAGCAGCGCCTTGCGCGTTTTCAACTTGGTGTTCTTGTGGGCGATCATGTTGAGCTTCTTCAACTGACGAGCCGCCGCCAGCGCCGCGTCTTGCAGCTCTTCGGCCGACACCACCTTATCGAGGAAGCCGGCGTCCACGGCGTTTTGTGGGTTGAACATCTCGGCGTTGATCACCGCGCGATGGAACGCCGACTTGCGCAGACGATCACGGGCCAGTTCGATACCGGCATGGTGCATGGTCATGCCGATCTGCACTTCGTTCAGGCCAATGCTGAACGGGCCATCGACACCGATGCGGTAGTCAGCCGACAACAGAAGAAACGCACCCTTGGCCACCGCATGCCCAGGACACGCCACGACCACCGGGAACGGATGCGACAACAGGCGACGAGCCAGGGTCGAACCGGCAGCCACCAGTGCCATGGCCTCGTTAGGGCCGGCCGTCATCACCTTCAAATCATAACCACCCGACAAAATCCCCGGCTGACCGGTAATGATCACCACCGCCCGATCCGCTACCGCCCGATCCAGCGCAGCGTTAAACGCGACAATCACGTCTGGAGAGATGGCATTGACCTTGCCATTGCTCAAGGTCAGGGTCGCGATACCGTCTTCGAGATGGTAGGAAATCAACTCACTCATGACGCCAATCCTTCTAATAAAGTAGGGCAGACGTTACCCACCGCTGTAGGCCAGGTAAAGCGCCGTGACTGACCCGCCAGTCACCCTTTTCCAGCCCTCCAGGCGCAGCCCGCCCCGTCCACCGTGCATTGGCCTCTATATAGAAGGGGAGGCGAAGCCGGAGATTGGCAGGTTTGCCATGCCCTTGAACGCCCCCAAAGCGCTAATCGCGTTAAGCGCATGAAAATTCTGAAAAAAATGTTTGCCATCAGAAAAGCTTTCGACTACATTAGCGCGCCTCGACAGACTGAATGCGTTTGACGAGATACGGTGAAGTGTCCGAGTGGCTTAAGGAGCACGCCTGGAAAGTGTGTATACAGGAAACTGTATCGAGAGTTCGAATCTCTCCTTCACCGCCAAATTCGATATACACAAAACCCCTGATTTCGAGAGAAGTCAGGGGTTTTGTGGTTTCTGGCGTCTGGATTTTATGCATGGCGGTATCAGCGAAGGCGCTTCCGAAATTGATGTAGGACGATGGATAGGCGTGTGGGAAGCAATGCTGGAAAGCCATATGGTTTGGGGGCTTTCATAGGTTTTGGCACCTCGCATGAGCTGCATCGGGAGGGGGTATTCGTTTTGCGCCTTTAAGGTACAAAATGACCCAAAGGGCAGTGCACACGACGCGCCCCATTATCCGGAACGGACGCACGCAGGTTATGCAGGAATTCACCATGAAGCAGGCGGAGTTGGAGAAGGTTCACGTGGAAATCGTCAAGCTGATGGCTGAGCAGCGCAAGCTGAATGCCGAAGCGGGCAAGATGACCCGTGAAACTTTTTGGTACCCGGTAGCTGTTGCGACTGGCTTGATCGGTACGGTGGCGACTGTTACTGCGGTGTTGATCAAGCTGCTCTGACCCCCTGATTCTTTCGATGCCGTGAAAGGCTGATTCACCTCGCCTAGCGATCCGTTCGGTGCGAGTTTTTTGTGTATGAAGGGATTCATGAGCGATTTACTCGATTTCATCAGTGCGCTGTGCCAGGTATCCGATTGGACGCCATCACGCCCCAGGCGGGTATTTTCACGAAGGTTCGTGTTCTTTATGGTGCTTGTAGCGGCATTCGAGTTGGTATTACTCAACCATTACTGGGGGTAATCCAGTTCCGGGCTTTTTGTTTTCATCACCTGGCTACCGAGGAATAATGCGCGCTTCTATGAAGAAGGACATCTCATGATCACCACCACAACCCACACCATCGAAGGTCGGCAAATCACCGCCTACCTGGACATCGTCAGCGCCGAGTCGGTGCAGGGCGTTAACGTGATTCGCGATATGTTCGCCGGGATGCGGGATTTTTTTGGTGGGCGTTCTCAGACGTTGGAGCGGGCATTGAAGGAGGCGCGGGTTCAGGCGACCGAGGAGATCAAGGAGCGGGCGCGGGTGCTTCAGGCGGATGCGGTGGTGGGGCTCGATTATGAGATCAGTATGCCTGCCGGCAAGGGTGGGATGGTGGTGGTGTTTGTGACCGGGACGGCGGTCAAGCTGAGGTAGGTTGCTCGGTACTGGCCATTCGTCGGGCATGTAACGATCTGAATCACAAGTCTGGGAATGACCGGCTAGTCTCAAAAACCAGGGTGGTCGATATTTTTCAGGCAAAAAGGGCTTGCCGGTATCGACCCGTTTTGAGAGGAGCGAAGATATGGCTGAGCCGTATATCGAAGACGACGGTGCAGAGTTTCCAATCAATGATTGCGTGCAGTGTGGTCAGACGGACTATGTGCCGAGCTTCGGCGAAGACCGTATCAAAATCAACAAAATCAAATCTGCAGTGCCTCGGACCCGAGGGCCGAAATCGAAATTTATGCCCAAGCTGGGGGCGCCCTCCAGGAAGTAAACCGATCACAGCACGAACCCCGCCATTGAGCGGGGTTTCTTGTTTCTGAAGGGCGGGAAACGTGGCTCGGTGGCAATGCTGAGAAATGTCCTACAACTTTGCGAGCACTGGTATTTTTTTCACAAACTTTTCACACCGGCCTCCGTAGGCTCAGCTCATCCGTTAGAAAGCAGTACCCTGGCCCGTCTCCCCAGCGGGCTTTTTTTTGCCTGTCATAAAACCTTTTGCATAAACGCTGTCCAACCGTCGCCATTGGCGAGGTTGTTCTGGTTTTGTGTCTGGACTTTCCCTCCGCTAAAGCATTCAATCTCCGGCCTTTCGGTTCCCCTTTTTTTGAGGTTCTTGTTATGCGTTTGACACTGCCTGCTCTGGTTCTGGGCCTTTTGGTTGCTCAAGGTGCGATGGCTGCCGGCGACGGCACGGCCGCGCTCGGTGGTGGTCTGGGTGGTGCGTTGGGTAACGTGGTTGGCCAAAAAATGGGCGGCAGCACTGGCGCAGCGATTGGTGCTGGCGTAGCGGGTGCAGCCGGCAGCGCTGTTGCCGCACGTAAAGGCAGCCGCACCAAAGCGGCCATCGGCGGCGGTGTTGGCGCGGCGGGCGGTTCGATAATCGGTAACAGCCTGGGCGGCAAGAACGGCTCCACCATCGGCGCAGGCCTGGGTGGCGCATTGGGCGGCGGCGTAGGCAGCAACCTGTCCAAAAAGCGTCATTGATCCTGAAGGTCAGCTGAAAAAGCCCGGCTTAATGCCGGGCTTTTTCGTTTTGGAACGTTTCTGCATCATGTGGCTCAAATCTCATACAGTCGGTATTGGTTTTCTGTATAACAGACCCAGATGCAGGCTGATGCCTATCCGCGGCACGTTCTTCCCCCCAATGCGGAAATTAGAGGTGCATATCATGCGTTTCATGCGTTTGACATTGTCCACGGTGTTTTTGGGGCTTTTGGTCGCTCAGGGCGCAATGGCGGGCGGCAACGGTGACGCCGCAGTCGGCGGTGGTCTTGGCGGTGTGTTGGGCAACGTAGTCGGCGGGCAGTTGGGCGGCAGCACCGGGGCCGCGGTGGGCGCTGGCGTCGGCGGTGCGGCAGGCAGTGCGGTCGGTGCGCGCAAGGGCAGTCGCACAGAAGCGGCCGTCGGCGGTGGTCTCGGCGCGGCGGGTGGTTCGGTGATCGGCAACAGCCTGGGTGGCTCCACGGGTTCGGCCATTGGCGCAGGCCTGGGCGGCGCAGCCGGTGGCGCGGTGGGCAGCAACATGGGTGATGACCGCGGCAGTTCGCATTCCGGTGGCGGCTACTACAAACACAAGCATAAAAATAAGTACAAGAATCACTAACTCGATATCGAGTTAAAGTAAAACCCGGCCGAGTGCCGGGTTTTTCGTTTCTATCGATAGGACGCTGGAACGATTTGCCGTAGGACCTCTCGAACTTTATATAACTCTGAACGTTGTGAGGCATGCCCATGAGTCCGGAAACCGAAGACAAGGAAGAAGAAGGCCCGATCAACGATCCTGGCAACGAAGATCCGGGGTCTCTGATGGACGACGCCACGGTACCGCTCAACGATGCCGATGACGCAGGCGATGTGGGCAATCTGGAGAATGATGAGTATGACGAGGAAGACGACGAGTGATTTTGCGGTCGGGCCGACCTCGATCCCTCTGATCGAACCGTGTCTGTCGTGTTGGCCTCGAAAGGCAAGGATCTGCTTTTCAGGTCCATTGAGAGGTGCGTTATGAACGCTGATCCGAAAGACTCCGATATCGACGATACCCCCGAATATCCGCTGCCTTCGCCCACCAATTCGCTGCGCCGCGACCAGCGCCCGCCCGACGATGACGACACCGCTGTGGAACAGGTGCCCGCCGATGATGTGAGGCGGGGTAATGTGGAAGCCGACCCGGAAGACCCGGACATCGCCGGCGATGACGCCTCGGGCGAACCGAGCTGAAACCTGTGAGGTGGTGCATCGCCGATTGTCGATTGTGCGGCTCCTTTAAAAAGCGATCACCACCAGAGATCAGGTAAAGCACTCTTTAAAGGAGATGCACCATGATCAGGTCAAAATGGATGGCGCTTACGATAGTCGGCTTATTGTCGATCAGTTCATTGGCGGCGTTTGCTGAATCTACCGGTCGCGATGCGCCGGTCGACAAGGGCGGGATGCCGCCTTATTCGGAAATGAATGCGGGTACCTCGGATGGGAAGGCGCTGCCACCGGACACCATTGGTGGTGGCAAAGGTGGTGATGCCAACGGGAGTAGCATCGACCCGGGGAAGGGCAGCGGGTCGGTGAGTGGTGGAAGTTCGATGGGGAGTGGTTCTGGAAGTGGGTCTGGAGGATCAGGTGGTTCTGGGCAAAGTGGACGCTCGGAAAGTTCCGACAGTGGGGAAGATGGTAGAACTTGTGGTTAGATTAAGGTCGAGTAGATATCGAAGCCCAGCAACCAGATGGGCTTTTCATATGAGTTGGTTTTTACGACCCCCTAGCCCCCATGCTAGTGCCTAACTTCAAAGCTCGGAAATCTAGATGTGTATGTATCGGGTTTATTATGCTAATGATTCGAGCCAATGTTTGTAGAAATCCTTTTGTTGTTGAATGTCATGTGTGATGTCGTTTTCTTCGTAATCGAAGATGTTGACTACGTCTTCAGTTTCGGTTGGTTTTCCCATGTGAAGTTCATACGCTACGACTCCACCAGACATTTGTGATGACATACGCGAGGGGTGAACGTTAAGTTTTGAGCCTTTACACAGAAATTTTGTTTCAGGGAAGTCGGCTCGTAACAGACCAAGGCATAAGTAAAGATCAGGGGCTATGTATGTTTTTTTTACACCGTTTTTCATAGTGAAAGTTAGTGCCGATTTTTGCCGATCGCATTCGATCAAAACTTTCTCAGTGATACCTTGGGTGTATATAGATACTTCTACTATTTTCATGGTCACTTCCTGTTTGGGTTGGGGGTTGAGTAGCCCACATAGCTACCATCGGCGTTGACGGGGGTAACGCCGATAATGTCTCGGGTGTCAATTCCACCCGGAAAAGCAATTTCAACCTCACCCCTATGAGGGGACATCATGCCGAGTTTCTTATTCACATCTATTCCGCGAATATTCTTTATCACGTAAATAAATCCGGCTTCATATCCGTAGCCTGTAGCGAACTTTATTGCTTCCTTTTCGGATGTTGTAGTGCTGACAAATAGGCTGGGAGGGCTTCTGTTGTCCAGAGCATGCAGGTAGAGATCAGTACTATCACCCAAGGGCTCAAACCCAGCTTCAAAAATCTCCCAAGATTCTCGCGAGTCTCCACGGTACAAATACCGATTTCTTGGGGTAGGGAGACCGGGCTCTCCCAGAGCAGCTCTGGCGTCTACCGTCGGGTCTTTAATCCCGTCCGCCGGCCTACACCCATCCCCCCCAGGGCACTCATTCAACCCCAACGGATCAACCCAACCCGCCGGATTGCGCGTGTACTGATAGCCGTTTAACCCGCCCGCCAACTTGCTCGGGTCCGGCGTCAGGTACCGCCCGATATCCGGATTGTAGTAGCGATGCCGGTTGTAATGCAGGCCGGTTTCCGCGTCGTAATACTGCCCTTGAAAGCGCAGCGGTTGATCGAAGACCTGGTGGGTGTCGCGGTTGAGGCGGGTGAGGCGGCCATAGGCGGTGTATCGGGCGGCCCAGATGATGTCGCCACTGTAGTCCGTGAGTTCTTGCGGGGTGCCGAGGTGGTCGAGCTGGTAGTAGAAGGGACAAGCCTTACGCGGGCCTTTGCCGTCGAGCATGGCCAGCGGGCGGAAGGTGCCGGGTTCGTAGACGTAGCTGCGATGGTGGTCCTGGCTGTGTTCGGCGATGAGGTGGTCGCCTTGCCAGAAAAACTCGATGGTTTTGCCGTCGACGGTTTTGGCGATGCGGCGGCCGAAGGCGTCGTAGCGATAACTTGAACAACGACCGTCCGGCGTAGTGACGCCGACCAGCCGATGCTGGCAGTCGTAGCGGTATTCGGTGACCAGTTTCTGCCCGGTGCCACGGCGCTCGCGGATCAGGTTGCCGAAGGTGTCGTAGTCGAAGTGGCGATCGCCTTGCATCAACAGGCGATTGCCTTTGACGGTCGTCGGGCCGGGGCGGTCCTGCATCAGCAGGTTGCCGGCTGGGTCGTGGGCGTAGCTTTCCGGCTGTTGGTCGCGGGAGTGGCGCACGCGGATCAGTCGATTGAGCGGGTCGTACTGATAGCTGCGCTGGCCATGGCGGGTGTCGGCGATGCTGTCGAGATTGCCATTGAGGCTATAGGCATAGTCGCGTCGGTAGAGCGGATGTTGGTGCTGGCCGACAGCGTGGGCCTTCAGACGGCGCTGTTCGTCGTAGGCATATTCACTGAGCAGCAGGCCCTGTTGGCGGTTTTGTTCGCGACCGGCGAGGAACGTATGCGAGGTCAGTCGTGCGCCATTGAGGTCAATGGCCGTCAGCGCACCGCCCTTGGCGTGGCGGTAGTCGAGTTTGCTGCCGTCCGGCAGGCGCAGGCGGTTGAGCTGGCCGCAGGCATCGTAGCCATAATGCAACGTGCCCCAGCCTTGGTGCTCGGTGATCAGCCGGTCCTGCTGGTCGTACTCGAACTCCAGCGGGTGATCGTGGCCGTCGTCGACGCGGGTCAGCCGGCCCAGCGAGTCGTAGCGGTATTCGACCTGGATGCCGTCGGGCAAGGTCTTGACCAGCAAGCGCCCGGCCGAATCCCGCTTGTAAGCCGTCACCAGCTGCGAGCCGTCATCGCCGAACTCGGTTTTCTCCAGCAGGTGCCCATTGAGATCGTAGGCGTACGCGGTACGACGGCCGTCGAAGCCGGTTTCCTGTCGGATCAGGCCGCTGGGCGTGTAGTCCAGCCGATAGTGTTCGCCGGATTCGTTCTCGATTTCCGTCAGCAGCAGCTGCGCATTGTCATAGCGGTACTTGAGCTGGGTGCCGTCGGGATTGATCCGGCGGCTGACCAGGTGCAGGTCGTCGACGTATTCATAGCGGGTGATGCGGCCCAGTTCATCGCGTTCGGCGGTGATCTTGCCGTAGGCGTTGTAACTGAACCCACGGGTGGCGCCGGTAGGGAATGTTGTCTGGACCAGTCGGCCAATGGCGTCCCATTGGTACTGGGTAAGCGCACCGTGTTCGTCCTGACGAGTCGTCTGCCGTCCCAGCGCATCGTAGGAAAAGCGCCGCTGCCCACCGTCCGGCAAGGTCTCTTCGAGCAACTGGCCCAAGGCATTCCAGACAAAGACATGCCGACTGGTGTCCGGGTAGCGGACCGACAGCAACCGGCCCTGAGGGTCGTAGTGGTAATGGGTGACCTGACCGTCGGGATCGGTCGCCTCGGTGACA
>Ga0182006_1001068_pt1 | contig 17627 bp, 13 predicted proteins | sample Sormic07211104_1_FD_123022 | JGI IMG/M metagenome (GOLD analysis project Ga0182006, IMG submission 123022) | Rhizosphere microbial communities from Sorghum bicolor, Mead, Nebraska, USA - 072115-104_1 MetaG | ecosystem: Host-associated > Plants > Roots > Rhizosphere | place: USA: Nebraska...
GATGCAATCGCGTGTTAATTCCATAAAGAAGAGCATACCAACAACATTGCAGATTACGAGTTTTGAAAGGCTGCCGGGCTTAAGTCGGCAACATTAGGTGAAATCGCTAGCTCTTCTTTTCCAGGGTAAAGGCAAAAGTTGTTCCGATTTGCAAAGTGCTTCTTACTGAGATGATTTGCTGATGCGCCTCCAGGATGTGCTTAACAATAGCCAGTCCAAGGCCGGTACCCCCAACCTCACGGGCACGGTGAGAATCTACCCGGTAAAAGCGTTCAAAAAGTCTTGGAAGGTGTTTTTCATCAATCCCGATACCATCATCAGTCACTTCAATCAGATATTGATCATGCAGTTCGAAAATCTTTATGGCAGTGGAGCCATTCTCTCTTCCGTATTTTAGAGAGTTCTGAATCAGGTTAATCATTACCTGACGAATCTTTTCACGATCTGCCCAGACCATCGCCGGTGTGGTGTATTTTTCTTTGAATGACAGCACAATGCCTTTCGCCTTTGCTTTGTCTTCCATACCGTCCATGATCTCACGGGCAAGGTTTACAAAGTCAAACTTTTCATAGTTGATTGGGATCTCTCCACTTTCCAGCTTGGAAATTGAATCCAGATCACTGATTAAGTAACTTAAGCGTTCTACATTCTTTCCTGCTTTGGTCAGGAAGTTCTTTGCCGTTACAGGGTCGTCGTGCAGGCAGTCACAGGCGGTTTCCACATAGCCCTGAATGGCGAATAGTGGCGTTTTAAATTCATGGGATACGTTGGAGAGGAACTCGCGTCTGAATTGTTCCTGCTTTTTAAGCAGGTCGATCTCTTTCTTCTTTTCGCGTGCCCATTCTTTCACTTCATGTTCAACATCATTGATCGGGTCGCCACTGACGTATTCGCCAAGTGCGTCTTTAAGGTCTTTACCAAGTTTAAGGTTGTGAATCAGCTTGTAGATCAGCTTGATCTTAGAATAAATGTATTTCTCCAGCAGGTAGTAGAAAACCACAAAGCTGGTGATGAAGGATATGCCAAAAGCAACAAGCATATAATAAAGGCTGCCTTGAAAGTGGAAATTTACAAGGGCAATAGATATGGCTACAACAGAGGCAGTAATTAATACGAGGACGCTCAACTTCATGCGTGTAAGCTACGAGTATTATTTATATTTCAAATGAAGTGCAGATGATGATTACATCAAATTTCTACCTGTTTTTCAGTCAGGTATTTCCAATAACGTTTAGGTACATGTTGCACATGGAGCTTCGTATTTTTGCGTGCCGGGATATTGGTGCTTTTGAAGTAGTCTTTCCATAGCAATGCGTACAAGTTTTCTTTTTCGGATAGCACATCGGCTTTGCTGTTCATGAGGTTGTTTTCTTCTTCCCGTTGCATCGTAATCTCGTCGAGTGTATGGAGGTCGAAAAATAAACCGTAGTGGCGTTTAAGATCGTAGATGATCCACTGCTGGTCCTGGTACCGGTTCCGGAAGTGTTTTCCAAGTAACGGCAGCACGTTGAAGTCGGGGTCAATTCCACAGTAGAAGATGCCATCAGCGGCATGCTGAAAGCGGATGAAAGCTTCCATACGATGCTTTTCGCGTTCTACTTTGCGGGCAGTTTGTGCCACTTCAAGTACATGCTCGTTGCCGTAGTTCATTTCTGCACCGGGTGGATTCTGGAACAGGTAGCAGATCAGTTGAAAGAGGTGGTCATGCACATCGGGTTTTTCAGAGAGGTAAGCACAGGTGAGGCGACGAATCCAGCCTTTCTCCAGTCTTTGCTGAAGTCCTTTCCATACCCTTGCTGCTTGCTGCTCGTTTGAAATGACGTGGAAGCATTGCTCAAAGGCGTCCGGCTGGTGTAAAGCCTGGTTGCGTAGCACAACCATACCCGGCTTGCGTTCGAACCATTCGAACACCGCCGTCAGTAAGCCCTCCATACTACCGTCGAAAAGGTATGTTTGCATTAGAAAAGGATCAGTTGGTTGGTATCGTTTTTCAGGTATTTACTTTGACTCTCGGCAAGAATGAAAGACTTAATTTGCGTACTCTGGTAGTCCTTCAGCTGGTACGGACTATCTGCGCACTTGATGAAGTGCCTTGCCCTATTATAGGCAACCCCAATCTTTTTGAGTTGATCGATCCTTAGTTTTCCAAATTTACGTGCCTGTACAATTTTCTTGGCAGAGTTAACGCCGATGCCCGGTACGCGGAGGATCATCTTGTAATTAGCGACGTTAATGTCTATTGGGAAGTAGTGCAGGTTGCGCAATGCCCAGCTCAGCTTCGGATCTATGTCGATGTCGAGATGCGGATTGGCATCATTCAGCAGTTCATTTACATTGAAGCCATAGAAACGCATCAACCAGTCGGTCTGATACAGCCGATTTTCCCGGATGAGTGGCGGCTGACTGCCTAACATGGGCAGCCGGTTATCGTTGCTGATGGGGATGTAGCCCGAGTAGTAAACCCGCTTGAGAGAAAAGTTTTTGTAGAAGGTATCTGCTGTTTGCATGATGTCTTTATCCGTCTCCGGCGTTGCACCAATCACCATTTGAGTGCTTTGCCCTGCAGGCACAAATTTGGGAACGCTCTTGATCAGCTTCTTTTCTTCTTTGAACTGCACAATCTGCCTTTGTACCATACCCAAAGGATCAATGACCTCTTGGTGAGACTTATCAGGGGCAAGGAGTTTTAATCCACTTTCTGTAGGCATTTCCAGGTTGATGCTCATGCGGTCGGCGTACATACCCGCTTCGCGGATCAGGTCTTCACTTGCACCTGGAATGGTTTTCAGGTGGATGTAGCCGTTGAATCGCTCCTCCAACCTCAGCTTTTTTACCACACGAAGCAGTCGTTCCATGGTAAAGTCTGCGTTTTTGAAGATGCCGGAACTGAGAAACAAACCTTCTATGAAGTTTCTCCGGTAGAAGTTCATGGTCAGTTCTACAACTTCTTCCACGGTGAAGGCTGCACGTTGAATGTCATTGCTTTTACGCGACACGCAATAGGCGCAGTCGAAAATACAATGGTTGGTAAGTAAAATCTTCAAGAGGGAAACACAGCGACCATCTTCTGTGTAGGTGTGGCAGATGCCGGAAGCATGACTATTGCCAAGGCCTTTATTGTCGTTTTTACGGGTTCCGCCGCTGGAGGAACAGGAAACATCATATTTTGCTGCATCAGCAAGAATATTCAGCTTTTCTCTAATACGTTCAGACATAGCTTAACTATTTGCTAACAAAGATAGCAATAAAAGCTAAGAATATTAGTGTGTTATAATTTTCCTTCCCATTCTTTGTAGAACTGGTCCAGATAGTTAAGCATGAAATCGTGTCTTTGTTGCGCGATGGTCTTACCTGCTGCGGTTTTCATAAGGTCCTTTAAAAGCAGCAGTTTTTCGTAGAAGTGATTTATGGTTGGTGCAGTGGTGTTCTTGTATGCCTCCTTGCTCATGTTTTCTACGGGCGGAATCGCAGGGTCATAAAGCACGCGGTTTTTGTATCCTCCGTAGGTGAAAGCACGGGCGATGCCAATTGCACCTATGGCATCAAGGCGATCCGCATCCTGAACCACTTCGAGTTCGTGGGAGTGGAAGTTCACCGTGCCCAGGCTGGCTTTGTAGCTCATGTTGAGGATGATTTGCTGAACATGTTCTATAACCTCAGGCGCAAGGTTCAGGCGCTGCATAAACTCACCGGCAATCCGGGGGCCGATGCTTTCATCACCATTATTGAACTTGCTATCTGCAATATCGTGCAGTAACGCGGCAAGCGAAACAACCAGATTATCGGCTTTTTCAGCTGTATTTATGTTTAAGGCGGTTTTGTAAACACGCTCAATATGGAACCAGTCGTGCCCTGCTTCAGCGCCCGCAAGGGTTTGCTTTACAAAGTCAATGGTCTGTTGGATGATTTCCGCTTCTTGCATATCCCCCGTTCAGGTTTACTGATCTTTTACCGGACGCTCAGACTCTGGTCTGCGGCTACCGCTGTACAATTCATATTCAAGCATACGGCAGTCGAGCTTTCCGTTATAGAACTCAAGTTTACGCGCGGCTTTAAGTCCGATCTTCTTGGCTAAGTCAGGATTACCAGTAAAAATATAACCGGTATAACCTTTACATTCTTTCTTCATGAAATCACCGATGCGCTTGTAGGTAAGCTCGAGCTGAGAATGTACACCAAGGCGCTCACCATATTCCGGGTTAAATACCACAACACCATTCTCCTCCTGCGGAACAGGGGTATCTGCGAAATCACAAACCTCGAAAGTGATGAGTGTATCCACACCAGCGGTTTTAGCATTTTTACGGGTAACTTCTACGGCATCTTCAGAAATGTCTGTTGCGACAATCTTGAGGTCAAGATTTTTGATCACCTGATCTTTAAGGATCCGGCGTTCTGCAAAGAATTCCTGCTCATCATAACCCATGATGTGCATAAATCCGTAATTCATGCGGTATAGCCCGGGACGGCGATTGGTTGCAAGTAATGCGGCTTCAATGGCTAAGGTTCCGGAACCACACATCGGATTGATGAATGGCGACTTCTGATCCCATTTGGTGCTCATAACCACGCCTGCAGCTAAAGCTTCAAGCATTGGCGCTTTTCCAGGGATTTTACGATAGCCGTGTTTGGCAAGTGTTTCACCAGAGGTATCGATGAAGATATCTGCGTTTTCATCCTTCCAGTAAAGGTGAACGACCGTCTGATTCGCATCTGCACCAGAGTTAGGGCGAATACCCTTTTTCTCTTTGATACGATCTACGATGGCGTCTTTAACTTTCAGGTTGGTGAATAGTGGGGTAGTGATGGTTTCGTTATCCACATTTGAAGTCACAGAGAAGTAGCCTGAGAAATCGATAAGTTCTTCCCATGGCATATCGACCACTTCACGATAAAGTTCTTCCGGGCTGTTGATCTTGAAACTGTTCAGGTGATACAGGATCTGACTGGCGCAGCGCAGGTTTAAATTGAGCTTTATACACTCTGTGAGGGTGATGTTGAGCTCAACGCCTGTTGGGAAAGACCGGATAATGGTGTAACCCAATGCGGAAACCTCATCGGCAAGGTAGCTTGAAAGCCTCTTGTTACAGGTTATGATAACCTTACTTTTGGTGTGGAAAACTTGCATAATTATTGCGCGAAGTTATCAATAAAATTATAGACATTTGAACTTGCAAGAAGAATAAAAGCGTATTTGTTATGGAAATAAAAGGAAGAGTGCACGAGATCGGAGCGGTACAGCAAATCAGTGAAACGTTTAAAAAACGTGACCTGATCGTAGAGTATGCTGAAAATCCGACCTATCCGGAATATTTAAGATTTGAGGCCATGCAGGATAAAACCTCTTTGTTTGACGGCTTAAAAGTTGGAGATGAAGTTGAAGTATCTTTCAACCTGCGCGGACGTGCCTGGACAGATAAAACTGGAAAAACATCTTACTTTAACAGTATGATCGTTTGGAGAATTAATACTATTAGCAATAATGGAGGCGCAGGTGCTACACCTGATTACGCACCGCCGATTGACCTGAGCAGCAAGCCGGGTGATGACGATGATTTGCCTTTCTAAGACCTTTTTAAGGAAACAATTTTAGTGCGAAAGCCGGGCGGGTCCCGGCTTTTTTTATGCGTTAAAAAATGTTAAATTAAATGCATTACGTGATGGCTTCGTTAATTTTACCTGAGCATAATGAAGAAAAGGAATTTTTGGTTTATTACCGGACTGATGACAGTAGCCCTTGTGGGCGTTGTTGTAATGCAATTGTATTACATCAAACAGGCGTATAGTCTAAATTCCCAGCTGTTTGAGCAGAATGTAAATCAGGCCCTCAGCCAGGTGGTCAGCAAAGTGCAGCGTCGTTATGCCTTCAAACATTATAATAAAAAAGACGGAGAGTGGCGCAGCAAGCGCAAAATGGATCGTGCGAACCAGATCAAATCCATTGCTGAGCTTAAAGAGCAACAGCTTAAGGATGAGCGCGACCGCCGGTTCAATCAGCAGAAACGCATCCTTGCCGACCTGAACTTCCAGGACAGCGTAATTCGTGCGGAGTTCCTTTATCCAACCATCGTTTCTGAAGCCGAATTCATTGCCCTTGGTGATCAGGAGAAAACCCCTTTGAACTTTGATGTCAGTATTGGTCTGGATGAGAATTTCAATATGGTCAATGGCAAGATGCGGAACACCTTTAAACAGGAAAGCGCGAAAACCTTCACCATGGGCATCAGTAAGTTGCCGGACAGCATCCGGTACCTGGCCTATAGTAAAGTGGATGGCCGGCCATATAAGATTTCCTTGCCAAGCGTAGATGCGGGGCTGGCGGCAAAGTTCAGAAGCGAAGAGGCGATTGCCGAACGGCGTTACCAGGAAAGTCTGAGACAACTGGAATCCGACACCTCCTGGTTATACAATACAGATGATGTAGATGTGGTGGAAGAAGCCGCAAAGGAGATGCAAAACGTAAATGAGCCGCTGACCCAGCGAATCTCGAAAGACGTGCTGGATACGCTGATCCGAAAAGAACTGCTCAATAAAGACATTACCCTTGATTACGACTTTTGGGTGAAGCTGGCCAAGCGGGATTCTGTGCTGTACAGTAAAGCTTCTAACCCGATTGATGAGGTGGTGCCGGCGAATACCTTTAAGACCACGCTGTTTAATGACATCATCCGTGACCCGGGAATGTTATACCTCAGCTTCCCGGATAAGAATGTTGCCATCTTCAATACCATGCGGGTAACCATGGCTTCCTCGGGCATCTTGCTGCTGGTATTGTTATTTATTTTCTCCTATACCTTATACACCATACTGCGGCAGAAGAAGGTCTCAGAAATGAAGAACGACTTCATCAACAATATGACCCATGAGTTTAAAACTCCAGTGGCAACCATCATGATCGCCAGTGAGGCCTTAAAGGATCCTGAAGTGGTAGAAGACACGAATCGCATCAACCGCTTGGCGGGTATCATTTATGATGAGAACGTCCGCCTGGGAAACCATATTGAACGCGTGTTAAGCATCGCCCGGCTGGAAAAGAATGAGCTGCAATTGCAGAAGGATGCTGTTGATATGAACGACTTGATCGTAGCCGTTACGGAGAGTATGCATCTGCAACTTCAGAAACACGGCGCAACCTTAACGCTCAACCTTGATGCTGCACAATCGACCATTATGGGGGATGAACTGCATTTGTCCAATGTGCTGTATAACCTGATCGACAATGCGATTAAGTATAGTGCGACGGCACCACAGATTACCTGTAGCACCCGCAACACGGAACGAAGCCTGATCATCAAGGTTGCGGATCAGGGAATTGGGATCACCAAGGAACATTCCAAGCGGATCTTTGACCAGTTCTACCGGGTGCCAACTGGGAATTTGCATGATGTAAAGGGCTTTGGACTTGGGTTGAACTACGTTCAGGATATTGTAAAGCAACTTGGGGGCACGATTAAAGTGCAGAGTGAGAAAGACAAGGGAACGGAGTTTTACATTACTTTGCCGCTCATCAAATAAAAACCTGGAACCATTATATGCTTGCTGCGTAGACAAAAACTGCATGAACAGGCATCATCAATCAAATATAACTTGCTCCAATGAAAAAAATCTTATTAGTAGAAGACGATCCGAACCTTGGCATTTTACTGCAGGAGTACTTGCAACTGAAAGGTAAATTTGATGTGGTGTTGGCCACAGATGGTGATGAAGGACTGCGGGCGTTTAACAAACATAAGTTTGACCTCTGTATTCTGGATGTGATGATGCCGAAAAAGGATGGATTTACATTGGGTAAGGAGATCAGGGCAGTGGATGAGCATGTCCCGATTATTTTTGCAACTGCAAAAGCCATGATGGAGGATAAAGCATCTGCGTATAATCTGGGTGGAGACGACTACATTACCAAACCTTTCCGGATTGAGGAGCTGCTGCTCCGGATCAATGCCCTGCTAAAAAGAGTGGCCGCGAAAGAACCCGAGCAAAGTGGTCCACTGCAAACCCAATTTGAAATTGGTAAGTATACCTTCGACTTTACCACCCAGATGATCTATTTCAATGGGCAGCAGCAGAAGCTGTCGACCAAGGAAGCGGCATTATTGCAGTTGTTGTGTTTGAACAAGAATGCTGTATTGACAAGGGAAGCGGCGCTGTTGAGCATCTGGCATGACGATAACTACTTCAATGGGCGTAGCATGGATGTGTTTTTAAGCAAGCTCCGTAAGTACCTGAAGGAAGATCCGAATGTGGAGATTCTGAATGTTCACGGGAAAGGATATAAATTATTGGTTAATTAACATACGAAGAAGTACATTTAGTACAAATCTTCAGCATGAAATTACCCTCGCTCGCATCTCTTTGGGAAGAAATAATGGTGGTGTTTCGCCGCTTTCCCTTACAAGTTCTGGTTACGATTATTGCGGTAGCAGTATGTATTTTAAAGATCGAAAATCCGGATCTGAACTATTTAAACAAGCTGCTTGCTTGTTGTAACTTCGCATTAACGCTATTGCTTGCTGCTGATCTTTTTGCAGAATCACATTCCTGGACGGCTGCAAAGCAGTGGGGATTGCGTTTGGCCGTGCTGCTGCTATGTGGATTGTTGTATCTGGTGCTGGATCCAACCCTCTATGAAGCCGATTTATTCCGCATCTTATTACTTGGCTTTGCATTTCACCTGCTGGTGTCTTTTGCGCCCTTTATTGGTCGCGGAGGTGTTGCCGGCTTTTGGGTTTATAATGAACGTTTGTTTCTTCAGCTGATTATTGCGAGTATTTTTTCTTTCGTACTAACCATTGGTTTATACATCGCATTTGCTTCTACAAACGCCTTATTTGATTTAAAGCTGTCCGGCCATGTGTATGGCTACATTGTATCCACAACCATGGTGGGCTTCTTGACCATTTTTTTTCTTTCCGGGGTTCCGAAAGACTTCAGGGAATTAGATGAGGTGCCTCAGGAATATCCGAAGTGGCTAAAGATATTTACCCAATTTGTTTTAATACCCCTGCTGAGTGTTTACCTGGTTATTCTGCTTGTTTATGAAGCTAAGATTTTAGTGGATTGGCAACTGCCAAAAGGTTATGTCTCTACGCTCATCTTATGTTATGCTGTTGCGGGGATATTGTCTCTGCTGCTTATCCACCCGATCAGGAACCGTGAAGGCAATGGATGGATGGGCATATTCTCTAGGTTTTTCTATGCGATGATGGTGCCGCTGGTGGTTTTGTTGTTACTCGCGGTATGGAAGCGTGTTTCCATTTACGGGATCACAGAAGCGCGTTATATCTTGATCCTGCTTGCTTTATGGCTATCTATAATAACCGTATATAGTTTATTTAGCAAGAAGCAGAACATTAGGTTAATACCGATCAGCTTATGTATTCTGGCACTGCTTGCTGCATATGGTCCGCAAAGTGCCTTTTCTGTCTCCCGATATTCCCAGACGAATCGTCTCGGAAAGATGATGAAGTTGCAAACTGATTTTGCGCGGAAGGAGAAGTCGGAAATCATCAAGTATCTGGTGAACTATCATGGCATTCTGGCCCTACAAAGCTTTACAGCCAAAGATCTTAAGCCCTTGCAGGAGCGGTATGCGCAACGTATTGACACTGCTCAAAATAGTTATGGTTTAAAACTGTTGCAGGTAGATACCGCGATGGTGATCTTGAATGTGCCTGCGTACCGCGACAAAGCAATGGTAACACCTACGGCAACCGTAACATCAGAAGGTGCCATGTTGATCACAGGGTATGACTATTACTTGACTCTCCCTCAATTTAATAATGTAGAACGATTTCAACTTGATGGACATACGGTAAAGACGGTTCGTATGAAGGGCGAGAAAGTCAGTGTCAGCATCGGTAACGAGGTAAGCATCATTGATGTATCAACTAGTCTGCGCAAGATTAGAACGGCCCTGAAAGCAAACAAGTTGACGCTTATTGATGGAAGTGTATCATCCTATAAGCTTCCGGAAAATCTAATAGACGTACCTTTTGCAAGCAGTAGTTTCGAAGGTGTGTTTCGGTTAACCCATGTTATCATTGATGATGCCGATTTGCCTTCCGGAATAAACTTTCAAGGCTGTTTTTTACTTCGTTTGAAAACAAGTAAATAATCCAGATTTATGGTCGCGATTAAAGTTAATATTGGTTTACCTTTTCTTAATTCTGGTCGGTTGATGATTTAGTTTCGTAAATTTGTGCATGACTGATTCGAACCCTGCTGAACTGGCTGCCAAATTTATCAACTACACCTCAAGGCATATTTTTCTGACAGGGAAGGCGGGCACAGGTAAGACGACATTCCTCCGGAATTTGATTCAGGTTACCCATAAGAAGGCGGTGATTGTAGCACCAACGGGTATTGCGGCGATCAATGCTGCGGGTGTAACGATCCACTCGTTATTTCAACTCCCCTTTGGCACTTACCTGCCTAAACAACCCGCTTCCGGCGACAGTCATTACAATCAGCAATACAACACGCCTAAGACCATTACGCGCCACCTGCAGATGAATGGCACCAAGCGAAAAATCTTTCTAGATCTGGAGCTGCTGATCATTGATGAGGTAAGTATGCTGCGGGCAGACTTACTGGATGCAATTGAGATGGTGCTTCGGTATGTGCGCAAGAGCAACGAGAGTTTCGGCGGCGTACAGGTGCTTTTTATTGGCGACCTGCACCAGCTACCTCCAGTAGTGTAATCAACGGAGTGGAACCTGCTCGGTGAGTTCTATAAAAGTGCGTTTTTCTTTGATGCCCTGGCATTACAGCAAAACCCGCCGGTTTACATTGAGCTGGAAAAGATATACCGCCAGGCAGATGAAGTGTTCATCAGCTTATTGAACAACCTGCGGAACAATGCAGTCACTGAAAAGGATATGGCGCTGCTGAAGTCCTATTACCGGGAGAACTTCGTGCCTGATCTCAATGATAAGTACATCACCCTGACGACGCATAACCAGAAAGCTGACCTGATGAACAGAAGCAGCCTGGAGGCGTTAAAGGCACAAAGCTGGTTTTACAAGTCTGAGGTGGAGGATGAATTCACAGAATCTTCCTATCCGGCAGAACATGTGCTGGAGCTTAAGGTAGGTGCACAGGTGATGTTCATCAAGAATGATCCGACACCGGAGAAGCGCTACTTCAATGGGAAGATTGCAACGGTAACGGACTTGCAGAAAGATGCCATTACGGTGCAAACGGAAGGAATGAACGAGACGATTGTGCTGGAGAAGTATACCTGGAAAAACATTAGGTACACCACCGACAAAGTAACCAATGAGATCAAGGAAGAGGTCGTCGGCAAGTTTACGCAGTATCCCATTAAGCTTGCCTGGGCCATTACAATACATAAGAGTCAGGGTTTAACGTTTGACAAGGCGATCATAGACATTGGTGGTGCTTTCGCACCCGGACAGATCTATGTGGCACTTTCAAGGTTACGATCACTGGATGGTTTAATATTAACATCACTGCTGGCAGGCTCCGGCATCCGTCAGGATCCAAACGTAGACCTGTTTTCACGACGTAAGCAGCAGGTGGATGTTTTAGGGGAGCAGGTAAAAGCGGAAAGCGAGCATTTTCTGCGTAATTACCTGTTGAAGTGTTTCGATCTTACACCGCTGGATAACTACGTTTATGAGCATGTGCATTCGTATACGAAGGACATGAGTAAGTCGGCCAAGCAGAAGCATTATAAGTGGGCACAGGCTTTACTGAAAGAGCTTACCGCATTGAAGCAGCATGCGAGCAAGTTTATGTCACAAATCATTCGTTTGTATCAGGACCGTACCCCAGATGGGATGACGCTTTTACTCGAGCGAACCATTGCCGCAGAGCACTATTTTAATCCACAACTTCAGCAGATGTCGAAGAACATCTTCGACCGTATGGAACTGGTGAAGCAGGACAAACAGGTTGTTGCGTTCTTAACGGAGCTGCTTGAGATGGAGGCGTTGTTTTATGAGAAATATAAGTCCATCCGCAAGGCAACTGCATTATTGAAGGCCACCATTCAACAGCAGGAGTTTACCAAGGATGATGTGAGCAAGCTGTTGAATGAAGCGGACCGTGCTTTTCAATTGCAGAAGGTGTTTAACATGCCTAACAATACGCTGGACTTCACGGAGGTTAAGGCGAAGCCGAAAAGCAAAACGACCAAGAAGAAGGCTGAGCCGAAGGAGAAGGTACCGAAAGCAGATACGAAGGAACTTACACTGGAACTGCACCGCAGGGGCATGTCAGTGGCAGAGATTGCGCGGGAGCGCAAGCTTGTTGCCGGCACGGTAGAGGCGCATCTAGCGCATTATATCGCTACCCAGGAAATCACGGCGAGTGGCCTTATTGACAAGCGCAAATTAAGCAAGATCCTGTCTGCAATCCGCGAACTCAAAACCATGCAGCTAAATCCGATCCGGGAGCACCTGGGACGGGATTACAGTTTTGGAGAGATTAAGATCGGCCTTGCCGCCCACCTTGCAGAATCAGATTAGATTCCTTTAGCCGTGCTTAGACTGCTTGAAATTACGAGGGATCGTCAACCCGGTGCCTACGGACGTCCTGTTGTAAACTCAGATTGTAATTTGCCCGGTAAAAACCTGCTCGGCAGGGCCCGAAAGGAAGATGTTGCTGAACGATTGGCCGTCGTAGTCGTATGCCACCTGCATATCACCACCTAAAACTTTAATGGCTTTTGAAAAGTGACCCGTTGTTTTAGCCTCGAAGGCTTTTGCCAGGGCAACTGCGGTTACGCCGGTTCCGCAGGCATAGGTTTCATCTTCCACGCCACGTTCGAATGTCCGGATGAAGAAGTGATCACCCTTATCTTCGATGAAGTTTACATTGATGCCTTTTTCTTTATAGGTATTGTTGTTGCGGATCTTTTTTCCTTCGGCGAAAACGTCAAGATCTCCAAGATTGCTGACCTCAAGTACATAATGCGGGGAGCCCGTATTAAGCACAAATGCTTTTTCATCTTGCTTGATGTCTTGAACATCAATCATTTGCAGGTCTACCCAATTGCCAGCTTCTGAAATTTTGGCATAATGTGCGCCGTCTACTGCCAGAAAGTTCGTCTCGTTGGTGATGATGCCCAGTGCTTTCGCAAAGGCAACAATGCAGCGGCCGCCGTTTCCGCACATGCTTCCAATACGCCCATCGGCGTTGTAGTAGTGCATCTCAAAATCGTAAGCTTCATGGTTCTGAAGGAGCATTAAGCCATCGGCACCGATGCCGAAACGCCTGTCACACAGCTGATTTACCTGTTTCTCTGTTAAGTTGGAAAAATCCAGATCTCTGTTGTCGATCAAAATGAAGTCGTTACCAGCGCCCTGGTATTTAAAAAAGGGTATATTGCTCATGGTGATATTTTCCTTTAACATTTTTTAACATAACGAAACAGGTTATGTTGCTACAAATATCGTTTATATGGTATTAAATTTGAACTGTCAGGTTAGATAATAAAAATTAACTAAAACACATATATGAAAAAAATAGGATTAATACTGATCGCTGCGCTTGTTGGTGGTGCTTCAGCAATTGGCGCCTATAAACTTTTAGAGCGCAATTCGGAGGGAATGACGTTGGCTGAGAGGCAAAAAGTGCTGTTTGCGAATAACCCACTAAAAATATCATCAGCAGGTTCTGTAGATTTTATACAAGCTGCTGCAGCGGTTTCTCCGGCTGTAGTGCATATCCGGACAACCTTCAGTAGTTCTGGCAGAAGAGCGGAATCACCTTTTGATATGATGGAGGAATTCTTTGGCGGTGGTGGTGGTATGCGCAGTGCACCACGCGCGGCATCTGGTTCTGGTGTGATTTTAACGCCGGATGGTTACATCGTTACGAATAACCACGTGGTTGAAAATTCTTCTAAAATTGAAGTTATACTTTCCGATAGAAGAAAGGTTGAAGCCACTGTAGTTGGTCGTGACCCGAACACCGACCTTGCTTTAATTAAAGTAGAGGGTGGTAATTTACCTGTCGTGAAAATGGGTAACTCCGATGATGTACAAGTAGGCGAGTGGGTGTTGGCAGTGGGTTTCCCATTAGACCTTCAAACGACCGTTACTGCAGGGATCGTGAGTGCTAAAGCACGTAAGATTGGTATCCTGGATCAGGCACAGCAGCCAACCCGTGAGGAATATGAAGAGTACAGAAGGACTGGAAAGCTACCTGAGCGTGCTGGAAGCAGAAGCATTGAGTCTTACATTCAAACTGATGCGGCCATCAATCCTGGAAACAGCGGTGGTGCTTTGGTGAACGCGACTGGTGAGCTGATCGGTATCAACGCGGCGATCGCTTCACAGTCTGGCCGAAATGAAGGTTATGGTTTCGCGATTCCAATTAACCTTGCTAAGAAAATCCTGGAAGACTTTAAGAAATACGGTAAAGTGAAACGTGGTTACATCGGTGTTTCTTTCAGAGAACTTGATGCTGATTACGCAAAAGAACTTGGTGTAAAAGAAATCAGCGGACTTTATGTAAGCGATGTTGTGCCTAACGGTGGTGGTGCTGCTGCGGGTATCAAAGCTGGCGATATCATTAAGAAAGTACAAGGCATTGAGATTTTCGATTCACCAGATTTACAGGAAAGAATCGGACGTATGAGCCCTGGTGACAAGGTAGAGCTGACCATTATGAGAGATGGTAAATCTAAAGAGGTAAATGTAACCCTGAAGGGTGATGAGAGCCTTGAACAGCCAAAAACTGCTGCGGTTGGTAAAGCGACAGGAACTTCTATAGAGCAATTGGGTGCTTCATTTGCACCAGCTTCAACCGCGCTGAAAGCTAAATATGGTGCGAAAAGCGGTGTGGTTGTAAGTTCTGTAGCGCCAGGTAAATTGTTTGATTCCCTGGATCTGCCAGAAGGTATCATCATTACTTCGGTAAATGGTAGACCGGTTAACAGCAGCGCTGATGTAAAAGCAGCATTGCCGACCTCAAAAACGGGAATGACCACCGTGACTGCGGTAGGGCCTAATGGAAACTACACTTTTAAATTTTAATTGGTTTTTTAATTCGATAATGGGAGGCGGTGAAAACTGTCTCCCATTTTTTTTTCGTAGATCTTTGTGTTAACCTTAGAACGTTTCTAAATTAATGTTTACAGGGAGTTTTATAAGGCCTGCTACCGAATTAATTCTTTTATTAAATACTTTTGCCTAACAAAAACAAAAAACAATATCAAATGGCTAGTTTCGGAAACGCTTTTTCCTCTTCTATTGGAAAAAAACTAATAATGGGTATTACCGGCCTGTTTCTAATCTTATTTTTAATTGTGCATGTGTTCATCAATTCATTGATCTTTTTCAATGACGGGGGCCAGACATTTAACCAGGGTGCTGAGTTTATGGCGCATAACTGGATTATCAGAGCAGGTGAGATCGTTCTATTTGTTGGTTTACTGGCACACATTTACCAGGGATTGAGGTTGGTGTTTGAAAACAGAGCTGCACGTCCGGTAAAGTACGCTGCTTACGATGGCTCAGCAAACAGCAAATGGTATTCACGTTCAATGGGTTTATTGGGAACTTTACTTCTGATTTTCCTGATTGTTCACTTATCAGATTTCTGGGTAGTATCTCGTTTTACAGGTATTCCAACTGAGGATGCCCTGGGTAGAGAAAACCTGTATGCAGTAATGATGGACAAATTTCAGAACCTTGGAATCGTGATCCTTTATGTGCTTGCAATGGTTTCCCTTGCATATCACTTGTTACACGGATTTGCATCTGCATTCCAAACATTAGGCTGGAACCACAAGAAGTACTCGCCTATCATCAGAGCATTAGGATTTTGGTATTCCATCATCATCTCTCTGCTTTTCGCATTAATGCCTGTGGCAATTTATACAGGTATAATTAAATAATTTTAGAACGTTTAAGCTTAACAAAATGGCAGAATTGAATGCTAATATACCAGAAGGTGACTTAACAGAGAAGTGGACGAAACTTCGTTCCTCTATGCCTTTGGTAAATCCATCAAATAAAAGAAGCATCGAGATTATCGTTGTAGGTTCTGGATTGGCTGGTGCGTCCGCTGCGGCAACGCTTGCTGAAATGGGTTATAAAGTTAAATGCTTTTGTTTCCAGGATTCTCCTCGCCGTGCACACTCTATTGCTGCACAAGGGGGAATTAATGCTGCAAAAAACTATCAGAACGACGGTGACAGTACTTACCGTTTATTCTATGATACCATAAAAGGTGGTGATTACCGCGCCAGAGAGGCTAACGTTCACCGTTTGGCTGAAGTAAGTACAAATATTATCGATCAGTGTGTTGCACAAGGTGTGCCTTTAGCAAGGGAATATGGCGGTCTTTTGGACAATCGTTCTTTTGGAGGTACCCAGGTTCAACGTACTTTTTATGCTGCCGGACAAACTGGTCAGCAGTTGCTTTTAGGTGCTTACAGTGCATTGGAGCGTCAGATTGGTATGGGTAAGGTTGAAATGTATACCCGTCATGAGATGCTTGATGTGGTAATCATCGATGGTAAGGCTCGTGGTATTATTGCACGTAACCTGATCACCGGAGAGCTGGAAAGACACTTCGGCCATGCCGTATTAATTGCCAGCGGTGGTTACGGAAACGTTTTCTACCTTTCTACAAACGCAATGGGTAGCAACGTTACTGCTGCATGGAAAGCACACAAAAAGGGTGCATTCTTCGGAAACCCTTGCTACACGCAGATTCACCCAACCTGTATCCCGGTTTCTGGTGAACACCAATCTAAATTAACCCTGATGTCTGAGTCATTACGTAATGACGGACGTATCTGGGTGCCTAAGAAGAAAGACGATAACCGTAAGCCTAGTGAGATCCCTGAAGAGGAGAGAGATTATTACCTGGAGCGTCGTTACCCTGCTTTCGGTAACCTTGTACCACGTGACGTAGCTTCAAGAGCTGCGAAAGAGCGTTGTGATGCTGGTTACGGTGTAGGTAAGTCTAAATTAGCAGTATACCTTGACTTCACAGCCAATACAGAGCGTTATGGCCGTATCGAAGCAAACAAGCACAACATACACAATCCAGATAAAGCAACCTGCATGCGCTTAGGTCGTGAGGTAATCAAGGAGAAATATGGTAACCTGTTTGATATGTACAAGCAAATCACTGGTGAGGATCCATATGAGTTGCCAATGCGTATATATCCTGCAGTGCACTATACCATGGGCGGTCTGTGGGTTGACTACAACCTGATGACAACTGTTCCTGGTTTATATGCGCTGGGAGAGGCTAACTTCTCTGATCACGGTGCAAACCGCCTTGGTGCTTCAGCGCTGATGCAAGGCTTGGCTGATGGTTACTTTGTTATCCCTTACACCATCGGTTCTTACCTGTCAAAAGAGCTTGCAACCAAGCCGATTTCTACCGATCACCCTGCATTCGTAGAAGCGGAGAATGAGGCAAGAGCAACTATTGACAAGTTCTTATCCATCAATGGAACCAAGTCTGTGGATCACTTCCATAAGAAATTAGGAAAGATCATGTGGGAGAAATGTGGTATGGCCAGAAATGCACAAGGACTTACAGAGGCGATTGAAGAAATTCGTGCGCTTCGCAAGGAGTTCTGGAGCGATGTTCGTGTTCCTGGAACAACGGGATCTTTCAATCCGGAACTGGAGAAA
>Ga0182006_1001074_pt1 | contig 17572 bp, 21 predicted proteins | sample Sormic07211104_1_FD_123022 | JGI IMG/M metagenome (GOLD analysis project Ga0182006, IMG submission 123022) | Rhizosphere microbial communities from Sorghum bicolor, Mead, Nebraska, USA - 072115-104_1 MetaG | ecosystem: Host-associated > Plants > Roots > Rhizosphere | place: USA: Nebraska...
GGGCTGGTTCCGCCAGAGCGCACGTTCAGTTGCGGGTGATTGCGCCAGACGGTTTCCGCAGTGGGACTTCGCCACTGATTCCTGCTGCACACGAAAAGCACATTGATCCGCTCACCCGTCTCCGACGCGGCACTTTTTCTCAGTTCCGCATCGGAAACTCTCGGATACTCCATCCCAAGCTGCTTCGCCCGGGCAAGCTTGGTCGACCTGGTGTACAGGACCTTCCAGTTCTTCTCTCTCTTTTCGTCATTCTTCATCGGATGATCGCGCTCACCAGCAACTCAGCGACAAACCTGGTCTGACAAGGATTTCACGGTATCCATCGCGGATCTCATGGCTTCAACCTCGCCGCCGCGCGGTCGCACGTAGGTCGCCCGCACCTTCATGAACCGCTTCTCCATCGGCAGAACCCACAAGAAGGAGGCGTAATCGTCGCTGCCTTCATGCCAGATCATCATGGCACCGTTGCCACGCTTGTTCTCACCGCCGAGCGGCAGGGAGGCCGGACCTCCCATCTGGAGTTTGCTGCCAGGATGCACAGACAGAATTTCCCTGGCCGCCTCGATGGCTTCCTTGACGTCTTCCTCGTCACCGTCGGCCACTCTGTCATACAGAAAAAAAGTGACGGCCAGACGATTCTCGTCCTTGTTGTAGCCGGCCAGCAAAGTGTTGCGGTGTGCACGATGTTGGGCGATCACGGCGTCGGGAAACGACACCCGCTGAAGACCGTCGACGGCAGCGGGTGCACACAGTTGCGGCTCACCTGCATCGCCCTTGCAGGCATCGCATGAAGCCGATGCGTGCGCCATCGACACGAGCGGCACGTTAACCAGAAAGGCTGCGAGGAGGGTCCGTTTCAAGCTGCTTTTCATTTTTATCCTTGAAGCTCATTGAAAATGCGCGGATGGTGGCAATACCGTCGGTCTCGTTGGAAAGACGTCCGGCCTGCATCACCCGCTCGCGGCCACCCGCAACTTTAGCAGGAGATGGGACCGACGTGCTCAACCCCGCCCCGCCCCCTGCCCCAGCAAGCGCAACCCGGTCTTCCGCACGAAGTCCTCATAAGTGATCGGCGCTCCCACCTCGGTATCAGCGCGATTGGCCTGTATATACGCCCATGACCTGCCCGTGCTGGCGTCAACCACCAGCTTGAACAAGCGAGCCGGGACGGCAATGTGGCCCCGTCCGATCGTGGCCGGTGCCGCATCGAAGAGCGGCCCGGTGAACACGAAAACATCCCCGCTTGCCCGCATCACGTACTTGCGCGTATCCCGTTCGATCTTGGACCAGGGCCCGGAATTGTTCCGAGGATTCTGCGGGACCATGTTGGCCAGCGAAAAACTCTGGGCCATCGCCTCCGGTGTGGACATGTCGCCGGCCGGCGCCATGTGGCCGCGCGCATACCCCGATCCCCGGTAGTCGTCCAGTTCCGCGCGCTCGGCGCGCGGCAGCCGCGCCTCCGGGTAGAAGCGGTCCGTGCGATGCTGCTCGCGCGCATGCAGAAGAGCGGTCCGGTTCAGCCGCTCGGCTACCACGAAGGGCGTCTTGGTCTGACTGTTGTAGAGCACCGCAAACGCGCTGAAACACAATTCCCGCAAATGCGCACCCGCAGGCAATTGCGGCGGCTGCGCGCCGGGGAAGAACTGCGGACATTGCGCAAAACGCGCAACCGTGTGCCCCGGCTCGGCCTGCCGCACCGGGGCAGGCGCGCTCTCGGCCGGCAATTCGAGGTGCGGCAGACTGAAGCGCTCGCGCAGGCCATCCGTCAGGTGCGGGTTGATGACGCAACTGGCGATGCCGAAGACAAGGATCGTCGTGCTGGTGAAGGAAATCAGAAAGCGACTGAATGATCCCAGTCCCTTCTGCCTGCTTTTTTTGGAGGTGGCCCGCTTGCGGGGTGCTGCCTTTTTCTGTCTTGTTACCATGCTGGCCGCATGTTAACCCGAGTCGACTATTTGTTGCCAGTTCATCAGGAAATCCCCGATGGATTTCTCCCTCGCGATTCATAGAATGGGAAGCGAAATGGGGGCAGGTCCCGCGTGGCATGAGACAACGATAGTCCTGCCTCGGCTGACGTCCCCAACAATAAAACCGGACGCATCTCGTCGACGGCGATGAGATGCGTTTCAAGAACATTTTCAGGATCAGGCGCCCATCATGGCTTTCTTCGACTCGCTCTCGTTTTTCTCACGTCTCAGCAAACGCAAGGCCGACATGCTGGGTCAACTGGCCGCCATCGACAAGGCGCTGGCAGTCATCGAATTCACGCTGGATGGCAAGATCATCAAGGCCAACAAGAATTTCCTCGATCTCATGGGCTACACACTGGAAGAGATCAAAGGCCAGCACCATCGCATCTTCGTCGCCGAGGAAGAGCGCAACGCGCCTGCCTATGCGCAGTTCTGGCAGAAACTGGGGCGCGGTGAATATGACCAGCGCCTCTATCGCCGCATCACCAAATCCGGACACGAGGTCTGGATCCAGGCGACCTACAATCCCATCATCGATGCCATGGGACGCCCCTTCAAGATCGTCAAGTACGCGCGCGACGTCACGCAGCAGCAGTTGCAGGCCGCCGATTTCTCCGGACAGATCACCGCCATCAACAAGGTGCGCGCGGTGATCGAGTTTGATGTGAATGGCAACATCCTGCACGCCAACAACAACTTCCTGCGCGCGGTCGGTTATTCCCTGTCCGAAATCGTGGGCAAGCATCACGCCATCTTCGTCGAGCCCGCCGAGCGCGCCTCGGCGCACTACCAGGAATTCTGGAAGCGGCTGGCGGCCGGCCAATACGATGCCGGCTTGTATCGCCGCGTGAAAAAGAATGGCGATGCGCTCTGGCTGCAGGCCAACTACAACCCCATCTTCGACATGGACGGGCGGGTCTTCAAGGTGGTCAAGTACGCCACCGACGTGAGCATCCAGACCCACGCCACGCAGACCCTGCAGGCCGCCGTGGGCGGGCTGTCCGAAGCGCTGAGCACGGGCTCGGCCAGCGCCCAGCAGGCCAACGATCTGGTCAAGGCCACCTCCTCCATCGCGGAACAAGGCGGCGTGGTCATGCAGGAGGTCGTCAACAAGATGGCCGCCATCAACGCCAGTGCCGCCAAGATCACCGAGATCATCGGCGTGATCGACGAAATCACCTTCCGTACCAATCTGCTGGCCCTGAACGCGGCCGTCGAAGCGGCCCGGGCCGGCGAACATGGCCGCGGTTTTGCCGTGGTGGCCGGCGAGGTGCGCAGCCTGGCGCAGCGCACGGCGGCCTCGGCCAGCGAAATCAAGACGCTCATCGGCGGCTCGGTCAATGAAGCAAGACAAGGTACCGAGCTGGTCATGAATGCCGGCAAGACCATGAGCACCATGGTCAACTCCATCAACGACATCACGGGCATCATCGAGACCATCAGCACCTCCGCGAACGACCAGATCAATGAGATCGGGCAGGTCAACGAAGCGGTGACCCAGCTGCAGGTGCTGATGAAATAAGTGCCACCCGGCTACGGCAGCGCCCGCCGCCACACGCGCACTCGTGCAGTGCCGCAGCTTGTATGGATCATGTCTGCTGGACCCGCCTGCGTCGCCTTGGTTAGAATGCACAGGACACTGTTACGGAAACAGTGACTCGCCTCTGCTACTTTCAGATTCGCAAAGCTGGCACCGGATTTTTCTTCCAGCGATTCAAATGGTCGACATCATGGATTGGGTCCCAATCGTCTTCATCATCTTCAAGGTCGCCGTGCTCGGCATCGGCATGTTCTACGCCATCAAATGGCATTACGATCAGGGCAAGAAGGGCAAGCAGGCCGAGCGCAACGCGGTGCTGCGCGCCAGCGGGAAAGTGGCAGCGCTGTTCGTGATCTCGCTGCTGGTGCTGGGAGTGGCAACCTTTTTCATCTCCAGGATGATGGGGCTGGAGCTCAGCTTCTCCTGACGCCCCGCAGTCCCTCAGGCTGCCGGCCGCTTGGCCAATGCCAGCAAGGTCCCGAAGAAGATCATCATGCCGCCGCTGATGCGGTTCATCCAGCGCAGACCGCGCGCATTCTGCATCAGTCCGGAGAGGCGCGTGCCGGCGTAGGCATAGGCGGCGATGGCGACCACCTCCAGCGCCAGGAAAATCGCGCCCAGGGTCAGGAAACTGGATAAATAATTTTCCGGTACCACGAACTGCGGGAAGAATGCCGTAAAGACCAGGATGGCCTTGGGATTGCCGATGGCGACCAGAAACTCCTTGCGCACATAACCGGCAATACTGCGCTGCTGCGGCTCAAGCGGCTGGCCGCCCAGCTCCACCCTGGCGAAGAACAGTTTGCAGCCCAGCCAGATCAGATACGCCGCCCCCAGCACCTTGACCACCGTAAAGGCCATCTGCGAGGCCATCAGCAGTGCGCCCATGCCCACCGCTGCCACCCCTATCATCAGCGCGAAGGCCACCAGCCGGCCGGCCGCTGCCAGCAAGGCCGGGCGCAGACCGTGATGGGCGCCGATGGTAATGGAGAGCAGATTGTTGGGGCCGAAGGCCATGTTCAGTGCAAAACACGAGGGAATGAACAGCAGCAGGCTTTCCAGAGACATCGCGGCTCCTTGGCAGATGAGGGCGACGCGTCGCGTCACCGGAGCCGGTATTCTAGCGGCACGCCACCTGACGCGCAGGTGACGCGCATATTCTTACGAGGATGTCAGCGCGATTTTCCCGCGATACAGGAATTGACTGATGCAACCATGATCCTTTCGGTCACATAATCGCGGAGCCGTTCGTTCTGATCTCAGGACGCAGCCCATCCACCCGGAGATCGCTTCATGAATCCGAGCAGTCTCGCTCGTACCCTGCTGATCGTTGAAGACAACAAGGATGTCAGAAACATTTTTGCAGAAGTCTTTCAAGGCGTCGGCTATCACGTGCTCGAGGCCGGCAACGGGGAAGAGGCGCTGGCACTGATGGCCCATGAGCACACAGCAGTCAGCGTGGTCCTCACTGACCTGCGCATGCCAGTGATGGATGGCCTGGAACTGGCGACCCGCATCAAGGGCGATGAACGCTTCTCGTCCATTCCGGTGGTACTGCTCAGTGCCACTCCCATGAGCAATTCCTGGCAGGCACTTGAAGTGTTCTCCGCCCTGCTCACCAAACCCTGTTCCTTCGAACACCTGCTGTCCACCATCGAATCCGTGCAGTAAGTCCGCGCAGAACGCCCATACTCTGCACCCGCAGAGCGATGACAGGCGCCCGTCGGCCAAGCTGATGTATTGCATTGGAGACGCGTCCGACAGTCACAGCCGACAGGATCAAGGGAGCTTGGCCGATGTCTGCGGCGGAGCCAGGGGACGATGATGTAGTTACTGCGCACAAGCGCAGGGCATTCATCAAGGAGTGACATCATGTCGAATCAGAATCAAGGCAACAGCCGCGGTGGTTCCCACGAACAGCACGTCCAGGCAGGCCAGCAAAGCCACAAGAATGACCAGCAGAACCAGAGCAGCAGCGGCTCCGGCCAGCAGCAAGGTGGGAACACCCGGGGCGGCTCGCATGAACAGCACGTACAAGCCGGCCAGCAGAGCCACAAGAACGACCAGCAGAACCAGAGCAGCAGTGGCTCCGGCCAGCAACAAGGCGATTCGAGCCGCGGCGGTTCACATGAACAGCACGTGAAGGCGGGACAGCAGAGTCACAAGAACAGCTGACAGCGACGCTGATCACGCTGCCTTGCCGGGCAGGCCCGGACACGCTCTCCAGGAGATGGAGCGCGCGTCCGGGCCTTTTTTCATTACGGTTTCAATGCAAGGCAGCGTGGGATTCGTCGCCCGCTGTCGGCTCGACCCTCGCCGGCAGGCTCTGCATCGCCGGCTTGCGCGAAAGCACACGCCACAGAAACACTCCGGTCAACGCCATGCCGACCACGACATAAGCCGCATAGAACGCAGCGAGATAGCTGCCGTAGTGCAGAAGGGACTGGATCATGGCCATGCTTCCTTGAGATGGAAAGGTCGATGCAATGGCGTGATCTTATGTTTTATATCATTTCGCGAATATCAGGAAATTTCCTAGTTGTGTCGCGCACACGCCATTGATGAGCTATTCGATAGCCCACGATCAAACTCGACAATAAGCAATCTCCGAAAGACGGCGCATACCTTCGTTCAGCTCCACCCGTCTGCGGATGTATCAACGCTTCCAGAACATCCACCAAGGCGATGGCGCGGGCAACGCAGCAGTCGCCCCGGCGGACTGTTCCGGCTGCTGTGGCTGCGCCAGTGCGGGCGGCCAGCGCGTGGCGCCGTTGGCCGAACCGGCCAATGTCCAGCTGGCCACCTCGCTGATTGCCTGCTCTTCGTACAGGCCGGCCAGGTCATGCAGCAAGGGACTCATCTGCCATGCCTGCCGCTCGTCCATCACGGCGAGTTCCTGATATGCCGCGCGCAACTGCTGCTCCAGCTGGCCCTCATCGGACATGACGTCCAGCTCTTCCGTGTTCACCACGATGTTGCGCCGGGGTTCGGCTTCCAGGCGCGCGATCCAGTCCTCGTACAAGGCGTGGCGCTCCTCGCCCAGCACCGGACGCAGCATCGCCGAGCGCTGGCGCAGACGGGCGATGCCCGCCAGACGTTCGCACCCCAGGTAGGCAAACGGACGCGGCGCATCCTCATCGACCTCCTCGTACTCATCATCATCGTACTCATCATCGTCCCCCGCACCTTCAGGGCCTTGCTTGCCACTGTGCTCGCCCTCGGTGGCAGGGCCGGACGAGACGTGAATATCGTCCCCGGAAAACAGGCACATCCAGAACAAGGGAAGGCGCGCGGTGGCCTCGTATTCGGTACCGATCATGGTAAAGAATTCGTCGGCCTGTTCCTCCGTGGGCATACCCTCGAAGTCGGTGCAGTAGAGATAGACGCGATTGCCCATGTGATTCCCCTGAGAATGGCAGGACGACAGGCGGCGCTGCATCGGCAGCGTGCCGCCCGGCTCACCTGATCTTGATTTCGACGAAACGATTGCGCGGCTCCGCCACGCCGCGTTTCTGCGGCACGCGCGGATCACGCGCCCCCTTGCCGATGACCTCGATGCTCAGGGCCTTGACCTCCGCCCGTTGCAGTTCACGCTCGATCAGGCGCGCGCGCCGCAGCGACAAGGCGTCGTTGGTGGCATCGCTGCCGATGCTGTCGGCGTGGCCGGTGAGGATGAATTCCCCGGCGGGGAATTCCTTGATTTCAGCGATGGCCTTCTTGAGCAATTCCTGCGAGGCCGGCGTCAGACGGTCAGTCCCCAGCTCGAACAGCAGATCGTAGCTGCGCGGACGCGCCGGCAGGCTGCGCATGACCTCGGCATATCGCCGGTCCACCTCGGCAGCGGACAGGGTCTGTGTGGGTGCGGGCTTGCCGCCGCGCGTCTCGACCGCTGCATAGGGCGAAGTCAGTGCCGTCTCGCCACTGGCCGTCCTGACCACGATGCTGCTGGCCGAACCATCGGCCTGCGGCAGCAGCACGAAACGTTCCGCCGGCCCGGCACATGCAGCCAGCAGCGTCACCACGGCCAGCAAGGCGCAGCGCATCAGCGGCCGGTACAGTGAATGGAGCGATGGCTTATTCACCGGCCACCTCCACGATGAAGTCGGTACCACGGATGCCGATGGTGGCCGTCGGGGTCGACAAGCGCTGGCTCTCCGGCGAGCGCTTGCCGATCAGCCCCGAGACGTAGCGCAGCGTGCCCTTGGTCAGCCGCACGGCAACGCTGCCCTCGTCGGTCTTGTCGTTGTAGGCAAATTGTTCGAGCAGGAACTGGCTGTTGGAGCCCAGGGAAATGAGCGTATCGTCGCGCAAGGTAAAGCCGACCGCACTGGCGGCACCGGTCAGTACCCGGTCACCCGCATAAAGCCGTTCGCCGGTGGCCAGCGGGCGGGTCTTGCCGCTGCGCTCGGCGCGCACGTCGCCTTGCAGGACCTTGACGATGCCGGCCTGGCTGGCCGTGGCTTCCTGCGCAGCTGCACTGCCCTGGCCCAGCAGCGAAGCGCTGGCCAGCAGCAGGCCAGCCCACCCGGACGCCCTCCACATCGTCCCCGCCCTCTTGATCCGCATGCCGCGTTCCCCTGATGTTGTGATGATGACGTGAGTCCTGCCTGTGCCGCACCGGAGGCGCGGCCATGATGCCACCGCGCAATTTCACAGAAAATCATGGGGAAGGTCAACAATTCTTTACATCTGGCGTGCGAAATGGCAGCGGCCGGTCCTTAAAAGAGCAACGAACCCTGCCCTGAGCTGCTCCGCGCTTCGCTCTTGGGCGCAGGCCAGGCCTTCATGGCGCTGGCGGGATAGTTGACCAGCATCCTGCGCGCATTTTCCGTATCACCGACGTTGAGCCAGTCCGCATAGTCGGCGGGCGGGATGATGACGAGGTTGCGTTTTTCCTCGCCCGGCTTGTGAAAACGATTCATCAGGGGATGCGCATCGGCATTGATGGTGATCTGGGTAAACGAAAATGCATACCCTCCTTCAGGCTCCTCCCAGGCGCGTCACAGGCCGGCCACGCAGAACGGCTGGTCGTCGGCCATGCCGATGGCCCAGCGCTGCGGGCGTCCGCCTTCGTAATTGGGCTCATAAAACCAGTGCATGGGCAACAGGCAGGTTTGCATGGCCCGCCAAGGGCCGGCGTAGCTGCGCTTCTCGCCGATGGTCTCGGCGCGGGCATTCATGGTGGAGATCTGCAATCCGCCCTGCAGCTTGCGCCGGGGCATCATGCCGTAGGTGCCGACGATGAGTTCCGGCTCGCCCTCCAGCCCGGCCCGTACCACGGGGGCGGCGTAGTCCTGCCAGGTTTCTTCTGGCCAGTCTGGCGTAGCGGAGGTGTCGGCACCGGTCAGCGCGGTGATGATGGATTTGGGAGTGGGCTTGTAGTTGACGCACATGGCAGGACGGATCCCGGTCGCAGCAAGGAGCCGCGATTGTGCCACAGCGCGGCAGCCGTGACGCAAGCGCCGGCTGCCGCCTCTGCCCGTTTCAGCTGAAGAGGCGTCCGATCAGGCGGGCACTGATGTGCAGCAGCATGGGAAGCGGCGATTCGTAGTCAGTGGTGCCGTGGAACAGACTCTCGGCACGCACGGCGGTGGCGGCCAGGCTCAGGAACAGGGCGGTGCAGGTGGTGGTGAGAATGCGCATGATGGTCTCCAGTGAAAGCAGGTTGCGTGGACCGGTTGGCCTCGGAGCTGTGGCTGGCCTTGGCGTTTCGGCATGGAGACAGCTTGCGCCGGGACCGTTGCGCTCCGATGTCAGCAAAGCCATTCCATATTGCAATTGAAATCTTGCGCGCAATAAAAAACCGACCGGCAAGGTCGGTTCTTCGGTGCCACACCCGCTGCGCGCAGCGGACTGGAGTAATCCTCCTGCTACCTCAGGCAGCTTGCTTGCCTTCGAGGATGGATTCTTCCAGGGCGATCAGGGATTCGATCGCGGCGATCAGCATGCCGATGCGGTGACGGCGATAGATCAGGCGTTTTCTTGCGCGAATGTTCATGGTTTCTCCAGCAGCCGGCGGAGTGCCGGCGGGTTGACGGGTCGGGCCGCCGCCTCCGCGCCTGCAACTTCACATCGGCTGCGAGCGTGCATCCTGCGGGGCGGCCAGCGGCCAAGGCCCGACATTATAGCCGACTGCCGCTGCGCTCCCGTCACCGGCACTGCGCCGCGCGGCGCTCACGCCACACATGCACGCCGGTAACGCTCGCTGTAGCGCCGCGTCGCCTCCAAACCGGGCACGAAATGATGCCGCCCCGGTGCCAGCTCGGCCACCAGCGCATCGAGATCGACCTCGCCCAAGGCCACGGCCGGCACGGCAGGGGCCTCGGCAGCGGCGTTCTCACGGCCGCGCGCCAGTGCGCGGAAGCTCGGCTGACGGCGGCCATCGTTCCAACCGTCCTCGATCCACTCACGGATGACCTGCTTTTCGTAGCCCTCGAAGACCCCGAACATCTGGCCGCCGGCGGCATCGATCAGCCGCCAGAAGCGGCTCTCCTCGGCTGGCTTGCCGCGCGTGATCCACTTGGCCTTTTCCATCTCGGCCAGGAAGCTGGCCATGCCGTCGGGCTGTTCCAGCCACTGGTTGACCGTCTTGCCGCCGATGCGGCAATAGTCCGAGTGCATCATGCGGCCGAAGGGCGCTTTCTCGGCCAGCACCCTGACCACCTCATCCTGCAGGACAAAGGAGCCGATCACGCCCAGCGTGCTCGCGCCCAGCTCATTGAGCAGATAACCGCGCCGCACGCCCTGCATGAAGGCTTGCGGATCCGCAGCCTGGGCGGCCGCCTGCGCGACCGCCTCGGCGGCCTTGCGGGCGTGCCCGCTGGCGGCATTGTCGATGGTGACGTGCAGGGTGAAGTAATACGGGTCGATGCCCAGTTCATTGAGTTCGTAGGCGGTGATGAGCAAGTGCAGCGGCAACTGCTCATAGCCGAGGTTGAAGCCGAACACCTCGGCCTCGAATTCCGCCCCGTGATGGGCCAGCCCCAGCTGGATGGCCCCTTGCACATAATGTTCTTCAGCCAGCGCCGGTCCGTGCTCGCAGCCGTTGGCGGCCAGCAGGCTGCGATAGAGGGTGACGTGATTCATGGCGGCATCGCCATCGCCCAGCTCTTCCAGATAGGTGAGGATCAGCGGACGGAACAGCGGATCACGCCAGCGCCGGATGGCGCTGTAGAGCCAGGCGCCATCGACCATCTTGGTCGGGCCCACGCAGCGCAGGAAATTGAGCGCATGGGCGCGGCCACTGAAGTAGCGGCGCGGCGCGCCTTGCTGGCGTTCCTTGAGATAGCTTTCATAGGCAACGCCGACTTCAGCGGCGCGCGCTTCCATCCAGCTGGCCAATGCAGCGGGCTCCTGCGGCAGGTCGCAGGGCAGTTCCTGCGCTTCCTGCATCTGTTGCACAAGGTAGTCGCGGCCCATGGCCAGGGCGGCCTCGTCGGGCGTTGCGACGAACAGCTGCGCATACACGTGCGCGGCCTGCAGGCTGCCGGGCTGGTGGCGGTAGGCTTGGGCGGCCGAGCGGGCGGCCTGCATTTCCTCGACGGTAGATCGCATACATCCTCGCGCAAAGTCAGATGCATGGAGCATGCGCGCCGGCACAGGCCAGCGCTATCAGCGGGCGGCCAGCCTTGGTGTCGGAAAATGCCCGGCGGGCGGTAGGAGGATGCAGCAGGCCGGCGTCGGAGGCCCATTGTCTTGGCGGTTCTTATGTCCGATAATCGCGCCCATGAACGATACCGCACAACGCCCAGCCCTCCCCGACCGCCTCAGCGTCGATCCCCGCAGCCCGCACTACGTTGCCGCCATCTTCGAGCATGACATCGGCATCAAGCTCAACGACAAGGAATTCAACAACGTCAGCGAGTATTGCATCAGCGAAGGCTGGATCAAGATTCCCGCCGGCCGTGCACTCGACCGCAAGGGCAATCCCATGCTGACCAAGCTCAAGGGGCGGGTTGAACCGTTCTATCGCTGATCATAGAGACGATTTACTCCACCCAAGAACATATAGGGCCCGCAGCATGCTGCGGGCCTTCCTTATTGGCAATCTCAATTTATTGGATTTCGACTTGATTCCAACCTACGGTGGCGTCTCAATCGCAAGCGCATTGGACGCAATTGCCAGTCTTGGATGTGAAGCAACATTGAAGCCAGAAGCCTCCATTCACCTTGTAGAGCGCAATAGCCGGAGCATCCGCACTGTGATGGACTTTCTACTATTTGGCTAACTTTCCCCGCGTGAGATTTATGCCATCAAGATCGAATGGCGAGCAAGTCCAAAGTCACAATCTGAGTGTGAGCAGTTTCGATCAAACCGAAAAGCTAGGCTGGTCTCCGAAAGGATCACGGCTTGCGTTTGGTAAAATCAGGACCAAAAAATTGCCTTTGCGTAAATTTAACGGCTCATGGGAGTCGGATTGAGCAACAACTGCCCGTGGATAGGCGGACACGATCAACGAAAGACAGTTTTACATATGGCATATTCGCCAAGCATTATCCTGGATGAGCCTACTCGCGCTACGTCCTCCCCGATCCAACAGGTGTCGGCGAAAAACGCCAAGCATGGCGAGGATGCTGTGCTGGGCGCTGTATTCACGCGTGTGGAAGTCGCTGAATTCATTCTTGATTTGATTGGTTACACGGAAGATCGAGCACTACATCAACTCCGCCTTTTGGAGCCATCCTTTGGCTATGGAGACTTTCTGCTCTCTGCAATTCAACGTCTCGTCCGGGCATGGCGGAAGCGTTCCAATAATGGATCGGCGGTAGAGGACCTTCAAGACTCCGTTCGTGCCGTGGAATTAAATCAAGACACCTTTGAGTTAACGCAGAGGCGGGTCTTCTGCCTGCTCAAACAAGAGGGAATTGGCGAGGAAACGGCGATCAAGCTGGTCAAAGCCTGGCTGATACAAGGCGATTTCTTGCTTATACCGCTTGATGGTGAATTTGATGTCGTGGTGGGCAATCCTCCCTACGTTCGCCAGGAGATGATTTCCGCACCGCTGCTTGTCGAGTATCGCCGTCGCTATCAAACAATTTATGATCGGGCTGATCTATATATTCCATTCATCGAGAGATCCTTATCCTTGCTTGCATCAAAGGGGGAATTAGGTTTTATCTGCGCCGATAGATGGATGAAGAATCGATATGGGGGCCCTCTGCGGGGCTTGGTCGCCCAAAGCTATCACCTGAAGTTCTATGTCGACATGGTAGACACGCCCGCATTTCACTCGGACGTAATCGCCTATCCGGCAATCACAGTTATTTGCAAGGAAAGAGGAGCGGCGACCCGCATTGCACATCGACCCGTCATCGATCGAACGCTATTGAGTGAGTTGGCCTGTTCATTAAAGGACGCCTCCTTACCGGAAAGCGACAGCCAAGTACGAGAGCTTGCTAATGTGACGAACGGTATGGAGCCGTGGCTGTTGGGGTCGGACGATCAGATGGCATTGCTTCGACGCTTGGAGCAGCAATTCCCTCTGTTGGAGGATGTCGGATGTAAAGTGGGTATCGGCGTGGCGACCGGATCGGATCAGGCCTACATCGGCGAATTCAAGACGCTTGACGTTGAAGATGACCGCAAGCTGCCTTTGGTGACTACCAAAGATATCTCTTCCGGAGAAGTTGTTTGGCGTGGTCAGGCAGTGGTCAATCCCTTTGACCAGAATGGGAAGCTAGTTGATCTGCGTGACTATCCGCGTCTGGCACGCTATTTTGACGAACGTCGAAACTTGATCGAGAAGAGGCATTGTGCAAGGAAAGCACCACAGTCGTGGTATCGCACCATTGACAAGATCATTGAGCGCCTTGCGTATCAGCCGAAGTTGCTGATCCCGGATATCAAGGGAGAGGCTCATATCGTGTTTGAGGAGGGACAGCTCTACCCGCATCACAATCTGTATTACGTAGTATCAGATCAATGGGATTTGAGAGCTTTGCAGGCCGTACTGATGTCCGCTGTATCGCGACTTTTTGTCGCGACATATTCTACAAAGATGCGCGGAGGTTTCTTGAGATTTCAAGCGCAATATTTGCGGCGTATTCGGATACCTCACTGGGATGACGTTCCTGGATTATTGCGTGCAGAACTGGCACATGCAGCAGTCACACGTGATCTTCAGGCCTGTAACCGTGCAGTTTTCCGCTTATACAGTCTTGGTCAAGAAGAACAAGCAGCCTTGGGAGGCAACGAAGAATAATGGCACTCGATTTAGTTAACTACGAGATAAAGGCGCGTGACGCAGTCAAGGCTTTCTGGGGAAACCGTGAGGCAGCGAGACGAAAGCAGATTGAGGCAGGAAAAGTAGACCAGGGCGAGCGTACTGGTGTGACTGCAGGAAAAAATATGGATGGCTTCCTGGCACTCATGATCGACATCGTTCATGCAAATGGCCTGCCGGATGCTGAGATTTATAAGACGAGAAAATATCTGTCTCTGCCCGGATTTTTCCGAGCCACCAAGCTATGGGATATCTTGGTGGTCTACAAGGGTGAACTTATCGCTGCGATTGAGCTAAAAAGTCATATCGGTCCGTCATTCGGCAACAACTTCAATAACCGAACTGAAGAAGCTATCGGAACGGCGCATGATTTGGAAACCGCATTTCGAGAACAGGCTTTTGGTCCGCAAGCACGACCTTTCGTCGGGTGGCTGATGATGGTGGAAGATGCACCGACATCTCGCAGTACTGTAAAAGGGCGATCACCACATTTCCCGATCTTATCGGAGTTTCAAGGCACCTCCTACTTGGCAAGATATGACCTGTTGTGCCAGAAGCTCATGCAAGAGAAGCTCTACACGGCAGCGGCTCTTCTGGTGTCGTCGCGTGAGGCTGTGAATACAGGCAAGTTCGAACATCTCTCCGAAATGACGGGCCTGAAAGCCTTTGTAGCTACCTTAGCCGGACATGTTGCCTCAGCCGCTGCCAGATTGACCTGACTGACCTGATTGACCGCAGAGTCAGCGCCACGACATTTCTTTCCCGCATGCAAAAAAGGTCCGCAGCAAGATGCTGCGGACCTTTTCTTTTTGCGTGGCAGATCGAAAAACACGCCGTCGGGATTCATCGACGGCATCGCTCAATCTGCCTTGATTGATCGATCGGGCAGATGATCCGTCCAGCCGATATCAGACCGGTACTGCCATCAGCCAAACCGATCATGCCGCCAGTGCTGCCCTTCCGACACGGAACACGGCCACCGCCTGCACCAGCTCGCGGGCCTGGCCCGAGAGGCTGATGGCCGCAGCGGCGCTTTCTTCCACCAGCGCTGCATTCTGCTGGGTGGTGCTGTCCATCTGGGTCACGGCCTGGCCGACCTGGGCGATGCCGGTGTTCTGCTCGGCCGTGGCGGCGTTGATGCCGACCATGATGTCGCTGACACGGCGAATCGAGGTCACGATCTCTTCCATCGTCTTGCCGGCCTGATCGGCCAGCTGCGTACCCTGCCCGACCTGGTCGACGCTGGCGGTGATCAGTTCCTTGATCTCGCGCGCCGCCGTGGCCGAACGCTGGGCCAGGCTGCGCACTTCGGTGGCCACCACCGCAAAGCCGCGTCCCTGCTCGCCGGCACGGGCAGCTTCCACCGCCGCGTTGAGCGCCAGGATGTTGGTCTGGAAAGCAATGCCATCGATCACGCCGATGATGTCGCTGATGCGGTCCGAGCCGGCGTGGATAGCCTGCATGGTCTGCACCACCTGCTGCACCACTGCGCCGCCCTGGCTGGCCACCTCGGCGGCATCACGCGCCAGCTGGCCGGCCTGGCGGGCACCGTCGGCATTCTGCTGCACGGTCGATCCCAGTTCTTCCATGGAAGCGGCAGTCTGCTGCAGGGCGCTGGCTTGCTCTTCGGTGCGCTTGCTCAGGTCCGCATTGCCCTGGGCAATCTGGGCGCTGGCCGTGGCCACGCTCTCCGAATTGCTGCGCACGCTGCCGACCACCATGCTCAGTTGCGCCGTCATGGCCTGCATCGCCATGAGCAGACGCGCCACTTCATCACTGCCCTTGACCTCGACATGCTGGGTCAGGTCTCCGGCCGATACCGCCTCGGTCAGGCGCACCGCTTCCGACAGTGAACTGGTCGTGGCACGGGTGATGGCGACCATCAGCCACAGCGCCGCCAGGGCCAGTACTGCCAGCGAGACGCACAGCACGATCAGTTCATTGCGCAGACGCGGAATCTTGGCTTGCAGCTCGTCACGCATCATGTCGAAGGACGACGTCACCAGCACGAATTGCGTATCGATGATGCGCGTCATGGTGGACACCCATTGCGGGGCCGGCATGGTCAGCTGATCGGCGCGGACGATGGCGCTGTCGGCCATTTTGAAGGCTTCGTCGGCAGCGGTGACGGCTGCTGCACGGGCGCTTTCCACCTCGGCCGGCAGGGGGTGGCGGCCCGCAGCCAACGTCAGCGAGCGGCGCGCGCTTTCATAGCTGCGGCGGGCACGGTCGGACAGGTTTTCCAGGCGGGCACGTTCTTCCGCATCGGCCTGGCCGCGTCCGAGCATCACGGCACCGCGCGCACGGGCCTGGCCCAGTGCTTCGGTCAGTTGCGGCAGTTCGGACATGACCGCGCGCTGCACGTAGAACAGCGCAGCCTCCGCTTCCAGCGCCAGGCCGGAACTGTTGGCCACGTCGTCCAGCAGATCGAGCTCGCGCTTGATCAGTTGCGCATGTTGCACATTGCTCTGCGCGCCATTGATGGACTTGCTGGCGATGCTTTGCGTGAGTGCGCGCCAGTCCGCATTGAGGCCATCGAGCGCATCGGTGAGGGCCTTGTCTTCCAGCGGCTTGAGGCCGCTGCGCACCCGGTCGAAGGTGGCATCGACTTCCTTCTGGCGCTCTGCGCGGCTGGCGGCTGCGCCATCACCATCGGCCAGATAGAGGGCCGACAGACCGCGATGCTGTTGCATTTGCTTGAGCAGCAGCAGCAGTTCCCGTCCGGGTGCAAGGGCCAGTGATTCACGCTGGGCAGTGGCGAGGTCGTCGAGATTGCTGCGCACCAGAAGGGTGGTCGGCACGATGAACAGCATAAAAGCGAGTGCGCCGATGAGGACGAACTTGCGTGAGTAATTGAGATGATTGATCCAGGAGCGCATGATGTTGTTGGTGTTGGAGTGTAGATAGGGCCATCGTTGGCCGCTTGCGCTGTTGCGCGAGACGCTCCGTTGCGCCATCAAGCCGCTTCGTTGCGGCTTTTTGCAGTCGGGCAATTCTAAGGATGCCACCCTGTTTTCCCTATGGATTTCAACAGTGGCGTCCGGTTTTGTTGTGCAATTCCGACCGTCTCGCCTCACATCGCTGTTCCCGATGCAAATACGAGCCCTGACTAGACTATGAGCATGCTGGCAGAGTTCCGTACGGAAAGAAAAATTGGCATGCAAACCTGCATGTGTCACCGGAACTCACCGCGTCTCATTGAAACTCACGCGATTTTCCCGTGCGCGCGACAAAAGAAAATCCGCCGCCTCTGCGCGCTGCGATGTGCAGCGCCGGAGACGGCGGATGTGAGAATGAAGGAATGGAAAGCGAGAACGCCGCAGCCCGGGCAAGCCGTGGGACTTAGCGCAGGCCTTGGGCAGCGTCCTGCAGCCGGAACACGGACACCAGTTGTGCCAGTTGCGCGGCCTGGTCCTGCATCGAAGCGGCAGCCGCGGCCGCCTCTTCCACCAGCGCCGCATTTTGCTGCGTCACCTGGTCCATCTGCGTGATGGCGCGATTGACCTCTTCGATCCCCGCACTCTGTTCGCGGCTGGCGGCGCTGATCTCGGCCACCACGTCGGTCACGTGGCGCACGCTGGTGACAATCTCCTGCATGGTGCGGCCTGCCTGCTCCACCAGCTGCGAGCCGTTGTCCACCTTGCTGACCGAATCCTCGATCAGTCCCTTGATCTCCCGCGCTGCCTGCGCACTGCGCTGGGCCAGCGAGCGCACTTCCGAGGCCACCACCGCAAAGCCGCGTCCCTGCTCGCCGGCGCGCGCCGCTTCCACGGCAGCGTTGAGGGCCAGGATGTTGGTCTGGAAGGCGATGCCGTCGATCACGCCGATGATGTCGGCGA
>Ga0182006_1001081_pt1 | contig 17477 bp, 10 predicted proteins | sample Sormic07211104_1_FD_123022 | JGI IMG/M metagenome (GOLD analysis project Ga0182006, IMG submission 123022) | Rhizosphere microbial communities from Sorghum bicolor, Mead, Nebraska, USA - 072115-104_1 MetaG | ecosystem: Host-associated > Plants > Roots > Rhizosphere | place: USA: Nebraska...
CCGCCGTGCTGGGCGCACTGGCCCATGCCAGCGGCATCGACGCCGAGGGCGAATGCCTGCTGCTGGACGTGCGCATGCCCGGCACCAGCGGCGTGGCGCTGTTCAATGAACTCAAGACCAAGGGCCTGCTGCACCGGCGTCCGGTGATCTTCCTCACCGGTCACGGCGATGTGCCGATGGCGGTGGACATGCTCAAGAACGGTGCCTTCGATTTCTTCGAAAAGCCCTTCAACGACAACCAGTTGATGGACCGCGTGCTGGAAGCGCTGGAAAGTTCGCGCGCCGGCGGTGCCGAGGATGCCGTACAGAGCCGCCTGGCGGCGCTGTCCGCGCGCGAGCGCGAAGTGCTGGACCTGATCCTGGCCGGAAAGATGAACAAGGTCATTGCCGATGAGCTGGGCATCAGCATGCGCACCGTGGAAGTCCATCGCGCCCACATCTTCGACAAGATGAACGTCAAGACTGCCGTCGAGCTGGCACGCCTGCTGAAGTAAGCACGTGGAGATCCTCAACCTCCTGCTGCCGGACTTCAGCCTCATTGCACTGGGCCTGCTGATCCATCGCATTTCCAACTGGGGCGAAGAATTCTGGGCCGGCATGGAGAAGCTGGTCTATTTCATCCTCTTCCCTGCGCTGCTGTTTTATTCGACGGCGCGCCTGAAGGTTGATCTCTCGGTCACCGGCGGCATGGTGCAGACGGGCGTTGCGGCGCTGCTGGTGGGCATCGCGCTGACCTGGCTGGGCAAACCCTTCCTGCGCGCCACGCCCATGACCTACGAGTCGGGCATGCAATGCGCCTTTCGCTTCAATTCCTATATCGCGCTGGCACTGGCCACCCGCATGGCGGGCGAAGAAGGCGCGGGCCTGATGGCCATCCTGCTGGGTTTTGGCGTGCCCCTCTGCAATATCGCAGCCGTCCATGCGCTGGCGGCAAAAAACAGCAACCTGCTGCGCGAGCTGGCCCGCAATCCCTTGCTGGTGGCGACTGCTGGCGGGTTGACGTTTTCTGCACTAGGGCTGCATTTGCCGGAAGTGGCCAGTGTGGTGCTCTCGCGGCTGGGCGCGGCTTCCATTGCGTTGGGCCTGCTGATGGTCGGGGCCGGACTGCGGCTGTCGGGCTTGAAAGAGAGCAAGCCGGTCGTGGCCTGGTTCATCGTCATCAAGCTGGTTGCAGTGCCGCTGGCCGCTTACCTGATCGGCATGCTGCTGCAGCTGCCACCGCTGCAGTGGCGCATCGTGGTGCTGTTCTGCAGCCTGCCCACCGCCTCCAGCGCCTACATCCTCGCCGCGCGCATGGGCGGCAACGGGCCCTTCACGGCCTTCCTCATTTCGTTCGGGACGCTGCTCTCGGCATTGAGCATTCCGGTCTGGCTGGCGCTGGTGCATTGATCCTTCAGCACCAGGCCAGCCCTGCTGTCTAGCGCACCGGCTGCACCACGATGCGGTGCTCGGTGACTTTCTCGATGGCTCCGCGTGAATAGAGCAGCGGGAAATACTCGCCCTTCAACCACTTGTCGGCCAGATCGCGATAGTGCGGGCTGTCGGGGTCGCCCGACTGGCCCGGCGCATTGACGGCCCAGGAATTGTCCCAGCGGCCTACGTCCACCACCACGCGGAAGGAGGGCCCGTTGGTCTGGCGAAAATCATTGACGCGATAGCTCGACTGATTGGGCGAATAGGCCCCGCCATGCTTGGGCATGGGTCCGACGTTGAGCTTCTTGCGGGTCGCCTCATCCACCACATCGGCCAGCGGATGCGCCATCAGGTTGTGGTGCAGCTTGCCCCATTGCCATTGCGACGTATCCGCACCTTGCAGCTTGACCAGTTCGGCCCAGGCAGCACCGAGGCTGGCGAGCAGCACCTGATCGCGCCGGGTGCGCGCCTGCGCAGCATCGGTGCCGAAGGCGGGTACCGGGTTTTCCAGCGTATCGAGCAGCACTGCCGTATCCGGCGCCCCCATCGCATCGGCAGCCGCCTTGGGCAGCACGGCTTCCTTGAAGGCCTTGCCCAGATGACGCGAGAGCCAGACTTCGTACAGCGCCGGCTGCGCGGATTCGCTGCGTTCGACGTAATCCCACTGGCCCAGCATGGCCAGCGCAGCGCGGGTGTTGGCGTCATCGGAGGACAAGGGCTTGAGCAAGGCGGCCAGGCGGCGTGCGGGGATCGCCAGGTCATCGTTCTGCAGCCGCATGGAATCCTGCAGCGAGACCTTGGGCAGGCTGGCCAGCACTTCGCTGATGCGGGTGAAGCGCGAATTGTTGGTCCACTCGAATCCGAGCTTGCGCTCGCGGTAGGGATAATCGGCAGGAAGATTCATCTGGTTGGCCGAGGCAAACCAGCCCTGCGACGGATTGTAGGACGAGGGCAGCTGGTCGCCGCGCCAGAAGCCGGACCATTCATATCGCCCGTCACCCGGCACCGGTAGCAGCCCGTCCCAGTTGGGCCGCTTCGGTGCCAGCCCGCCCGGCACCCAGCCGATGTTGCCTTTGGTGTCGGCATAGACCTGGTTCTCGGTCGGCGCGCCCCAGTTCAGCATGGATTGCTTGAAGTCCTTGAAATTGCGCGTGCGCATGTAGGCGATGCTGCCGAAGTAAGGCGACATGCCCGGCTCCAGCCAGCCCGACCGTACCGCGTAGGCCAGGTGTTTGGCCTGATCGACGTAGATCACCGGACCATGGCGCGTGAAACTCAGATCGGCCACGGCGGGTGCGCCGTTCTTGATGCGCACCGGTTCATGCAGCACGCGCATCGATTCCCACTGGCCCTGATAGCGGTATTGCTGCGGATTGTCGGGATTGAGCTGGTAGACGTAGAGGTCTTCCTGGTCGATGTTGAAGATGGTCAACCCGAAGGCGATGCTGCCGTTGTGGCCGATGGAGATGCCCGGCAAGGCCGGTTCGCCGGCCCCGATGACGTTCATGCCCGGTGCGCTCAGGTGGGCGATGTAGCGCAGCGACGGGGCCGAATAGGCGCGATGCGGATCGTTGGCCATGATGGCGCGGCCGGTGGCCGATTTCGACGGGGCGATGACCCAGTTGTTGCTGCCCTCCATGGTCTCTTCCGGGTTGGCGGCCGGCTCGATGCGCACCAGCTGAGGGTCGCCTGCAGTGGTGGCGGCGTTCAGGCTCTCCTTGGTAATCCGCACGCCCTGCGTGGCCAGCGTGAAGACCTGCAGCAGATCCTTGGGCAGGCAAGGGTCCAGGCCCTCGGGCATCCCGGCGGTCCAGGGCGGAGTCAGGCCGGAGCGGATTTCATCGGATTTCAGATCGGCCGCGCACACCACCTTGGCGCGCGCCACTTCGCTTTGCAGGTTGCGCGTGAGGCCGTGGCTGCGGATGCGCACCACATCCTCTGCCTGCCACTTGGCCGGCAGATAGCCCAGCTGGCGGAATTCGTAAGGCAGTTTTTCCTGATGCAGGGAGACGTAATCGATATACGCATTGATGCCTTCCACGAACGCCTGCGCCACGCTTTCCGCACCGGGACCATAGGCGGCCCATTCACGCCGCATGTCGCCACGGTAGAGGAACAGCCGGGTCGCACGGTCCTGAGGCAGATAGGCGGGACCGAACACTTCGGAGAGCTGGCCCAGCCCGCGCCGACGCCACAGGTCGATCTGGAACAGGCGGTCACGCGCGGCATTGAAACCCTGCATGAAGAAGGCATCGCGCTCGCTGGCGGCATAGATGTGGGGCACGCCCCAGCGGTCGATGAGGATCTCGGCGCGTTGCTGCAGGCCGGGGATGGCGATCTTTTCGGTCAATGCGGGCTGGGCACTGGCCGCCAGCGGCAGGCTCGCAGCCAGCGCGCTGGCCAGCAGGACGGCACGATTCAGTCTGGGCATGGGGTGTCTCCTCCTTGTTGGGAGGGGTCACTCTACTCCATCTGCTCCTGCGACTCCATGGACTCCATGACGGGCCAGCGCCCAGGCTACATGCTCGGCTACCAGCGCTGACGGATGATCCAGGCGCGCCCGCAAAGCCGCCACGATCTCCGCATCGCCACGGTGCGAGGGTGCATCGGCCGCATTGCCCAGCCCGACGGCCAGGTTGCGCAGCCAGCGTTCGTGGCCGATGCGGCGGATCGCGCTGCCTTCGGTGTTCTTCAGGAAGACCTCTTCACTCCAGCCGAACAGCTCGACCAGGCTCGCCCGGTCGAGGCCATGGCGCGGGTCGAAGTCCGGCAGGCTGGCACGCTGGGCGAACTTGTTCCACGGACAGTAAAGCTGGCAGTCGTCGCAGCCATAAATGCGGTTGCCGATCAGCGGGCGCAGGTCTTGCGGGATGCTGCCCTTGAGTTCGATGGTGAGATAGGAAATGCAGCGCCGCGCATCCAGCTCATAAGGGGCAACGATGGCACCGGTCGGGCAGGCCGTGATGCAGGCGCTGCACTGGCCGCAGTGCGAGGTGACCGGTTCATCCACCGGCAGCGGCAGGTCAGTCAGCATCTCCCCCAGGAAGAACATCGAGCCGGCCTCCCGATGCAGCAGCAGCGTATGCTTGCCGCGCCAGCCCAGCCCGGCCTTTTCGGCCAGGGCCACTTCCATGACCGGGGCCGAATCGGTGAAGACGCGGTAGCCGAAGGGGCCGATGCGGCCTTCGATGCGGGTGGCCAGCTGCTGCAGGCGGGCGCGCAGGACCTTGTGGTAATCGCGTCCGCGCGCATAGATCGAGACCTGGGCGGCCGCCGGATCGGCGCTGCGCGCCTCTTCGCGGGCACGCCAGTCAGCTTGATCGGGCTGATCCGCATCGGCGGCGGCCGGCAGGTAGGGCATGCGCACGCTCACCACGCGCACCGTGCCCGGCACCAGTTCGGCCGGCCGTGCCCGTTTCAGGCCGTGGCTTGCCATATAATCCATCTCGCCGTGATAACCCTTGTCCAGCCAGGCCTGGAAGCCCGCCTCGCGGTGCGACAGGTCGACATCGGCGATGCGCACCTCGGCAAACCCCAGCTCCCGGCCCCAAGCCTTGATGGCGGCCGCCAGCGCCGCCAGGCCGGCGGGATCGGCGATGGCAGTGCTCCCGATCGGATCGGCGGGCGTGGGGTGAATGGACATGAGCGCTTGAACCTTCAGACTAGAACCTTGTAACGAACCATCCCGGATGACCCAGAACAGCATGAGCATGCAGCGACTCCACCTCCACCTGCCCGACGAAGCGGCCACCGCCCGCCTCGGGGCCGACCTGGCCCAGGTGCTGGCGCCGGGCCTGGCGATCTACCTGCACGGCGACCTCGGGGCCGGCAAGACCGCGCTCACGCGCGCCCTGCTGCACGCGGCGGGCTACCAGGGGCGGGTCAAGAGCCCGACCTACACGCTGGCGGAGCCTTATGAAGTTTCCTTCGCAGGCCGCATGGTAACAGTCATCCACTTCGATCTGTACCGCATGGCCAGCCCGGAAGAATTTCTCGATGCCGGTTTTCGTGAACATTTCAACGAAAACTCCGTCTGTATCGTCGAATGGCCTGAAAAGGGCGATCCGGTGTTGCCGCCACCGGACATACACGTCAACCTGTCGCTTGCAGGGGACGGTCGTGATGTAGAATTGCGTGCGTTGTCCGACAAGGGTCATCAATGCCTCGCTCGACTGAAATTCGCTCCCAACCTGTGAAGTCCAAAACCCGCCGCACCATCCTCAAAGCCGGCGGCGCCCTGTTCGTCTCCGTCGTCACTCCCCTGCCCGCTCTGGCTTCGCAGATCCTGGCCGTGCGTGTCTGGCCGTCCGAGGACTACACCCGCGTCACGCTGGAAAACGACAGCGACCTCAAGGTCACCCATTTCGTGGTCAAGAACCCGGAGCGCCTGGTGGTGGACATCGAGGGCATCGACCTCAACAGCACCCTGAAGGACCTGGTCGCCAAGATCCAGCCCAACGACCCCTACATCAAGCAGGTACGCGTGGGCCAGAACCGGCCCAGCGTGGTGCGCCTGGTGTTCGACCTGAAGGACGAGATCAAGCCGCAGGTCTTCACCCTGGCCCCGGTGGGCGAATACAAATACCGCTTCGTCATCGACCTGTACCCGGCCGCGCCGCCCGATCCGATCGCTGCCCTCATCCAGAAGGGCGAGTGGAACAAGGAAAGCCCGGCCACCCCGCCGCTGGCGCAAGGCCCGGTGACGCCACCCAAACCCGATCCGGCCCCGCTGGCCGAGATCAAGCCGCAGCCGGAAGACAAGACCGAGCGCAACCCCAAGGTGGTGCCGGACGAGCCGCGCATGCAGCTGACCCGCATGATCACCATCGCGCTGGATCCCGGCCACGGTGGCGAAGACCCCGGCGCCACCGGCGCGCGCGGCAACCGCGAGAAGGACGTGGTGCTGTCCATCGCCAAGCGCCTCAAACGCAAGATCGAGCAATATCCCAACATGCGCGTCATGCTGACCCGTGATGCCGACTTCTTCGTGCCCCTGGGCCAGCGCGTGGTCAAGGCGCGCAAGGTGCAGGCCGACCTGTTCGTGTCGATCCATGCGGATGCCTTCGTGCAGCCGACTGCGCGCGGTTCTTCCGTGTTCGCCCTGTCGGAAAAGGGCGCCAGCTCCACCGCCGCACGCTGGCTGGCCAACAAGGAAAACTCGGCCGACCTGATCGGCGGGGTCAACATCAAGACCCATGACCGCCAGCTGGCCAGCGTACTGCTGGACCTGTCGACCACGGCGCAGATCAACGACAGCCTGCGCGTGGGCAATGCGGTGCTGAAGGAAATCGGCGGTATCAACAAGCTGCACAAAGGCGCGGTGGAACAGGCCGGCTTTGCCGTGCTGAAGGCACCGGACATTCCCAGCATCCTGATCGAGACCGCCTTCATCTCCAACCCGGAAGAAGAAGCCAAGCTCACCGACGAGCGCTATCAGGAGCAAATGGCCGATGCCATCCTCACCGGCATCCGCAACTACTTCGCCAAGAACCCGCCGCTGGCCAAGAACCGGCTGACCTGAAGTAGCGGGTCAGCCGGCAGACAACAAAAAACCCGGTCCTGCTCTGGCAGACCGGGTTTTTTGTCGGGTGCGGCGTCGGTGCACCGGGGACGCGGCGCTCAGGCGTTGCTGACCTTGCGCTTGCCGCGCAATTTGCGCCACAGCTGCCACAGCGCCCCCAGCACGATGGGAACGATGGCACCGACGATGCCGATGAGCACCAGCGTATTGAGGTTCTCCCGCACCACCGGAATATTGCCGAACAGGTAGCCCAGCACCACCAGGCTGACCACCCACAGGAAGGCACCCAGCACGTTGAACAGCTGGAAGCGCGCAAAGCTCATGGCCGAGACGCCGGCGATGAAGGGCGCAAAGGTGCGCACGATGGGGGTGAAACGGGCGATCACGATGGTCTTGCCACCGTGTTTTTCATAGAAGGTGTGGGTCTTGCGCAGGGCGTCGGGGTTGAGCCAGCGGTAGTTGTGGGTATAGACGCGTTGCCCGACCCAGCCGCCGATCCAGTAATTGAGCGTGTTGCCGGCCACCGCGGCGGCGATGAGCAGGCCCATCAGCAGCCAGATGTCCATGGCCCCCAGCGCACAGAAGGTACCGGCGATGAACAGCAGCGAATCCCCCGGCAGGAAGGGCAGGACCACCAGCCCGGTTTCACAGAAGACAATCAGGAACAACACCGCATAAATGAGCGGGCCGTACTGCTCGATCAGGACGCCCAGATATTTGTCCACGTGCACCAGCACGTCCAGCCACTGCAGATAATCCATAAAGCCCAATCTTTGGTGATTCATCAAGGCCGGGGCTCCCCATCGCCGCGCGGCCGGATATTCCCCTCCAGCAACTGCGTCGGGACCTATCGCACAGGCAAAGCGATCTCGCGCACCTGCGCAGGCATCATACAACACTCCCCCGCCGCAACTCAAGAAGCCCCGATACCGGCCGATAAAATCCTTGAGGAAACTTGCCGCAAGAAGATCCTCACACAAGCTCGCAGAGCGTTGTGTGGCGGCCCGGCGAGGCCGCTGCCCGCACGCACAACCGGAAGGATTTGGCATATGATCAAAGTCAGATTCGTTCAGTTTTGATGTGCCGAATATGCATCATCAAGCATGTTCTGCGCCTTTCCGCGGCGCGGTCGCTGGCGGTAAGGCAGACGGGACGGTGCTGACGGACGGGCAAATGGAAGCCACCGGGGGAAAACGGGGAACCCGGGCAATCGCAACTCCGCACTGCATGAGGCAAGACGCACGGGCGTCAATACCGGCCAGAGGGGGCGCTGTATGGGGAGCCAGGAGTCATTCGTAGGCCAGTTCGATCATCCGTCGCAGCCGCAGGGGGATCACCAGCGTCTGCGCGAGGAGGAACGCGAGGCGCTGCTGGGCGCGCTCTGGCGCTCCATGGCCATTCTCGAATTCGCTGCCGATGGCAGCATCCTCGATGCCAATGACAAATTCCTCGGCATGCTGGGCTACCAGCGGCATGAAGTGGTGGGCCAGCATCACCGCATGCTGTGTGACCCGCTCTCTGTCGAGACCGAGGATTACCAGCGCTTCTGGCAGCACCTGCGCCAGGGCGAGGTGATCGCCGGTACGCTGCAGCGGCGCAGAATCGACGGCACCATCGTCTGGCTGGAAGCCCTGTGCAGCCCTATCCTGGATGGCAGCGGCCAGCTGCTTAAGGTGATCTCGGTGGCGGCCGACATCAGTTCGCACATCGACGATTCGCATCACAGCAACAATGTGCTCAGCGCACTGAACCGCTCGCTGGGCGTGGTCGAACTCTCGCCCCAGGGCATGATCCTGGCGGCCAACCGCAACTACCTCAAGACCATGGAATACCTGGCCGACGACCTGATCGGCCAGCCGCACAGCGTGCTGTGTCCGCCCGGCTATGCCGACAGCGAGGAATACGCGATCTTCTGGCGCGACGTCTGCAGTGGCCGCTTCTTCTCCGGCCGCTTCCCGCGCCGCACGCGCAGTGGCCGCACGATCTGGTGGGAAGCCACCTACTCGCCCCTGCTCGATCCCCAGGGCAAGGCCGAGCGCGTGATCTGCATCGGCAACGACGTCACCTACCGCGTCACCCGCGAAAAGAGCGACCGCGAACACCTGCACCTGCTCTCGCTGGGCATCAACGAAACCGACAATGCCGTGCTCATCACCGACGAGCAGAACCGCATCGTCTTCCATAACACCGGGTTCACCCGCATGCTGGGCTTCCAGAGCCAGCAGACCATCGGCAAGCTGCCGCGCGAGCTGTTTGCCAATCACCCGAGTTTCGTCAAGTCGATCGAGCGCTGCCATGGCGAGCTGCTGCAGGGACACAGCTTCCACACCGAGGAACTGATCCACGACTTGCACGAGCAGCCGGTCTGGATTTCGGCGGTGGTCAATCCCATCCTCGACGTGCAGGGCAAGCTCATCAATGCGGTCTGCGTGATGACCGACATCACCAATACCAAGGTCCATGAAGTCCTGCAGTATCGCGTGCTCAATGCCATGGCCCGCGATTCCTCGCTGGCCGAGCAGATGAACCTGCTGTGCGAAGAAGTGGAACGCGTCGCGCCCGAGGTGATCGCCTCGGTGCTGAGCGTGGATGAACAGGGCCGCCTGCATACCCTGGCCGCGCCCAGCCTGCCGGAAGCCTACACACGCGCCATCGAAGGCATCCAGATCGGTCCCCTGGTGGGCTCCTGCGGCAGCGCGGCCTATACCGGCCAGAGCGTGGTCTCGGAAGAGATCGCCACCGATCCGCACTGGGCCGACTACAAGGAAATCGCCTTGAGCCACGGCCTGCAGGCCTGCTGGTCGACCCCGATCAAGTCGGCCGACGGCAAGGTCATCGGCACCTTCGGTTTCTACTATCGCCATCCGCGCGCGCCCAGCGCCTTCCACCACCTGCTGGTGGATGCCGGCCTGCACCTGTGCGCACTGGCCATCGAACGCGAAGCTTCGCGGGCGCGCATCCACCAGCTGGCGTTCTATGATTCGCTGACCGGGCTGCCCAACCGCAGCCTGCTGCTGGTACAGGCCGGGCAAGCGATCGCGGCAGCCGAGCGCAACCGCAGTATGGTGGCGGTGATGTTCATCGACCTTGATCGCTTCAAGCAGGTCAACGATTCACTGGGCCACCAGGCCGGCGATGAACTGCTGCGCACGGTGGCCACGCGGCTGCAATCACAGGCGCGCCGCTCGGACATCGTCGGCCGTCTTTCCGGCGACGAGTTCGTGGTGGTGCTGACCCAATACGACACCGACCACCTGACCGAAGTGGTCAAGCGCATCCAGGAACGGCTGGCCATGCCCTGCCACATCAACGGCACGCCGCTCAACCCCTCGGCCAGTATCGGCGTGGCGATCTTCCCCGACAACGGCCACGACATCGAGACCCTGCTGCATCGCGCCGACATCGCCATGTACCAGGCCAAGGCCGTGAACCGGGGACGTTTCAGCTTCTTCAGCGAGGAGATGAACAGCCTCGCCCAGGAACGCCTGGTGCTGGAAGGCGCGCTGCGGGATGCCTTGCGCGGCGGCAGCTTCGAGCTGCACTTCCAGCCGCAGATCAACCTGCACGACCTCAGCCTGCACGGCGTGGAAGCGCTGGCCCGCTGGCACGATCCGCAACTGGGACAGATCTCGCCGGGCCGCTTCATCCCGATTGCCGAAGAATGCGGCCTGATCGGCGAACTGGGCAAGTGGGCGCTGGAAGAGGCCTGCTTCCAGCTGGCTGACTGGCGGCGGCGCGGGATCCAGGTGCCGTCGGTTTCGGTGAACCTGTCGGCCACCAATTTCCACGATCTCGACCTGCCGCAATTCCTCACCGGCCTGCTGCGCCGCTACAGCCTGGCACCGACCGACCTCACGCTGGAAATCACCGAGACCGTGCTGATGGATACCAACCCCAGCACCAACCAGACCATCGCCGCCGTGCATGCACTGGGCATTCCGCTGGCCATGGATGACTTCGGCACCGGTTATTCCAGCCTCGGCTACCTGCGCAAGCTGCCGGTCTCCGAACTCAAGCTGGACCAGAGCTTCGTGCGCGACATGGCCAAGGACGCGGCGGTGAGCGCCCTGACCAATGCGGTCATCCGCATCGGCGAAAGCCTCAAATTGACCGTGGTGGCCGAAGGTGTGGAAGATGCCGACCAATACCGGCTGCTGATCAGCCAGGGCTGTGACGTGGCGCAGGGCTATTATTTTTCGCGGCCGATGTCGGCCGATCAGCTCGAAAGCTGGGTGCGGGATTACCGTGGAGAAAACGCCGCTCCGCCGGGGGCGACAGGACCGCGCGGCTGAACTTGGAGAGAAGTAAATACAAGCCGGCAAGAACAATCGAAAGTTCCATGCAAAAAAGGCACTTTCTCGCCGGAAAAACAACAGCACAGTTACATGTGGGCGCAAACATTCGAAGTATTTTGATGCAGCGCAAAATGCTGACGATATACTGACTGGCTTCCCCGCAAGTATCGTGATTTCAGCATGAACGTTGGGCCTCCCTGCAAGGAAGGCCCCTGACGTGAGTGACCGCGTTGCATTGCCGTTTCGGCAATCCGATGCAGCATGCCGCTCCTCCGGCCAAGCTGTCATCGGTACGCAGGCACTGTGTTGCAGGACCTTCCGGAAGACGGAAAGAAGGAGGGCAAACGATGGCGAGATGAGCGCGTAGTCAGCGATCGCCATCGGTCCTCGGATGGTTTTGGTTCGGTATTTGCTTTTCCACACCCTTTGACTTCAAGAACAACAACAGCCATGGCTAATGCAATGTCTGATGCGCGCGGCGCATCCCTGTTCCATCGCTCGGTCGGTGCAAAACTCACTGCCATGACGGTAGCCCTGGTGGGCATCGTCTTCGTGATCGCACTGATGCTGATCACTTACTCCGCTTCACGCATGGTGGAATCGCGCTCCATCGAACAGATGGGCAACGACGCGCGCGGCGTGGCCAACATGGTGGGCATCTTCGACCGCTCGGTGAACAGCCAGGTGGACCGCTTCTCCACCATGTTCGACAAGGAATTCGGCAAGCTCACCCTGGACGAAAGCCGCACCGTGCAGATTGGCGACCGCGCCACGCCGGTGCTGTCCAATGATGGCCGCGAACTGAACCTGGATTTCTCCATCCCCGACCGCTTCACCGCCCACACCGGCGTGACCGCCACCATCTTCGCCAAGACCGGCGATGACTTCGTGCGCGTGTCAACTTCCGTCAAGAAAGAAAACGGCGAACGCGCCGTCGGCACCCTGCTTGACCGCGCCCATCCCGGCTATGCCGCCCTGAAGTCCGACAAGAGCTACAGCGGCCTGGCCACTCTGTTCGGCAAGCAGTACATCACCAAGTATGTGCCCTTCAAGAATGACGCTGGCCAGATCATCGCGGCGCTCTACGTGGGCATCGACATCTCGGCCGACGTGAAGGCGCTGAAGGACCAGATCAAGTCGCTCAAGATCGCCGAGACCGGCAACTTCTACGCGCTCAATGGCCGCGAAGGCAAGGACCAGGGCGTGATGATTGCCGGTGCCCCGCGCGAAGGCAAGGAAGAAGGCGGCAACCTGATCGAGGCCAAGGATGCCGGCGGCGACACCTACATCAAGACCCTGGTGCAGCAGAAGGAAGGCCAGCTGCGCTACACCGGCAGCGATGGCCGCCAGAAAATCGCGGTCTTCACTCACTATGCCCCGTGGAACTGGGTCATCGTCGGTGAAGCAGCAGTCGATGAGATCACCCGCGAAGTCAATTCCATGCGCAATCTCTACATCGGCCTGGGCCTGCTGTTCCTGGCGGTGCTCGGCGCGATCCTGACGGTGATGATCAACCGCATGATCACCCGTCCGCTGGATGCGGTGTGCAATGCCGCCGACCGCATCGCCGGCGGCGACCTCACCACCCGCCTGCACGTGCACAGCAGCGACGAGATCGGCCGCCTGATGGGCGCCTTCAACGGTATCAGCATGGGCTTGTCGGAAGTGGTCTCCAGCGTGCGTGCCGGGACCGAGGAAATCAACACCGCCGCCAGCGAGATCGCCGCCGGCAACCTCAATCTGTCCTCGCGTACCGAGCAGCAAGCGGGTGCCCTGGAAGAAACCGCCTCGGCCATGGAAGAGCTGACCTCGACCGTGAAGCAGAATGCCGCCAACGCGGTTCAAGCCGATGAACTGGCCGGTTCCGCTTCGGAAGTCGCCAGCCACGGCGGCGACGTCGTGGGTCAGGTGGTGCAGACCATGGATGCCATCAACAGCTCCTCGCAACGCATCGTCGACATCATCAGCGTGATCGATGGCATCGCCTTCCAGACCAACATCCTGGCCCTGAACGCGGCGGTGGAAGCGGCCCGCGCCGGTGAGCAGGGACGCGGCTTCGCCGTGGTCGCCACCGAAGTGCGCACGCTGGCCCAGCGCAGCGCCTCGGCCGCCAAGGAAATCAAGGAACTGATCGACGCCTCGGTGCAGACCGTGGCCGGTGGCGGCCAGCTGGTCTCTCAGGCCGGCAACACCATGAATGACGTGGTGGCCAGCGTGCAGCGCGTCTCCACCGTCATCAGCGAGATCACCACCGCCAGCCGCGAGCAGAGCGAAGGGATCGACCAGATCAACCGTGCCATCGCGCAAATGGATGAGAGCACCCAGCAGAATGCAGCGCTGGTAGAGCAGGCCGCAGCCGCCGCGCAATCGCTGCAGCAGCAGGCCGAGCGCCTGGCTGCCGCAGTGAGCACCTTCCGTGTGTAAATCGTTTATATCGTTTGCATGATTTTCTGCGCGGCGATCCGCGGATTGCCCTGCAGAAAAACCTGATCGCATCAGCTCCCAAGAAGCCGCCCCCGGGCGGCTTCGTCACATCCGGCCCCTGGCGTCGGCAGGTATAATCCCGCCATGAACGCACCGCACTCCTCCCCCGCTTCCGAACCGGCTGCCGCCCTGTCTCACCGCCCCATCCAGGCCCTGCCCGATCAGCTGATCTCGCAGATTGCTGCTGGCGAGGTGATCGAACGTCCTTCCGCCGTGGTCAAGGAATTGCTGGAGAACGCGCTCGATGCCGGCTCCACGCAAATCACCGTGCGCCTGGAGCAAGGCGGCGTCAAGCGCATCGCCATCACCGACAACGGACGCGGCATTCCACCGGAGCAATTGCCGCTGGCACTGGCGCGCCATGCCACCTCCAAGATTGCGTCGCTGACCGATCTGGAGAATGTCTCCACGCTCGGCTTCCGCGGCGAGGCGCTGGCCTCGATTGCCTCGGTGGCGCAGCTCACGGTAACCAGCCGCACCGCCGATGCCCCGCATGCATGGGAAATCACCGGCTCCCAATTTGGTACCGTGGCCCCGGCCTCAGGCGCACAGGGCACGACCATCGACGTGCAGGACCTGTATTTCAACACCCCGGCGCGACGCAAATTCCTCAAGTCCGAACAGACCGAATACGGCCACTGCGCCGAGGTCGTGCGGCGTATTGCGCTGGCGCGTCCGGATGTGAGTTTTTCGCTGTCGCATAACGGCAAGACGGTCGATCACTGGAACGTCGGTGAATTCGCCAAGCGCAGCGCCCACATCCTCGGCGACGAATTCGCCAACGCGCGCCTGCCGCTCGACGAGAGCGCGGGCCCCTTGCGCCTGCATGGATTCGTCGGCCTGCCGACGGCCTCGAAGGCACGCGCCGATGGCCAGTATTTCTACGTCAACGGCCGCTTCGTCCGTGACAAGCTGCTCACCCACGCCGTGCGCGCCGCCTACCAGGATGTGCTGCATGGCGACCGTTATCCGGCCTATGCGCTGTCGCTGACGCTGGACCCGGCGCTGGTGGATGTGAACGTGCACCCATCCAAGATCGAAGTGCGTTTCCGCGACAGCCGCGCGGTGCACCAGTTCGTATTCCACGCGGTCTCGCGCGCGCTGGCGCAGACCTCGGCCGTGTCCTTCGGCAATCTGCCGCAGCAACAGACCGAGAGCGCCGAGGGCGCGCCCGCTCCCGCCAGTGGCCCGAATGCCCCGCTGCCCTGGATGCGCGAACAGAAACAGCAGAGCTTCTCCGCCCAGTTCGCCGAACAACCGCGTCCGTTCTCCTTTGCCGGCAACGGCGGACCGGGCAGCGGCGGCTTCGGCGTACGCCAGGATCGCGCGGCCTACGGCAACATGTTCCGCAGCGAGCCTGCTGCGCAGGGCGACAGTGGCAATGCGGCGGCAGGCTTCAACAGCGCTGTCTTCCAGTCCGCTGCACAGCCCGCCGCCCCCCTGCCGGACGGCGACTTCCCGCTCGGCTTCGCGCTGGCGCAACTGCATGGCATCTACGTGCTGGCGCAGAACCAGGCCGGCCTGGTGGTGGTGGACATGCATGCCGCACATGAACGCATCCTTTACGAACAACTGAAGACCGCGCTCGATGGCAACGAGATGTTCGTGCAGCCGCTGCTGATTCCGGTCACCTTCTATGCCGATCCGGTGGAAGTGGGCACGGTGGAAGAACATCAGGAAACGCTGTCGGCCCTGGGCTTCGACATTGCCGTGATGTCCCCGACCACGCTGGCCGTGCGTGCCGTCCCGGCGCTGCTGAAGAACGCTGACGCCCAGACGCTGGCCCGCGACGTCCTGCGCGATGTGCGCGAGTACGGTGGTTCGCGTGTCTTGCTGGAGCGCCGCAACGAACTGCTCGGTACGCTGGCCTGCCATACGGCGGTGCGTGCCAATCGCAGCCTGACGCTGCCGGAGATGAATGCGCTGCTGCGCCAGATGGAAGCCACCGAACGTTCCGACCAGTGCAACCACGGCCGTCCGACCTGGACGCAGATGGGCCTGTCGGATCTGGACAAGCTCTTCCTGCGTGGTCAGTAAGGATCGTGCGATGACCCAGCAACTGCCTCTGGCGGTGGCCATCATGGGCCCCACGGCGTCCGGCAAGACTGCCGCCGCGCTGGAGATTGCCCGCCACCTGCCCTGCGAAATCATTTCCGTCGATTCGGCCCTGGTCTATCGCGAGATGGATATCGGCACCGCCAAGCCCAGCCCGGAAGAGCTGGCGGCCGTGCCGCACCACCTGATCGACATCATCGACCCGACCGAAGCTTACTCGGCCATGCAGTTCCGCCAGGATGCGCTGCGGCTCACGCTGGAGATTGCATCGCGCGGCAAGCTGCCTTTGCTGGTGGGCGGCACGATGCTGTATTTCAAGGTGCTGCGCGACGGGCTGGATGAGCTGCCGCAGGCCGATCCGGCATTGCGTGCGCAACTCGACGAGGAAGCGGCACGGATCGGCATGCCGGCCATGCATGCGCGCCTGGCGATGCTGGACCCGGTCACGGCTGCGCGACTGAAGCCGACTGACAGCCAGCGCATTCAGCGTGCGCTGGAGATCAGCTTGCTGACGGGGCAGCCGATGTCGTCCTTGCTGTCGCAGAAGCCGCCTGAGCCGCTGCCGTTCGAGATGCTGCCGCTGGCGCTGGAACCGGCGGATCGTGCGGTGCTGCATGAGCGCATTGCGCTGCGCTTTGATCTGATGCTGCGCGGTGGCGCGCTGGAACGTGAAGTCGCCGCTTTGCGTGCGCGGGGCGACCTGCATCTGGGGCTGCCGTCGATGCGTTGTGTGGGGTATCGCCAGATGTGGGAGTACCTGGACGGCAGCATCGATTACACGGCCCTGCGCGAGAAAGGCATTGCCGCCACGCGGCAACTGGCCAAGCGCCAGCTGACCTGGCTGCGCTCGATGCCAGAGCGCATCAGCATCGACTGCAACCGCCCGGAGGCCACGGCCGAGATGCTGGCGCGGGTGCAACAGGCCTTGGCGGAACGCCGCGCCGGATGAGCTGCCGGGGCCTGTGGATAAAAATAAGAGGGAAATGCGGAAAAAGTATTGACAGAAGACGATTGGACCTCTATAGTCTCGGGCTTGCCTCCTGGTGATATAGCTCAGCTGGTTAGAGCACAGCACTCATAATGCTGGGGTCGGTGGTTCAAGTCCACCTATCACCACCAGATACCCGTCGCTGCATGTGCAATCATGCGTATGCGGCGCCGTCCGAAAAACCCGCCTCTTCGAAAGAAGGGCGGGTTTTTTGTTTGCACAACTTTAGACTCAGCTAAGAACCCGCCTTTGTCCGGCGGCTCGATGCAGGGAACAAACTTCTCCATACCGGTTTCGCAGTTTAATGAACGCGTCTCCAGGTTTTTGTCAGTTTTATCCGCACCACTTCGCCGCAGCCATGTTCCACGAAGATGTCTGGGGATCGAACAACGCGTATCGAATATTCGCTTCGCCCAGCGGTGCGTGATATCTCAAACGTGTCATTCTCACGCGCCCTCATTTCCCTAAAGTACTTTGTCATATAGGTAATGCGATATTCGTTTCGCGTGCCCTTCGGGTCATGGAGCTTATTGTTGTAATAGACAAAGCGAAATTTTCTCTTCTCTCCGGCCTCGTCTACGCAATAAATCCATGCGTCGGTGTTGAATTGCATTTAAATCTGACCCACTTTCTCAGGAAATTTGCATCCTAAGTTGACCCATGTTTAGACCACAATCCTGCTCATGACAGCGAGCGGGAGAACGGAGTGATAAACGTGGCC
>Ga0182006_1001082_pt1 | contig 17470 bp, 12 predicted proteins | sample Sormic07211104_1_FD_123022 | JGI IMG/M metagenome (GOLD analysis project Ga0182006, IMG submission 123022) | Rhizosphere microbial communities from Sorghum bicolor, Mead, Nebraska, USA - 072115-104_1 MetaG | ecosystem: Host-associated > Plants > Roots > Rhizosphere | place: USA: Nebraska...
CGTTGGGACAAAAGCGCTCGAGCGTACGCACCCGCGTGCCGGATGGCCAAGATCGTCAACAGGTCCGGCGAGTGCTTGAGGTGCTTGGCGAACAGCGACACGAGCGGGTGGCCGCGATTGTCCTGTTGGCCCGAGCAACCGGCATGCGCCTGCGCGAAGCAATCCTTGCTGACCTGCCACGCTTGCACCGCGAAGCCGAACACCTGGGCCGCATCAACATCCAGGATGGCACCAAAGGCGGCCGTTCAGGCGCATCAGCGCCGCGATGGGTCGTGGCCAATGAAGCGGTGAAAGCGGCCCTGCAGTTGGCTCGTCAGGCATCGCCGACCGGCAGCCGCAACTTGCTGGCCCGAGACGAAAGCTACGCCATATTCCTGCACCAAACCGTGCTCCCCGCCCGCGAAACGCTGCATGCACACGGGCTGAAGGGTTTTCATGAACTGCGCGCGGCCTACGCCTGCGAACGTTACGAGCAGCTCACGGGCCACGCCGCACCGGTCAATGGCGGCCACTGCTATCGCATTGACCGTGACCTTGATCAACAGGCGCGTCAGCAGATCAGCCATGAACTCGGACACAACCGGATTGATGTGGTGTCGGCCTACATTGGAGGTCGAGCATGACCAAACCCTTCGATATGGCGCTGTTCCTGAGCGGCGTACTGACCGGCTCGAAGGTCACGCAGCAGCGTCACCTACGCCAAGCCCGCATCATGCAAGCAGCCATTCAACAGCGGTGGCAGCGAGACAATCCCTGGACCTGGCAGCGCAAGCATATGCGCTGGTTTCTCACTCAGCACCTGAGAGACCACTCGGACACCTCCCGGTATTATTATCAGCTCACCGCCCAATTGGTCTGGAAGCGATTAGGGAACGACCGAGAATTGCTGATCTGACGCTCGAATCGAGGGTAGGCAGTCTTCCAGGCTCTCTTGTCCGCCTTCAACTATCTCAGCGTGGACATTCTCTTGCTGAGTGAACCTGTTCAAAATCCACGTGCTCTTTCAACCTTAATGGCATAAAGGCAAAATGCCGTCAGCAAGGACGACGAAATGCTAAAGAATTGGTGTCGATCGCCATCCGATTTTTTGTGACCAGCAGCTTATCGCTCCTCCAAGACACTACGTCTACCTCATCTCCGACCGTGACTTATTCGGGGCGAACCGATGTTGAAGAGTAAGCATCTATGTTGGGTGAAAAGCATAAGGCCATTGCCAATTGGCTTGTTGATGATTGGGATGCGGACAACGGCATAGTTTGCGTCGTTGAGGGTTTCTCTGGAGTAGGCAAATCCGAGGTAGCGTCAGAATTCGAGCGGCGAAAACCCATTGAGGCACGCGTGGACGCGCCTGAGTCAGGCGAGTTGGACGACCTTATACTCGATCTTTCAGAACAACTCGCCATCAAAGGCCATCTCGAGCTCGCAAACGCCATAGATTACGGTAGGTCGACGGAGGTTGCGTTCGAGGCGGTATTACAAAAGCCGGTGCATATTGTCATCGACGAATTCCAAAGAATGGTCGATATAACCACTGGCAAGCCCTTTCTTCGCGTCGCTCAGCTAATAGAACGTGTCTCCAAACGTGCAGGTTCAGGGCGGCTTCTCCTGCTCAGCCATCACGCATTGGACAAGACACACCGATGGGGCGAGCGAGTCGCGTTCAAGACTCTAGATGGCTTAACCCCTGAGGAAGGTGCGGAACTGCTCGGTCAATTGCTGGCAAACCGAGGACGCGAGGCAGACATCCATCCTGAAAGGCGCTCGGAAATTTCACGCTGGCTAGGTGGTAACCCGCGTGCAATCCGCGTTCTCGTGGGTTGTCTTGAGCAGGAAGCACTGGACGATCTAACAGGGGTCGTTCCCGAGGCGTGGGAAGCTCGGGATCAAGATGTTTCCCAGAGCTTGATTTCTAAACTCGAACGCGAGCTGTTGGTGCGCGCGCTAGAAAACTTGGATGGTGCTAGCGCATCAACGCTCGAAAATCTTTCGGTGTATCGTAAGTCGGTGAGCGCCGACGGAATTTCGCGGGTGCTAACCCACGGGCACAGGCTAGATAATTTTCTCGCGGCGCTTAGCTCTCGGTTTCTGCTCGAACAGCGTGCTGGATGGTATTCCCTGAATCCGATCGCGCGGGAGATTTCGCTGCATCGTCTAAAGGATAATCCTCGTGCGACGCAAGCTGCTCACCGTGCTGCCGCCGGCATTTACACGCGGCACTTCACGGGCAAGCAGATTGTCAACGCTGGCAAACTCGGAGGAACATTCATAGAGGCTCGGTACCACCTCGTGCAAGCGAATGACAGGGAGGAGCTGTCTGAGCTCGCACGGCGCTTTGGAGATCATCTGCGCTCAACTTATGGTTGGAGCACTCCAGAGCCAACTGATGAAAAAAAGCGCGACGAAGTGATAAGCATATTGTCGGCGTTTCTCCAGGAGGAAGGCCCGAAGGCAATGGAGTACCACTTGGCTCGCCTGCTTTTCACGCGAAACCGTCCCGGAGACCACCAACGAGCTCTCGAACATGCCCGCCGTAGCACTGGTCCGAAATCGCGGGCAGACGGTTGGGTCTTACGTCTTCGGCTTGAGGCTGAGGTGGACGGCATCGACTCGATGATGCAGGTGGCACGACAGGGGTTCGCGGAGGTTCCTTTGGACGGCAACCTCTTCGCCGTATACCAAATCGCGGCAGATAATTTGGCCATGGTCGACCGCATCCCCGAAGCCATAGATCTGCTCGAAGAGGGCATATCTAGAATCGCGCCCGACAAAAATGTTTACTCCCTTTATCTAGCGGAAGCAGATTTGTTGGCAGCTTTGGGCGAGGTCGACGATGCAATTCTTCTTCTACGGCAGGCGCTCATTACCATTCCGGCGGAATTCAGTCTGTCCACAATTTACGTCCGGGCAGCGCAGATGCTCGTAATCAAAGACAGCGTGGAAGACGCTATCGAACTGCTTAAGGACGGCATCACTCGGGTTCCACCAAGCAAGGCGCTACACACGCTCTATTTAACTCTGGGGGAAATACTTGCAGATAGTGACCGCAAAAGTGAGGCCATTTCCGCTCTGGAGGAGGGTCTTCAAAAAGTCCCCACCGGTGTCGGCCGTAATAAAGTACACGACGCACTGACACGCCTATTGCCCTCATCTTCCAGCCAGCCTCCTACCGATAATAACGAGTACGCTTTGAGCACCGAGAGCTCCATGAATGCAACTTTCACCGACGACCTGCCCACCGGCCGGCGTCTCCATATCCTCACCCTCGGAACGGAGTGGGAGTCTCGGCACGGTGGGCTATCTACGTTCAACCGAGAAATGTGTATTGCGCTTGCTGCCGCTGGGCACCAAGTCGTGTGCGTGGTGCCTGAGTCAACAGCGCAGGAGCGCGAGGCTGCAGAAGAAAACAGCGTGCATTTAGTCAGTCCCGCGTTTGAGCCTGGACTCGACAATTCGGAAAAGCTGCTATTAAACACACCGCTACCGAAGGACTTTCAACCTGAATTGGTCATCGGCCATGATAGAAAAACAGGGCCCCATGCCAAGGTACTAGCAGAGCGATTCGCAGCTTCAAAATTCGTCCTTTTCGTGCACACCCGCCCCGAAGATATCGAGTGGCACAAGGACAAGCTAGGTCCGGACGACGCGGCGACGACAGGTGAAAAAAGAAGACGACTACTACAGAATCTCGCATATAGCGCAGCCCTTGTCGTAGGCGTGGGCCCGCTGCTCACCAAAAACGCCGAGACACTCGTCTTCTTAGCAGAGCCGCAGCCTGTCGTGCATCAGCTAGATCCAGGATTCAGCCCCATCACACGTCCGCCTCGTCTGCCGCCCGAGATCCACTGTCTCGTGCTCGGGCGCGCGGAGGATTTCATACTTAAAGGTCTCGACATCGCCGCGCGGGCACTGGGAGAAGTGACCCGCCGCAACAAACTCGAGTCGATACCACGTCTAGTTGTTCGCGGTGCACCGATTGGTACCGGACGAGAATTGAGAGAACAGCTCATCCGGATTGGAAACGGTAAGCTTGATGTTGAAGTGCGTGACTATTCGCCGGATGTGGATCTCCTGCGGCAGGACATATTGATGGCTTCGCTTGTCCTAATGCCCTCCCGTAGCGAAGGGTTTGGGCTGGTCGCACTTGAGGCGATTGCCGCGAAGACTCCTGTGCTAGTAAGTGATCGCAGCGGCATTGCGGTTTTGCTCAAAGAGCGACTTGGTCAAGACGCCAACAGTATGATTGTAGAAACCCAAGACGATCTGGATTGGTCGGCGCAAGAATGGGAGCGCCTAATTGAGACCGTACTCCTCCACCGAGGAGCCGCATTCGAGCGAGCGGAGGAGCTACAGGAGAAACTCCGTCAAGTGTTTAATTGGACCGACGCAATTCGACGACTCGAGGATGCATGGGCGCCACTGCTGGTGGATCTCAAAAAAAATCCAGTCCACACATAATCAAGGTCAAGTCAGGGGTGGTCATCAAGCAGCCATTCCGTTTTTGAACGTGCTAACGGTTCAAATGCGTTTTTACACAGCCTCGGCCAATTGCAGTCTCATGCGAGAGGCCGACAGTTGCCGGGGAGCGTCCACGAAAACAGAGGCTATTTATCGTGTAGGTCGGCCACATTCAACGCCGCGCACTGCGCGGCTTTTAATTTTATACGGCTAAACAGGCCGTCCGTTCATTTCGTATCAACGTCCACAATCAGTCCACGAGAATGCAGGGGAGCGGGTATGCCAGCGAAGACGCCAACCAGACCACCGCAAATCACCAGCAGCCAAAGATACAACCGTCGCCACGACCGCCTTCGGAGACGCCCATGCGCCAAGCCCTCCTGATCATCGACGTCCAATCCAGCTTCACCCCAATGGCTCATTGACGGCATCCGCACATTGATCGGCACCCTCCCCAGCGCCGCCACCGTCGAACCCCACGACGAATCCACCCCCCTCCCAGAAACAACTCGGCTGGTACGCGGCACCAGATGACGACAGCCTGATCCAGGCCGGCCGAATCTTCATCAAGCACGGCTACGCGCCGTCGCCGCAAACCATTGAGTATTTGCAAAGCCTGAAGGTTAAAAGGGTATTAGTGTGCGGCCTGCAAACCGAAACCTGCTGCCTGGCGGCCGGGTTCGCGTTATTCGATGCGGGGGTGCAGCCGACATTGATCACGGATTTGACGGTGGGGGCGGCGCCGCGATGTGTCGCGGTAAATGAAGAGTTGAAAGCGGCCCTGCAGTTGGCTCGTCATGCGTCGCCGCCCCGCAGCCGCAACTTGCTGGCCCGAGACGAAAGCTACGCCGCGTTCCTGTAACAGACCGTACTCCCCGCCCGCGAAACGCTGCATGAACACGGGCTGAAGGGTTTTCATGAACTGCGAGCGGCCTACGCCTGCGAGCGTTACGAACAGCTCACGAGCCACGCTGCACCGATCAATGATGGCCACTGCTATCGCATTGACCGCGACCTTGATCAACAGGCGCGCCAACAGATCAGCCTTGAGCTCAGGCATAACCGGATCGATGTGGTTTCGGCCTACATTGGAGGTCGAGCGTGACCAGGCCCTTCAATATGGCGCTGTTCCTGAGCGGCGTAATAAATCACGTCCGCAGTAAAGTCTCCATCCCTTTCCCGATCCCCACTTGGCAGCAACCGGTTCAGCCTGGGCCAGTAGAGGAGCGTGCTAAAAATCCGTGGAGGGGTCGCTTACTTATGGCACTATCGCGCCAGTGAAACAAATTGGCGCAATCTGGATCGATTCCGGATTCTGCTGCGTGCCAACGACGCAAATATGGAGGCTCGGCTGCCACCGCCCAAGAGCGCGGCACCCGATCGTATGGAAACTAATCCGACTCAGAAGCTGATGCGGAGGAACCGTTTTGCGGTAAAGCGCGGCGTCATTCCTCCGTCATCACAAGTCTTGCTCATTCACGCCGACCAATGGGAAAAGCTCATTGAGGACGCTTGTCGCAATCGTCCTTTGGGTGACGATGCGAAATACGTATTCGTCAAACAACTGGGCGGCGCAGGCGACGGTGGGCGCGATGTCGAAGCTCGTCTAGTGTCCGCTTTGTCCGAGAGGCAATGGGATCTCTTTCAAGGCAAACATTACAACCACGCCTTGACGCCTACCGACGTATTCAAAGAATTGGTCAAATTCTTCAAGCACTTGGAGGCGAAGACTTACCCTGCGCCGCGGTACTACTACCTCTGTGCGCCACGCGGCGTGGGCAATGACCTTCACAACCTTCTGAGCAAACCCGACGAGTTCAAGCAGCGCTTGCTGGATGACTGGAGGGCGGGGAAGACCGGGCTCAAGGGACGCGCTACAGAACTAACCCCGGCACTCGAACAGTTAGTCCTGGCCTTCGATTTCAAGAACATCGCGGAGTGCCAGACACGAGACATCCTGGAGTGGCATGCGCTGGATCAGAAGGCGCACTTCGAGCTGTTTGGTTTTGAGGGTCAGCGCGGTGATGATCCCTTGGCCCCCGACGCCCCCACAGCACATGAGCAGGTCTACATCGAAGAATTGCTGAAGGTCTATTCCGAACTAACCGGCAAGGGCTTGACGCTGGATGAACTAATGGCCTCGGACTCCTGCGGTGAGCACTTCCAGAGTCAGCGCGCACTGTTCTACTGCGCCGAAGGTTTGAAGACATTCAGTCGGGACACCTATGGCGAGGCTGAGTTCGAGGCGCTGTTGGGCATGGTGCTGACTGGCATCAAGCCTAAGATCAAGAGCCCTCGGCATAAGACCGGTCTGGACCGACTCGAGGCTGGCACCGAGGGTGCGCAACAGTTGGTCGTCAATGACAGTGCGCTGGCTCCTAAGCTGCGGCCCGGCGACCTGCCGGGCACCTGCCACCACTTAGCAAACCAGAGGAGGCTCCAGTGGGTCAAGTAAAACGACACGCGTTGCCTGTGTTCAATTCACCATTTGAACTCGGCATCCGCATGGTCTATCTCCTACAGGCACTCCTGCCGCACGGGTCGGACCTTCAGAAGCTGGTGCTGCTGGACTATGCCATTGTGTACTCCGCGGATCTGAACGGGCCGAGCAGCCTACACACACCCATTCCATTCCGCGGAGCAGAACTCATGAGCAGGCGCGAGCTGATTGAGCAAGGGCTCTATCTCATGAGCACGCGAGGCCTGGTGACGGCCACATGGGACACAGATGGCATCACTTACTTCGCGGGCGAGGTCGCGAGGACGATGACGGGCGCTTTGACGTCAAGCTACTTGCGTGAATTGGAGCAGCGCTGCGCATGGGCAGCCGAGCGCTATGGTCAAGCCGACTCCACCGCACTGACTGCCCAATTCGCCGCGAGCGGTCACCTGTGGGGCGCAGAACTCGAATTGATGGCGCGAAATGGAGGTGGCGCATGGGCATAGTTCTCACGTCGCTGTCGGTCCACGGACCAGATCGCGAGATCGCCGAGGTCCTATTCCACCACAGTCGACAGCTGATTCGAGGCCCCAGCGAGACTGGCAAGTCCTATATTTACGACTGCCTTTGGTACATGCTGGGAGGTAACGACCTTCCCGAATCATTCCCGCTGACGCAGGGCTACCAGGAATTCCGCCTGCGGTTTAATGCAGCCGACGGTGAATACGAAGTACGCCGCGGGATGTCTGGCGGAGGCGCCGCCGTTTACACGCGCGTGCTCGGCGACACTGAGGATCAAGCGTTCGAACCGCTGGATCAAGACCTCGGGGAGTTACTCGTAGCGTTGTGCGGCGCGAGTGGCAAACAAATTCTTCGCAATCACAGCAAGCGTGGTGCCGTAACGGGTGACGATCTTCGCCACTGGTCGTTGTGGTCGCAGTCCGACATCCCTGCCAAGCAACCCAGTGCTGGCAGCGGGCATGCCGCATCGAAGCATGAAGCTGCGTTCCACTTGTTTTTGACAGGCACCGATGATTCGGCCATCCAACTGCGGAAGTCCGCAACAGACGCTGAACGTGCCCGCGGCGAGCTACAGGCTGCCGAAACTGCCCTGAAGCGCATCGAAACCCTTATGCCGAAAGACCTGAGGCGCCACGAGGTGGCAGAGGCGCTGGAGCGGGTGGATACAGCCCTCTCGGCAATGACGAGCCAATACGACGCGCGTGCTTCCGCGCTGAAGGACTTGCGCAGGCAGCTTGCTGAAACGTCCGATGGATTGCGCCAGGTTGAGAACGAGCGGAATCACACGCAGTCCATGATTGGCCGCTTCGAGCTGCTCGACAAGAAGTACGCGAACGACCAAGCACGCCTTGGAGGTACTAATGAAGGTGTCGCGTTCTTCCAGGAACTACCGACTGTAGATTGCCCATTGTGCGGAACCCCGGCAGAAAGCCAAGTGGACCCTAACGATCTGCGCCCCGCGGCGCCAAGCCGCTACCGAGCAGCCATCGCCGCTGAAGCAGAAAAAATTCGTGCTCTCCGCGTGGGCTTACTCGCTGCACTCCAACATGAACGAGGCCGCTACCAAGATCTCAAAGCACAGACTTCGAATCTGGATGCTGCCCTCAACGTGCTGCAGAATCGCGAAGCGATGGTGCTCCAGAACGTCCGCGTCGAGTTCACTGCCAATCCAAAGACATTGGCGTTGCGACGTTCAGAACTGTCCGAACAGCTGAGTAATTTCGACGAGATACAGCACCTGACGGCAGAGATTGATCGCCTAAAAAAGGCAAGCGTGCGCAAACGTATCAATGTGACTCGCGAGGGCGGTACGTTTGGTCGTGAGGTGGCCAACCGCGCAAAGGAGTTGCTGAATACTTGGGGTTTCACTGCCATCCAGAACATCGCTCTCGAAGACGGATCCTGCGATCTGCGTATCGACGACCGTTCTCGCCTCAGCTACGGCGCCGGTGTGAGAGGCCTGTACCTGTCCTCTCTGGTGGTTGCGCTCATGGAACACGCGCTTGAAAAAGGGCACCCGCATCTCGGCGTCGTCGTGCTCGATTCGCCGCTGAAGACGTACGCCGATCCGGACTCGACCGAAGAGCATGAGGTGCTGCCTTCGACGGTCATTGACCGGTTCTATGGCTGGATGGCGACTTGGCGTGGGCACGGACAAGTCATCGTTCTCGAGAACGAACCGATCAAACCAGAAACAGCGGAAGCGCTCGAACCCATCACGTTCACGCGTATTCATGGCAAGGGCCGATACGGCCTTTACCCAATTAGCGCAAAGCGGACCTAGGTCAAACGTCCGCTCTTAGCCGATTTTGTTGAAAAAGTCGGCTTTGGTTTCCACGGCATTAATTTACGAGTCTGAGATTGAAATCCGTGTTTCTCGCAGAAGGTTCAGGGCTCAGATTTGACGTAGCAGCGTGCAAAAAAGGTGTTTTCACCACTCATTGCATCGTTAGTCAGGCCGGGACGACTTTTTCGACACAATCGGCCGATTTCTGCCTGTCACCACCGGCAGCTATGGGCAGTTCACTGCCAATCATGGTTACGAAACGTGCTGGTCAGATCGAATGCAAACGGGTGGTCAAGTGGAGTGCAGTATTCCAATTGGTATTCCAACTAAAAATTAAAATCGTTATTGATTTTATAAATCAATAACTTACTGAGCCGATTCAAATTACCCCGGCCCACCAAATACGAAGCAAGACAAAACCCGCCAAGTGCGGGTTTTGTTGCATCTGGGGGTTGGAGATTTGTAGCTCGACCATGCCCTGTGAAATGCACAATCTCACGGGACAGCGTAGCTGTGGGAGCGAGGCTTGCACGCGAAGAGGCGTGTTTAGCTACCAAAAATCGACTGACACACCATGTGAGCTGGTACACCGAGTTCATCACGCCTCGTCCTACAGTGCGGGGGGAAAAGCCAGACGCGATGTTTAAATAAATGCGTCCCCTTTTCTTACGCATTGCGCGGCGTGGGTCGTACCGTGGTGGTTTGGGCAACAGCGGCGCGGAGCAGCCGGTCACGGGCAAGAACATCGTGACCGCGCTGCAACAGCAGCGCCTTTGACGGCTACACCATCGCCGCCCAGTGAGTGGCCGCCGCTAAAGACTCCGCAGGATCACCAGAGCCTGTTCAATCTGGGCGAGGGTGATGTGCCGGCTTACTGAGGCACGCACGAAGTGCGTGACGCCCAGGTCCTTGAGCAGCAATGGGGTATGGGCGGCAGTGCCCGCCCATAGGTTGAGCCCCAGCTCGCGGGCCTGGCGGACAAATGCCTGGGCCGGCATGTTGTGCGGCACGAAAGAGGCAATCCCGGTCTGTTCGAACTGGTCACACATAAGCGTTAACTGCGGCAGACGCCGCAACTCCTGCACCAACAGTGCATAGGGCTCCGTGCTCACCTGCCCGCCGCCCACCTGCACGTACTCCTGCAACGCAGTGTGCAACCCCACCAGCGCCGAAAAGCTCTTTTCAGCGATCTCCAGCACCCGCGCGCCGGACATGTCCACCCGGTTGACCTGGCCATCCGTGCTGGCGGCGTGCAAATCGGCAAAATTCAGCTGCAACTGGCCAAGTAGGCGGGGCGACACGTAGGCAATCCCACTGCCACGGGGCCCGCAGAGAAACTTGCGGCCTGCGCCCGTCAATAGATCACAGCGGATGTCGCGCACATCCAGCGGCAGCTGCCCCAACGACTGGCACGCATCCACCACATACAGCGCGTTCGAGCCTTTGAGCAGCCTACCCAACGCTTCCACTGGATTGATCACCCCACAGCACGAGGGCAGGTGCGAAACGCTGACGAGAAACACGTCCTCGTCCAAATGCCGCTGCACCCATTCCAGGTCCAGCGGGCTGGTGGCCGTGGTCGGGATCACTTCGACGCGGATCTCACGCGATAGCTTGAGGTAGTTGAAGAAGATCAGATTCGCCGCGTATTCCGAGGTCGACACCCAAACCCGCTTACCTCGGGGGAATTGCAGTTTGCTGAGAATGCTGGTCCAGGCTTCGGTGGCACTGCTGAAAAAGCCAATCTGCGAAGGCAGTGCATTCAACAGTCCGGCCGTCATCCGATACAGATCGACGTTGAGCAATTCTTCGTAGGCCAGTTCGGTCTCATAGCTGCCCATTTGCGCTTCAATGGCGGTAAAACGCTGGATCGCATTCAGAGTAGCCGACGACATAAGGCCCGCACCGGCAGTGTTCAGATGTACCACATTCATTTCACGCTTCCTTGTTCCACAAGACAGTCGACCCTTTCATTACCCCCACCGCCACCGCGAACAATAGCAATACCGTGCCCGCCAACAGCCACGGCGAAGGCAGGGATGGCTGTGACACCAGCATGAACGCCAGCGACGGCGTGAGCATCACGCCGATATTGACTCCCGCCGAGTAATAGCCGAGGTTGCGGTCCACGGTATGACGGCTGGAGATACTGCTGACGTAGTGGGTGATGCCTGGAAACACGATCATCTCCCCCAGGCTCCAGAACACGGTGGCCACCAGCAACAATGCGCCGATATGGCTGAAGCCCATCAGGAAGAATCCCACGCCGGCCACCAGGAAACCGGCCACCAGCGACCGGCTGCTCGACAGGTGCGACATACGCTGGTTGATCGGCACTTCGAACACGATCACCAACAGTGCATTGACGAAAAAAATGATACCGACGTAGTACGCCGGCAATTCGGTGTAATTGATGATGTAGGCCGACAGGAAGGTCGGTGGCAGCGCATAGGCAATGTGCACCGGCAATGCTGCCAGTAAAATCACCAGCAAGCGCGAGCGCTCGTGCAGTGCGCTCTCAGGCAACCCATTGCCCTTGCTGACGACGGCAGCCCCTTGGGCTACTGGCACCGCACGCCCGAACCACAGGCAGGCAACGAAGGCCAGCAGGGATAACGCCGCGTTTATGTAGAACACCGCGTCGGCGTTACTCAGGAAAATCAGGCTGCCCAGCAGTGGCCCGATCGCCATGCCGATATTGATCGCCAGGCGGTTGCAAGAGAAAGCCACTTTGCGCGACTCACTGCTGCTATGCCTGACTGTTTCGGAGAACGTCGCCGGGGTGAATGCCTCATAACAGGCGCCCCACAGAAACGACAGCACAAACAGCACCGCGGGGTTGTCCACCGACGGAATGATTAGCAGCAGCAGCGCATTGAGCAGCAACGAACCGAGGATCACCCGATTGGCGGAACACCGCTTGATCACTCCGCCGATGATCAAGTCCACAAACAACGCCCCCGCGCCATAGACGCCCACTAGCAAGCCCGCGGTGCCCGCCGATACGGCGTGCTGATGAATCAGGTACGCCGCATAGAAAGGGAACGCCATGGTGCCCATGCGGAACACCAGGGTGATCAGGAACAGCAACTGCAAGCGAGCGTTGAGCCCGCGCAACGCGCGATAAGTGCCCATATTCAGCGGATCACATAGACGTTGTCTTTGTACTGGCGGATCTGCTCGTAATCCTGGTCGATATCGCGCTGGCTCTCCGATACCAGGAACACCCGCAGCGGACTACTGAGCAGGTCCACGGTCCTTTTCATCAGCTTGCCAGCCTTGTATTTGACACTCAGCTTATGCACCGAGGGCAGCCCCTCAATCAGGTGAATGACCGCGTCATTGAATCCGGTAACCTCACCTTGCAGCGTGGTGTCGGTGTTGATGACACAGGCTTCCTTGAGCTTGTGGTAGCGCTTGCCGGCGTAGTTTGCCTTGAACGCCTCACTGTCGCAGTACGCCAGGTAGGTAAGCTGCGCCTGGTTTCCGCCCAGGCTGATGTCATGGAATTGGGGTTCCATGTTGCCGTTCAAGCGAGCACCGACTTCCACCAGAGCGGGGCCGGCTTCGGTGAGGATCACTTCCGAATGGGCCGGGCCGTTATTGATACCCAACGCCTTGAGTACCTGCACGATGTAGTCCACCAGCACATTGGCTTCGGTACTGTCCGGGGCAATCAGCACGTCGCGGTCGTAGATGTTCTTGCCGCCGCTGATTTCGCGCTTCACATAGCGCCAGATCCCGCAGACGTAGGTCTGCCCATCACGGCTGACGGTATCGACGATGTACTCCGGGCCTTTGAGGTAGGACTGGCAAAGAATCTCGGTATTGGCCAAACCGAAGATATCCAGGTTAGACACCACTTCCTCACAAGCACGCTTGACGTCCTCGACGTTATGGCAGATCGAAACCCCGTCGGTCGAGGCCGAGCTCAGCGGCTTGATCACGCAGGGAAACACTTGGCCGGCCTCTACCCAGGCCAGCAGCTCGGCGGGGTTCGACGATTTGATCTGGCGTGCCGTCAACAGGCCCGCGGCGGCGACTTTTTTGATCATTTCAAACTTGTCGCGGCGAGCGCGTGAGCCAGCGCTGCCGTTGGAGGTGGACAATTGCAACTGTTCACTCAAGTAATCGGCAAATGGCACGCCAGGCTCTTGGCCGGCAATGACGGCGACTACGTTGAAATCACGCAGACGTCGCACGATTTCTTCGGCATTGTCGTTGAATGCCAAATTGTGCTCGAACTCCGACAGGTTCGGCCCGAGCATGCTCGGCATCAACTCAGGGGTGCTCTGTACATGGATCAGGCTGAAACCGGCATCCCGGAAATATTGCGGCAGGAAATTACCGCTCGAGTAGACATCCACCAGCGCGACGTACTGCTTCATAAGAATGTCCTTTTCAGTAATGAGTGGCGGTTTCAGAGGCCCGTGGCGAAGCCACGTCATCCAGCGCCAGGAAAATGTTCTGCGGAAACTCAGCCACACGGTGCAGCAGATGCAAGTACCAGTTGGTGCCATACACCGCCGATACCCGGGCCCTGACCTGGCCTTGGTCTTTTACCGCCTTGATCAGTTCAGGGCGCACGCCGTGGAGCATCTCCAGCTCGCCGCTGTTGGCGATGTGGCTGGTGAGAATTTCTTCAATCAGCAACGGGTCCTGGGTCGCGAAAGCAAACTGCCCACGGCCGCCATTGATCCGGTCCAGCAGCCCCAGGTAACGCTCGTTGAGGGCCTCACCACGGGGCAAAGCAATCGCGGCAGGCTCAGCATAGACGCCTTTGACCAAGCGCACTTTGCAGCCGGTTTCCAGGACTGCCCCCAGGTCATCCGGGGTTCGGTTCAACTGCGCCTGCAGGGTGACCCCCACGTTGGGGAAGCGCCCGCTCAGTTGCAGGAAGATATCGAGGATCGAATCCGTCCATTGGGAGCGCTCCATACTGATGATCACACCGACATTTTTGTCGGCCGCATGGGTCAGGATCTTCGAGCAGTTCTCGATCGCCAGTTCCCGGGAAATGATAGTGCCGACGTTAGACAGGTCGAACCCCAGTTGAGGTGGTTCGCCGAGCTTGGGATGCTGCACGATCAAATCGATCAGCTTCAGGTATTCGTCGGTTGCAGTGGTCACTTCGGCCAACGTAGTCGCTTCCTCGCCGACGAACTCGACACCCGTGCGATAGCCTTTTCCCAACAGGGCAGCCAGCTTGTCGAGCATCTCCAGGCGGTCTTCGGAAATGATGTAGCGAAGGGCTGCAGGACGCAGGAAATCACGCAGCGTCTCGCTGGCCAGGAACAAGTCGCGATAGGTCTTGTTCGCCGCCAGTTTCTTCAGGGCCAGGGTAGCCAGCAAGCTGTTATCAGTAGTGTTCATGGCGTTAAACCCCGGAAGCCTGGTTGAGCATGCGCCGTGCGAAACTAGAATCGTCGCCTTGATTGACAATCTTGTGGGCGCGGAACTTGGCCGCGTAACTGAGCAGGGTCTCTTTATGGCGGCTATGCCGGTCACGAGTAAAAATACCGGCCCACATGTTGTCCCAACGCGCGTACTCAGGATGTGACATCAGCAGCTTATGTGCCTTGCGCATATTCCAATGGGGTATCGACGGGTGCAGGTGGTGCACAAGGTGATAGTTATCGTCATGGCGACCAAAAAAGAAGTTTTCCAGCACGTTGCCTTTACGGTTACGGGTCAACAAGAGCTTGTCGGTCTCCACGGCAGGCAGCGGATAATGTTCTGCGAGTTCGATGATCCAGCCTACGGCGACGGCGGTGGTGAATAGCGGTACCAGCCAGAACAGCACCAGTTCAGCGACCACGCCAAACCAGACGGCCACCGCCAGAATCACCGCCCAGTAGGCCCACATCACCCTGCGTTCATTGCGAATGCGGGGGTCCTGGCCCTGGACCCGGTCCTTGACCACGTACTTGATGTACTGAAGGGTCCTGTAGCCGGACAGCGCCATCACCACGTTTTTCAAGAAAAACTCATGCTCGCTCTGCTGCAAGTCGTATAGGCCGCATTTGAGATGAAAATTGTAGTCAGGGTCTTTTTCCGGATGCCCCAAGTGCACATGGTGGTTTTTGATGTGCGATGTGCTGTAGGACTGATACAGGTGGAAAACCAGGTAGCCCGAGAGAAATGTACCGGCGAACCAGTTGATCGCACGGTTTTTCGCCAAGACCTTGTGGGTTGACTCGTGTAGCACGTTCGTCAGGGCACGTTGGGTGGTACCGATCAGAAATAGCGAAAGCGGATAGAACCAGTAGCTGACACCCAGGGACAGGTAGATGGCAAAAACGATGATTGCGTAGTCCTTACCCAGCGCCATGGCCCAGTGATAGTTATCCTTCTTGCACAGATGTTTGAGCATTCCGAAGGTTTCACGGGAAATACCTGCAGCGTATTCGCCAACAGGCCCTTTGTTTTTATCGACCAGCATAATCACTCCATAATTAAGCGGCACGCTGCAACACCATGCTCATTGCTGGGCTAAGGTCTTTTCAGGTGTTGCGGCTATTGTTTTTTTGCCTGAGCTAGACTCTTCGGCTGCAAAAAAACTAAAGCACCGCTTGATCGCGAACAAGCTGCCCTTTTAGACAGGTAGGGCCAAATCACGCGCGCACGCGCACGCCAGCCGGTGAAAATTCACTGGCTGGCTGGCGTGGCATTGGCAGATGGGAGTGCGTGCTGATCAGGCCTGTTCGCGGATGTAGCCCAGTTGCAAGGCTTTGCGAATTGCGGACTTTCCGTTGGTGACATCCAACTTGCCGAAGATATTCTTCATATGGAACTTGACGGTGCGCGGGCTCATTGAAACCAAGAGCGCTATTTCGTTATACGTCTTGCCCAGGCTGGTCCAGGACAACACCTCCATTTCCCGAGGTGTGAGTACAGTTTCCTGTAAAACTGGGGCGCGCACGACTACGTCGCTTTCCAAGGACTCGTCGTAGACCGAGACCAGCAGCATCTGCAGCTCACTTTTGTTAGCCAGCACTCTCTCGCGAAACTGCTGGTGTTCGCCGAAGCTGCACAGGTTGAGGATGGAATAAAAACCCCGATTGCCATGCACGATAAAACTGGCTCCCTCACCGACGGGTGCACAGGGCCCCGGCACCGGGACTGCTTCTGCTGCGGGCGCGAGGATGTTTTCATCGCTCCAGAAAAACGGTTTTATGCGGCGCTTGGACAAAGACAGCAATTGACCGCGTTGGTAGAAGTCATCCGCAGAGTCACCACGGTCCAGCGCATCGGGATAATTGGTGATGATTTCCGCTTCATCCAGCGTCGGCCCACACTGGTAAACCTCGAAATGCCCAAGACCACGTCTGCTCAGCTCGGCATCGAGCAATTGGTGCATGTCGACGGACTGCATGGGCGCGTTGTTATTGGTTGGACAATCGCTTTGCATGAATATCATCCTTGATAAGTGACAACGGCGGAGGTTTGGCGGAGACGCTTTAATCCTGAAAGCGCCTCATCAGAGTCGACTTGGGCTGTAGGAAATTTCCCAAATCAAAGACAAGAATAGAACATGCCCTACCAGCCTTGTCCAGTGCTCCAACAAGGCGCCGAAAGTACTCAGGCCAGCCCCCTTCCGGCTGGAGACCGATAATCACCGCCTGACGGGGTCTGGTGCCAGTTTCCCCGCACCGATCTATCTCACCTGGTTCAAGGATTTCAGCAAGAAAGCCACTGGCGTCACCGTGGATTACCAATCCAAGGGCAGCGGTGCGGGTGTGCAGGACTTCCTGAACAAAACCGTTGCCGCCGCGACCTGTCGGAAACATCTCCGAAAACCGGAGCGTCTGTAGGATCAGTGCGAGGGCATTTGCCCGAGCAGATGATGGATGCAGTTGGCCGAGCTGGCCGTGAATCGAATGCTGGATAACGTTGAAGTGCCAAAATCGGCGACACGCAGCTGATCCGTTGTAGGAGCGGGCCCTCTTGCCCGCTCCTACATTAGTCCAGTATGCGACGAGGATTTACAGCACTTTCAAATCCACCGACACATGCCCGCGTATCATCCGCGAATAGGGGCAGAGCTGATGCGCCGCGTCAGCCAGTTCCCGTTTCACGCCCTCCTCCAGCCCTGGAAAGTTGACGTTCAACCTGACCGCCAGCTGAAAGTCCCCGCTGCCGGTTTTGCCCAGATCCACCTCGGCATCCACCGACGTGTCTTCCGGCAATTTGATTTTCATTTTGCCTGCGGCCACCTGTATCGCGCCGATGAAGCAGGCGGAATACCCCAGCGCAAACAGTTGCTC
>Ga0182006_1001086_pt1 | contig 17420 bp, 4 predicted proteins | sample Sormic07211104_1_FD_123022 | JGI IMG/M metagenome (GOLD analysis project Ga0182006, IMG submission 123022) | Rhizosphere microbial communities from Sorghum bicolor, Mead, Nebraska, USA - 072115-104_1 MetaG | ecosystem: Host-associated > Plants > Roots > Rhizosphere | place: USA: Nebraska...
TATTATACCAATCTCCTCCAGCTCTATTTTTAACAGCATTTTGAGAAAAATAATTTATTTGCTCACTAGGGCCTCCCCATTCATTTCTAAATATGTGGCCACCATCGTCATTTGGTAATCCATCTTTAACACGTTTGGTTTGTTGTTGAAAACCTTCATTTCGTGCTTTTGAAGCAAAATCAAGATCTTCCATAACTGCTTTATTAACCCTGCCTAAATCATCTGTTTCAAAAATATATTTTGCATTATCTACAGCATATTTGAATTTCTTCATTAAAGGTGGAGATACATTTAGAAACTTATTCCAACCTTGTGCTTTATCTCCGGAAATTGCATGAATTTCATTGTCCAAAATTTCAGCCCATCTTTTCCCTTTATTATCTACTAAAATTAGTTTACCATCAAGTTTTTTAATAGACCATGTACTTGGTAATTGCTTAGTAATTTCAAGTAATTCAGCCAATTTTTTAGAACCTAATGTTTTGTTAAGATCCTCTAATACTTCTTTATCAAGATTACCTGAGAAAGATTTCCCCATCTCAATCCCATCAGGACCATCACATTGTGGACATTCATTAACTGGTGGAGTATCTACTTTAGTTGCTGTACCATTTGGTTCAATTCTATACCAATGTGTGTCTTCGGCACGTTTTATTCCATCTTTAAAAACGGTAATTGCTCCATCTGTTGTATAAACCGCCTTACCTGTTGCCTCTGAAAGAGCTCTAGCACTATCTAAGTCATTACATGAAAGTAATATTATTTCTTTCTTATTTTTTAATTTTTTACTTAATAATTCACCTAGTTCTTCTGGGGTATGTTCTATTCCATCAACAAGAAATTTACCTTGATCTGTTGCATGTAAACTTAAAGATAATTGGTCAGAGCTTTTAATAGCCTTTTTTAAAGCATCCCCTATAGTTTCTCTTAATTTTTTACTAATACCTGGTTCTAGTTTTGATAAAGGCGTAATAACAAATTTACCAAATTTATCAACTCCAGCTTTTATAAGTGGACTGCTAATTTTTGCAAATTTACCCATTACTGCTCCTACAGCATCAAGTTTGTCTAAAGTTTGGAAAAATGCTGCCAATCCCTCAGCTTCTCCTGCACCATAAAAGCAAGATATTACAACAAATCCAACTTCTCCCGTGGCATAGGAAGCCATACAAGGATTGGCAGAATATTTATCCCATTGTTCTCCTGCAAGATCTCCAATTGTTGACCAGCTAAGTTTTGTTAAACCATCCCATAATTTAACAGCTTGATCATCTTCGTTTGTAATTATTTTAATTACCATAGAGGCTCCTTCTGGAACCCCTCCTAAAGCACCAACTAAACCATTCCAAATACCACATGTAAATGCAAAACCACAACGGCTTTCTGAATACTTTGCTACATAGGCATTATTATTCGATATAAAATTGTTCAGCTTATCCTTAACTATACTAAATGTTAGTAATGAGTAAACCTGACCAGGGATTGGATTATAATCTGTATCATCCGGATTATAAAAACGAATTGGAATTTTCGCTTTTCCTATAATACCTGCTAAACCATCTAACATTGCTGTTAAAGGATTAAAAGGAGTATAAGTTCCCTCAAATTTAGGTAATACCTCAATTAAAGCCTTAAGGTATTTATTCATTTGTGATGTTCCTTTTCCTTCTATACCATCACCAAGAAAGGTTTTAATTGAGGGATCAGCAGCATTTGTAAAATCTATTAATAAACCAATTTCTTTTCCTTTAATAGAATTTAAATAGTTGTTTATCTCGGTCTTTTTATCTTCTGGAGTTAAGGAATCAACAAAATATATTTTACATAAAATTCCTGAATCTTTCTGTATTCCTGCTAATTGATTTAATATTTTTTGTTTCTCTTTTTCTGAAATTACGGTTGCTAAATCAAAAACGTGAGTAGTTTGTGTGTTAACATCAGTTTTGTCTTCTGTGTAATTTTTGTTGGCATTTTTTCCTAAGTTAACTACATAATTTTCATAACTTGGATCGGTTCCATCACCACCAATGCTATCAGGAGCATTACATCCGAGATTGCCCCAGTATATGCTTCTTGTTTCTTTAGTTTTAACAAAATATTGAGCTGCGCTATAATCGGCGATATATTTGTTTAATGCCGCTGTATCTTTGTTTTCTATAATTTTTCTTAATCTTTCGTTATAATCGGTTCTTAGATATTTTCTGTTATCACAAGTTTCTTTATTATTAAAGATTAACCAAATTGGAGCGCTGCCACTTGGCTTTTTGAAATAATTTTCAGCTTCATAATCTTTACCATTACCATTCAGTTTATAAGTTTTTGAGTCTAAATTCCAAACGTAATTTAAGGTGTCTTTACCTACTATAGATTGAAAAGCAATAAGCATTCCTTCATCTGGTTTTGGAATTTTATTTCCAGAGAGAATAGTTCGGGTATTAGTTGTCACAAATTCCCACTTAGGGGTTAGTCCATATCCACCAGCCAAAGCCCCAGAAGAACTTTTCTGGAAACCGTAGAATTTCCATCCGCCGCTATGAATAATGTCCCAATCGTTGTGAGATAAAACAGTACCGTTTCCATAATCCATTAAAAGATTAGTTTTACCTGATTCTGCTTCTGTTGAAAATGGATGTTTTAGTCCAAAAATACCGTGTCCTAATTCGTGTGCAGCAGTTTTTAGATTTCCGTTATTAAATACAAAGGCGTACTGACCGCCTAAAGGCATAAAACCATCGTAACCATTTTGGCCCGATTTTCCAGTATATAGAACATAGTACGTTTTATTGTTGTATTTAAAATCGGCATTAGCTTCTATTTGACTTATTATATCTATCTGGCCGTCTGTGTAAACATTTAAAAGATCACTGTTGCCACTTTCTATTTCAGATGGCAGATCGTTAATTTTTACATTTTGAGAGGTTACTGTAAACTCAATACCAGCTTTGTTGTAAACATCATTAAGGAATTTTGCTGCATCAGCATTATCTGGAGTTTTTGCTCCATTTATTCCTAATAAGGTTACACTAATTGGCGTTTTCTTGGTTAAATGCCAAACATTTAATTTACCTGCAACATCAGATTTTCCTTCAACAGTTTTAGTTGTGTCTTGTGCCGATTTTACTGGTGCTCCTTTTACTGTTGCAATAATGGCATCTTTACCAAAATTCAGCGTTTTCTTCAGTAAAATTTTTGCGGTATTGTCTGATGTGTTCCATTCGGCATCAACTTTTCCTCCAGAGCTTGTTTTAAAGACAATATCAGAGCTTTTTTTACCATTAGAGAATTCTGCTCTTGCGATAACATAATCGTCTCCTTTTAAGTCTGATACTGCTTTGTAATTAACTTTATAAACTTTTCCGTCACCTGTTGGAATAAGTTCGTAACTGCTTTTAAGTTTTGCAGATCCATTTTCAGGCTGTGGGTCAAAAGCATATTTGGCTTCTTTACTATCTTCAAAAGTAATTTTTACATCTGGAGATGAAATTTGAGCAACTTCTCCGCTAGATGACATTCCATTTGTATTAGAAGCTGTTGCTTTTCCGCCAGGGGCAGGAGCACCAATAGTTGGCGCAGCACTTCCGTTAGCAGGAATTGTAACAGTAGTTCCGTTTTTATCCGTATAAACCTGATCGTATGGAGATTTCGGAAGCGTTGTTTTAGCTCCATTTTCTCCAATGATAGTTGTACTTCCATCAGGATTTAAAGTCGCCGATTTTACAACATAATCTAGTTTTCCTTCAATTGGTTTTCCGTCACTTCCTAAAATATCGGTAAGGATTTTATCACCATCAGCCATGTTGCTCCATGTAGGATCATAACTCGCGATAATTTCTCCAGAGATCAGTTTAAAATCGGTATTGACACCAATGTTATCAAAAGTGATTCTGATACGAGAATATTTTCCAATATCTGGGCCACCTGCAGCATTTGCGGCATCTATAAGAGTTCTGAATTTTTCTAAGAATGGTAAAGTAACATAACCGTCTCCGCTAAATTTACCGTTGCTTCCGCTTGAATGTAATACTACAATTGGGAAATCTCCTGCTTTTACTACATCATTGGCAAATAATTCAGGAAGCGGATTTTTGTTGGCCAAATCTGCCGGATCTGGTTTAATACCACAGCCTACAAAAGCAATTTCGTCTTTTGCCATTGTGGTAAATTCCTGAATTGTACTGTGGGTATATTTACCAACTTCGCAAGATGCACCAACTGTATATTCGTAAGTTGCATTTGGTTTTAAATTGCTGATAGTTGCAAATTCTCTTGGTGTAACTATTTTATACCAATCTGAATCTGCATTTTTTTCGCGGTAATTTACCTGATAGTCAAAGTTATCAATGTCACCGCTCCACGTTATTTTGGCTTGATCTTGGCTGATATCTGTGGTAGTGATTGCCAGCGGCGCCGTACAATAGGTTTCGTAAGTAAAAGAGAAAATTTCGCTGTATCCGTTATTTTTAAAAACACCAACTTCTTCAGCTCCCAAGAGAGCTTTTGCTTTTACTCTCCAAGCATATTTTTTGCCAGGAAGTAATTGCGGTTCTGAAACGCCATATTGCAGTGTAGTCGAACGTGTTGTGGTTGTATAAAGAGGAGGTGAGTAAGCAAATGCATTTTGAACTGGAGTATATTTATCCCAGATTTCAACTAATGAAAATTCGTATTCTACATTGCTGACATTGATTTGTCGCGGTGTCCAGCTGAAAATAATGTTTTGAATGTTCTGCTGCATTATTGAAGCATTGTTCAATGGCAGGTTCAAGAACGGTGGATCATTTTGGAAAATGATCGTCGTTACACTGGTTTTTTTAGACAGTTTTTTGTTGGTCGCAAAATCATAAACCTCAACAGAAAAAGTATAAATGCCTTCTGGAAGTGCCTGAGCATATTGATTCGGGTTAACCCCAAGAAGATTTTGATATTCAAAGTATGGTGCTAAATCTACGTTGGTCAACTGAAGCGGAACTCCACCTTCTAGAAAAAGATCTCTAGCTCCAACTACAAAATCGTTTGTCATCAGCGAAATCGACTGTCCTTGGAAATAACATTTTAATCGAATCTGGCGATTAGAAATCGTTAAATCGTTTAAGGCAATCTGCACTTTAATAGGACTATTTATGGTAGTCGCATCGGCATAATTGTTTAAGTAGATTGGAGATGGCTGTGTAATCTGCGTACTGATAGTAACTGGAAAAGTCTGTGCCATACCAGAAACCATTGCCGAAAGCCAAAACCCAAGGGTTAGAAATAGTTGAAATTGTAGTTTTTTTAGCATTTGGGTGTTTTTATAACTATTATACTTTAAAATCTTCTCTTAATGTTTTAATTCGATTGAATCGTTTACTGCTTTTTCTACCGCTAATTGATGATAAAATGGAATCATTTTTTCTTCTAATTCTTTACTGATTTCTGCAGCAGGTTTTTTGTCATTATTTAAATCAAAAAATGTATTGACTTCCTGTTTACTGAAAGCAGCGAATGATTCGTTATTCTGCAGTTCGCTCTGTGGTAACTTAGCAAGAAGCGCAAACTCTTTCATCATCCATCTGTGATGGATTAGCTGTTCTTCACTTTTTTTACTTCTTTCTACTAATTTTAAATACCTGTTGTACGCGGCTTTATCTTTAGCATCTTCGCTGTTAACTCCGTGCATTTTATCTGTATTGACACGGCCAATTGCGGCCACATAAACCTGTTCGATATTTTGATCTTTTGCTGTTATTTCGCGATTTAATTGCTGCACAATATCAAAAAGTATAGTGTTGTATTGAGCAGCGGTTTCTTTATCTAAATTATAGGCATCTAGATAATCCAATACTTTTTCTTTGAATTCTTTGTCGTCTAATGTCATTCGAACAACATTAAGAAGTTGATTCAGTTTTTCTGATTCTGATTCAGGAACTGGTTTTAAATCATTTTGAAGCTGTTCCAGTTTTGTGATAATTTCACTTTTTGTTCCTTCCAAAACAACATCTTTGGATGAAATTTTGAGAATATTATCTGGTATTTCATTTGCTGTAACTGCTGGTTTTTCTTCTACTCTTTTTGGGCGAAGTTTTATTTTATCAAAGGAATACGTGTATGATAAAGTTGCTGTTACATCATTATTTCGAACGCTTTGAGAGCTGCTAAAAAGTGTTATGCAGTTCAATCCGAAATTATGTTTTTGCAGATAGATATAAGATCCGTTTAAGCGGATATTAAAAACGTCATTTACTTTTTCACCATCATTAAAACTGGTGTTGTAACTAGTAGAAAACGAGGTGTTTAATTTTTTGTCATAAAATAATTTAGTAGCTCCAATTGTTGGTCCTAAAATTAAATTATCACCAGCATCTAGTTTTCCAATTGTACTGTTAAAAGAAGCGGTTAGATTTAGGTCTTTTTTCGGGTAACCAATAATGTATGAAAGACCTGTATTGTAATAAGTACTTGCACCGCCTGCAATTGTTTTTCCTTCTTGCTGATTTACTGCGTCCTGCATACTGAATGTCGCATTGAAAGCTTGTTTTTGCTTTTTATCATTTTTAAGAAGGTAATTAATAGTAATGGCTGCGTTTTGATTGACTTGTCTGAAATTCAAGGTGTCTAAAAATTCATACTCTGAGGTTTGATTGATGTAATCAAATTGATTTCGGCTGTTGGTATACGATTGAAAATTAGAGTAATTAAGGTTAAAATTTAATTTTTGGTTGGCTCTGAAATCGGCGCTGATAGAAGAAACTAGTCTTTTCATCTGACTTTGTTTCTGTTTGTCTAAATTGTCTTTCTGTAAACCTAAATTCAGGTTTAAACTCAATTTATCTTTGTATAAAGTCTGAGAAGCATTTACGGTAACATTTTCTAAGTCATTATTAAAATAATAACCTCCTAATGTTCTGTAGTTTGGATCAATGCGTTCGTAGCCTAAGCCTAAAGTTCCTTTGCCGGCAGGATAAACCAACTGTCCTTTTAAGGCTTTATAACTTGCTGTTGTTGAGTTAGAGTTTAAAAATAAAGAAGCAACATTTTCGGCTTTTCTATTATCGAGTACTCTTGTATCTTCGGTAATACTGCTATTGGCAAATTCCGTTAAAACTTGTAATTTTTTGAATAGTTTAAAAGAAGTTTCAAAACTAATTGCCACATTTTCTTTTGGAGAAACACCTAATTCATAAGGAATTGGAATTGATAGCGAATTCATCTCGTCTTTAGCCTTAAAAAAGGTAAGTCCAAGATTTATTTTTTCTAAAGAATATTGGGTTTTAAATCCGTAACCAAATCTTTTGTAAGTAGGAACAAGTTCGGTGTTTAAAACATCGTATTCGCTGCTTCGAACCAAACGTCCGTACATTGCACTAATCTTAAATTTTCCCTGCGGCGTTAAATCAACACCTAAACCTGTGAACTGATGTCCTGCTAAAGTATAAGGAGAAAAAGTCATGCTCACATCTCCAATATGCCCTGTAATCCATTTATAAGAAGGATGAATACTTAAGCGATTCATAAGAACAGGCTTATTGTACCCAAATTTTTGACTGGTATACGAAAATGAAAAAGGTATATTATATAAACCTGCGACGTTCACATTAATATTTCCGTTTAAGAAATAGGTAAAAGGCTCTCTGGCTGCATTTCCAGAATAGAATACTCCGCTGGCAGAAGCACCACCGGAGACATTTATTAGTTTGGCTTTTCCTAATTCTTCAACATTGAAATTTTGCGCAAATCCTAAGGCATTACACAATACGATGCTAAAAAATAATATTCTTTTTAAATTCATTATGATAAATTCAGGGCAATGAAATAGGGAAGGGCTAACCTTATATTTCGAACTATTTTATTAAAAATTGACTTTTTGGTTTAATGACTGGGCTTATTGTATAATTAATTTTCTCAGCTTAGTTCCTTGCTGAGATTCAAACAATACAAAGTAAATCCCTGATGAAAGTCCGCTTAAATTAAAATTGAACGAATATGCATCTTTTCCATTTTCACTTTTGGAAGCAATTACTACGTTATTATTTAAGTTATACACTTTTATGCTTGCCGGCATTACTTTATCTAATGTTACATCTACGGTAAATACTCCGTTAGAAGGATTTGGATAAATTTTCAAGTCGAATTTTTTCTGTAAATCTGTTTCATCTGGATCGACATATTCTCCTTCTGTAACCAAAATTGTTTTGGTTTGATTAGCCGTACATCTTCCTTTTTCTGTGTTTATAGTAATATCGTATTCGCCTGCTTTTGCAAAACTCATTTCGGCATAATCTCCGTTATTGGTAGTTACAACTGCTTCTGAAGGTAATATCCATTCGATTTTATCTGCTTTTGGATTACTAATATCAACGATAATGAATTTTTCATTTACAAATACTTGAGAAGACATGGCAAACTCAGCGCTAATATCAGATTCCTGACTTGAAATATTAATGGTATCTGTTGCCTGACAGCCTAATTTGTTTGTTACCACAACAGTATAATTAGCAGGTTCAGAAACAGTAATCATTGCATTCGTGCTTTTGAAACCTTTATCAGAAGTCCATGAATAAGTTGCTTGATCATCATCAATTGTTGCATTGATTGTCAGACTTTGTTTGTAGCAGAGTGTAACATCTTCTCCAAGATAAATCACATCTTTTGGAGGATCTACAACAGTGTAATTTCTTGTGATTTTACAACCTCTGAAATCTGTAATTTCTATCGAATATTCGCCCGCAGATGCATTGCTTAACGTATTTGTTTTTTCGCCTGTATTCCATAAATAAGTATATGGAGCAGTACCAGCAATTGGAGTTACGACAATTTTCGCATCAGAACCAAGATAACATGTTGGCATTTTGATGGTTTCTGAAGCATCAAGATGTGCTGGAGCAACAAACGAAATAGATTTAGTAAAGCTGCAGCCGTTAAAATCGGTAACTGTTACAGAATAAGTTCCTGGTGCAACATTTTTTAGAATTTCTGTTGTTGCTCCAGTATTCCATAAATAATTATATGGTTTGGTTCCGCCAACTGGATTTTGAGCAATTGTCCAATCATTTCCGTCACCACACAATGTGTAATCTGCAGAAAGTGTATTGTCTAGTTTTTGAGGTTCATTAATGATAAACGAATCACTTTTAGAAACGTTGTTTTTGGTATCGGTTACCTCAACATAATACGTTCCGATTCCTAGATTTCCTAAAGTTACATTTGTTCCTAAAACTCCTGTATCTGGAACAGCATGCCATTTATATGTGTAACCAGCAAGACCACCAGCTGCGTTTGCTCTAAGACTTGCATTTTTATCTCCGTTACATAAAACTGCATTTACTGGCGTAATATTTACTACTAATAATGCTGGTTGTGATATTTCGTAAAGTTCTGAAGTTACAGAACATCCTTTAGCATCTGTTACAATTGCATAATATTTACCTGCTGCTAGATTTGATACTGTTGAGGTTGTCCCAGTTACTTGAACATTTGAACTTGTAAACCATTTATAGTTATAAGCTGTTGTTCCGCCTTGAACAGTAATGCTGATGCTTCCGTTAGAAAGTCCAAAACCTGTAGCAGGAGTAACTGTGTTTTGAATTATTACAAGTTGTTTAGGTTCTGTAATTTCAACATTTACAATCGAAGTGTAATTACAACCTTTACTGTCTTGTACTTGTATGTCGTAAGTGTTTGCTTTTAAATTAGGAATTACTGCGGTTAAATTATCAAAAGCTACCCAATTACTGTATCCAGAATCTTGCGATTTGTAACGGTATTGAAATATATTGCTTCCGCCTGAAGCAGTAAGAGTAATTGTACCATCATTGTAACCTAGACAGCTCACATTTTTTTGTGTATTTGTTACTACTATAGCATCTGGCTGTGTAATTACAATTGATTTACTAGTAACTTCTACTTTATTAAAATCTTTTACAATTGCATAATAAGTTCCAATTTCCAGATTGTTTAATAGTGCACTAGATTCGTTTGGAATTTTTATTCCGTTCTTGTACCAAGAAATAGTTCTTATACCAAATCCGCCATTAACCACTGCAGTTATAGAACCATTCTGACCATTGTTACAAGTAATTTCTGCCGATTGACTAATGCTGATTTCTAATACATTATTGTTAAAATCAAATTCTGTTGATTTTGTACATCCAGTTGCATCTGTTGCAGAAACTGTATATATGCTTGAAGCAAGATTTGTAAAATCAATTTGTTTTAATGTCGAATTTGGAACATCTTTAATAATAGTTCCGTTGCTGTCTTTGCATACATATCTGTAAGGAGCAACTCCACCTACGATTTCGATATGCAGTGCACCGTCACTATTTCCTGCAGTTGGAATAGTTGGTACAATTTTGTCTAAATCAAATCCGAAATCTTGCGGCTGATCAATTATAATATTGCTCAAAGTTCCCACACATAAATTTCCGTCATAAACCGAAACAGAATAAGTGCCTTTTCTTAAACTGTATTGGTTTTTTGCTGTGCTTCCGTTATTCCATAAATAAGTATATACAGGGGCTCCCGCAACGATATCTGGAGTTCCTCCAGTAACATTAATTTCGACTACTCCATCAAATCCGTCATAACAAGTAACATCTTGTTTGTTTGCTGTTGTAACAATAATTTGAGTTGGCTGCTTAATTTCAAATAGAGGAGAAGTCACTTGATTGTTGTTTGAATCTATTACACTCACATAATATTTACCTGTTACAATGTTTCCTGTTGCTGCTTCAGCATCTAAAGTTGTATTGATTAAAGTACCGTTTTCTTTATACCATTTGTAAGTATAAAATCCTTGTGCGTTGGGAACACCAGTTCCTGCAGCAGCTTTTGCTTTTAAAATACCTGTTGCGCCAAAACAATCAATCGTTTTGGTGATTGAAATATTTACTTTAAGTTCTAATGGTTCAATAATAGTGTAAGGTTTTTCAATAGAACAATTTTTACTATCAGTTACCACTAATTTGTATGATCCAGCTAATTGATTGTCTAAAACAGCTGTAGTTTGACCAATGATTTCTACATTATTTTTAAACCATTTATAAGAATAAGCAGGAGTTCCTCCAGAAATTTGAACGGTGATTTTTCCGTTGCTCAAGCCAAATCCAGAAGCATTTTTAACATTCTCGCTTGCTATTGTTAATGCATCTGTTGGTTCTGTAATTGTAATTGTTTTACTAATTGAACAGTTGACAGCATTTTTATCTGATACCGTTACAGTGTAAGGTCCAGCGGGAAGGCTAGTAATATTAGTTTTTCCGTTATTATTTGCTGAATTGTAATCCCATATGATATTGTAATCTGAAGAACCTCCAGTTATGGTTAGATTAATTGTTCCATCATTTCCGCCATTACAAGAAACCTCTGTTTTTGTATTGGTTATAGCTAAAGGGTTTGGCTGTGTAATAGTGTATTCGTTAATTCCGTACAAGATGTTGTTTTCTTGATCTGTAACAGCAACGATATATTTTCCTGCTCCTAAATTAGAAACCGTTTTTGTGGTTGATAAGGTAGTTGTTGGAGCTAAAACATTGTACCATTTATAAATATAAGCAGGAACACCTCCAATAACGGTTGCAGTTAATTCCGCAGTTTTATCGCCATAACATTTTACCTGCGTATTCGGCGTCATTTGAATTCCCGTAATATCTAATCTTGGCGGCTGTATTAATGTATATTCTTTGCTTGTTGAACAATTATTTTGGTCAATAACAGTTAGAACGTAAGTGCCGGCATCTAATTGATTTAGGAGTTTTGCAGAACCAATAATAGTTGTGTTTCCTTTAACTCTCCACTCATAAGTGTAGGTAGCATTTCCGCCAGTTACATTAACTTCTATGATTCCGTTTTTAGTTTCAAATCCAGTTAAATCTTTTACCTGAACATCGTTTATTGTTAATGGTGCTGCTGGCTGATTTATTTCAATATTATTTAATGGAATTGTACATCCATTGTCATCTGTCACTAAAACATTGTATGATCCTGATGTCAGCCCTGTTAAATCTTCTGTTGTCGCATAAGTATTTGTTTCGGAATTTTTTTTCCAAACATATTTATATGGTGAAGTTCCACCAGCTACTGTAATATTAATTGCTCCTGTATTATTTCCATAGCACAGAACAGGTAGTTTTGAAGTTAATGAAACAGTTAGCAGATCAGGTTGTTTAAGATCGAGTTCTGCTGTTTCTTTAACTGCATTAACATTGTCATTAACAATTAGTTTGTATTTTCCGACTCCTAAGCTTGTAATTACATTGGTAGTTGCAGCAATTAAGCTGCCGTTTTTGTACCAATTGTATGTATAATTTAAAACACCTCCGCTTACATTAGCTGTTATTTCTCCGTTCGTATTTCCAAAACATTTAATCGATTTAGATTCGCTCAAAGTCACAATCAATTCTGGATTTTCTGCAATAGTGAATGTTTGTGTTGCAGTACAAGAATTCTTGTCTGTAACCACCAGAGTATATTTTCCAGCTTTAAGGCCAGAAATATTTAGTGTATTTTTTAAAAATGTATTGTCTTTATCGTATGTCCATTTGTATGTGTAAGTTCCATTATTTGGAGTTCCGCCGCTAATAGGATTAAGCGTTATTGCACCAGTACTTTGTCCATAAATAGCAACGTTTGTTATTGTTGGTGTTGGAATGGTAATAGCATCAGGCTGACCAATAACAATTCCGCTTATCGTTTGAGGGCAATCGTTTGCATCTTTTACAGTTACAGAATAAGTTCCCGCAGTTAGATTAGTTTGATCTTTTACAGTACTTCCGTTGCTCCAAGAATAGGTGTATCCGCTTCCCACGGTTCCGCCAGAAACAGTAAGGATAATGCTGCCGTTACTTCCCCCATAACAGCTTGGTTCAGCTTTAGTATGAGTTACTTGTAGTGGCTGATTTGGCTGTATAAGAGTATAATCAATAAACGCTGAAGGGGTTTGTCCTTCATTGACTCTCACTCTATAAGTACCAAAAGGAATAGCGTTAATTTGAGGTGTTGTTATTGAAAGATTAGTCTCAACACCATTATTAATTTTATACCATTTGTAAGTATAACCAGAACCAAAACCACCAAAAGCTCTTGCAGTTATGCTTCCTGTTGATTCATCGTAACATTTAATATCAGTATGAGCATCAATTGTTACAGCTAATGCATTTAGTACCATGTCTGCACTTGTGATCGGACAGCCATTAGCATCTGTTACAACAGCATGGTAAGTTCCATTGTCAAGGCCAACGGCTTCACCATCATTGTCAGGATCTGGATTAATTTGTGTGGTTCCTTTATACCAAGCATAAGTATAGCCTGGAATTCCTCCAGTTCCTGATATTTTGATTTTTCCATCAAAAGCAGTAGGAGTTGAAGGTTGTGTCTGAATTATTGTTGGATTAATTGATACCTTTGTACTAGGTTCATTTACAAAAGCAGATCCTGATATAGAGCATGTCGGTACATTTGTATCGGTGATAGTAAAGTCATAATTTCCCGTTTTTAAGCCGCTTCTATTAGGGCCAGTTGTACCATCTAACCAAGTTACATTATAGCTTCCTGTTCCTCCTGTAATAGATAAATTTACACTTCCAGTAAATTCTCCTTTACATTTTACATCTACAATGTTTTTGTTTGTTACTGTTATTTTAGTATTTTCTCCCAGGAAAATATCAGCTGATGTAACTGTATTGGCAGGAGTTGCACTATCTGTAATAACTACTCTATAGGTACCTGTTAACAGACCTGAAGGATTATAAGTATATTGTCCAGATACGGTAGTATAAGTTGGATTTTGGACAGTTCCTCCTTTTTTCTGCCACTCATAGACGTAACCAGCAGTCCCACCTGAGACAGACGCAATTAAACTCCCAGTACCGCCAGAGCACGCAATAGTGGTATTGCCAGAAAGAGTAACTTGTAGTGGATCTGGTCGACCTACGATAAAAGTTCTGGAAGTAGAACAGCTTTTAGAATCTGTAACTGTTACAACATAACTTCCGCCCAAAAGTGCATTTAAATTAGTTGGAGTAAAATCTGATCCATCCTTTTTCCATGATACGATATAATCTGCATTATTTAGTAATGTTCCGCCAGATATACCAAAATTTTCGATGCGACCATTATATTGCTCAAAACCTGAAGCATCTTTTGGTGTACCGTCGATAACAATTGCTGGAGGATTACCAATTGTCACTTTCCTGATTCCCGTTTGAGAATAAGTTAGTAAGGACGTTAATAGTAAAAAAAAGAGTAGAATTTTCTTCATATTTTTTGATCGTTTGCGTTTATATCTATGCAATTTTTTGAATCTCTAACTGTTATATAGTGGTCGCCATCAGGCAGTATAATATCATTCGTAATAGATGAGAACTCCACTTCTGGACCCTCGTCAATTGAATAAAAATAAGTTCCCGTTCCATTAGAAGCACTTATTTTTATTATACCAGATTGATTGTGGCATGCTGGTTGAGTTGTTATTATTTGATAACTAAATTGACTTGGTGGACCAACTGTAAAAGTTTTAGTCAAAGCCTGACTTAAACTTGTGCCATTTCCAGTGGTTAATCTTGTTTGATAAGTTAAAATATAGGATTGTATTCCGAGTCCTGTCCATGTATAGCTTTTTGGATTGGCTGCCATCATAGATTTTGTTATAATTTTATTAGTTAAACCAGAACCATCCGTATGTTTCATAGCCATTTCATATTGTTCATTATTTTGAAGTTCTCTGTCAAAGTTTAATGTTACTTGGCCATCAGAATTATATACACAAGATGTTTGATTGTTTGAAGAAACTGACTCTAAAACAGGAGGACACGGATTGACATAATATGATATAATATTTGAGTAAACTTCTTCTCCAGTAATGGTAGTGTCAGAATCAATAAGAACACGAAAATCAATGTTTCCAATATAAGTTGAAGAAACATATGTTAATCTATTAAATTGAAATGTTTGATTAAAAGATGTACTCACATTAGTTGGTTGAAAATTTCCGCCTTCGATTCTATATTCCCATACAAAATGCTGCGTACCAGTACAACCCGTAGTTTGTAAGTTTACTTTATCACAGAAACTATTATCTGTACTAGGCTGTATTAGAACTTGATTGCTAATTATGCTAAATTCAGGTACAATTTCAACAGGACCATAACCACTAGCCCCGCCTGTTGCTGAATAACAATTTACATTGAAATTATCTGCTGATAATCCTGAATTCCACTCCTCACCGCAAGGACCACTACAGCCATAAGATTCTGGCCTGTAGGCAGAAAAATAATAAGAAGTAGGTTTTTGATCAAAAATTAAATATCCATCAGCTTCTTTTATAGGTATTAGTAAATTTCCATCAGCTCTTTTAATCCAATATTGATAAAAATATTGTCCGTTTGGAAAATATGATGTTCTATAACCGCCAACACCTCCTGTATTGGTATTCATTATATAAGTCTGCGAGCATACTTTTCCCGCTGAAAATAAAATAATAAAAAATGTAAGGTAAAGTTTCTCCATATTTACTATTGATTTGCTGTTAAATCAATGCAAGAATTTGTATCTCTTACTTTAATAGAATGTTCACCGTAAGTAACATCTATTTCATTAGTTGGAGATGTAAACTGAACCTCAGCATTTGAATCTATTTTATAATAATATGGAGCTATTCCTCCTGAGGCAGTTAATTTTATTTTTCCTTGTTGATTATTACACTGAGGTTGTAATTCAGTGATTTGAAAATAAAAAGGAGTTGCAGCAGGTATGGTAAATACTGGATCAGGTGTTGGATTTGTACTCGTTGGCTGAGCTCCTATAAAGGTTTGATATTTTATAGAATATTCTCCTGCGGCCAAACCAGAAAAATTTAATTTTCTATTTGCACTATCAATAGTTAATGCTGGAGTGGCAATAAGTATATTATCAGGTTTTTTATAAAAGCTAAATTCAAATCGTTCATTACTTGCTAAATCTCTGTCATAAGTAAAAACTACTTTCCCATCATTATTGTTTACACAAGTTGTGCTGCTAACTAAAGGGGAACCAACTAATCCAGGAGGGCAAGGAATAATATCATATATAATATAATCTGTAAAAGTTGTATCGTATCCAGCTCTTACATAAAATTTAGTTTTTCCGTCAGAACCTCCCAAGGCAGCCATAGTAAAAGAAATTGCACGCTTTGCCTGATATGAACTAGCAAAATTAGTCCAATTAACAGCATCGTAGCTATATTGCCAATTCCAGCCTCGCGTTAACGAGATTACATCATTTTTACAAATATTTGTGTTTACCGGCTGCGGCAGATAAATTCCCATCATTTCTGCATCTCCAATACATCCTCCAAAGTAACCAGAATCAAAAGTATCTTTATTGTAGGGGATGTTTCTGTCTAAACTACAGTCGCTCCCATCCTTATTTCCTGCGGTACTGCTTGAACAAACAATTTGAGTTGGATTATCTGTTATATACAAGAATTTGTATGCTACGACAACATCATCAGTGGTATTACTGCCTTTACTAACGGATTGTGAACCTATTGAAATTCGTAAATTTCCAGCATGACTCCCATTCCAGCCTTGAAATGGATCTAATGTTGTTTTTACCAGCATACCATATTTGGTTTGTGCATTTGTAAAGTGTATTAATCCAAAAAAGAGAAATAATACAGAGAGTAATTTTGTTTTCATCTTTTTATTCGTTTGCGTTTTTATCAATACAGTTAACTAATCCTTTAATTTAAATACTCTTTTAAGTATTTAAGGCATTTACTTTTTTAGTTTTAATCTTGTTTTCTTATATCAGCCGAATGTTTAAATTGGATCATTAGCTGTTTTATCGATACAATTTTTAGCATCTGTCACTTGGATGTTATAATCTTTTCCTTCTAAATTTCTTAAGTAATATTTTCCGTTATTAACTTCGGCCGAAATCTCATTTCCGTCTTTATAAAAATGAAAAGGTCCATTACCACTATTAATAGTAATTTCTATAAAACCATCATTACCTCCATTGCATGATGGTTTTTGCTGATTTGTTATTTCAAATGATAATTTTGGTGGATCTAAATATTTGAAAGGAGTACTGGCGCTTTGTAACGATCCAGTATTGGCTCCGTACCTTCTTGTTTGATATTTAACATTGTAAGTTTCACCATGCTCTAGTGTTCCAGGATTGGTAAAAGTGTATTTATACTTATTATAATCCGAATCTAAAGTAAGAGAGCTTATTATCTCAGTATTTTGAAAATGTGGAGTTGTTTTAGTTGGATCTGTATTTACCACATACATAATGCTAATATCTTCTCCAGAATAAAAGTTTCGATCAAAAAAGACATCAATTTTTTCAATATTTTCACCATTACATTTAGGCGCTGCATATGTCACATTTTCTGCAATAGGAGCGCAAGGCGAATAGGTTATTGCCAGTGGATTGGTATCTCCGTAAGCAAGCTTAAAATA
>Ga0182006_1001089_pt1 | contig 17406 bp, 14 predicted proteins | sample Sormic07211104_1_FD_123022 | JGI IMG/M metagenome (GOLD analysis project Ga0182006, IMG submission 123022) | Rhizosphere microbial communities from Sorghum bicolor, Mead, Nebraska, USA - 072115-104_1 MetaG | ecosystem: Host-associated > Plants > Roots > Rhizosphere | place: USA: Nebraska...
TCGCCCATGGCGGCACCCGACAGGGCGATCAATCCATTGCCGCCTTCCTGGTGGCGCAGCGCGTCCAGCCATTCCATGCGGACTTCAGCACGGCCCTTGTACTGGTTGGTGAGCCAGGCTTGGGACAAGACTTCACATAGCTGCAGGTAGCCATGACGGCTTTTGATCAAAACCAGCAGGCGGAAGGGTTTTTCGCGGTCGGCGTCGTTGGTGATCCAGAGGTCGCAGCCGGCGATGGGCTTGACGCCCTTGCCGCGCGCTTCCTTGTAGAAACGCACCATGCAGAACAGGTTGGCGAGGTCGGTCACCGCCAGGGCGGCCTGTCCATCCTTGGCGGCGGCCTTGACGATGTCGTCGATACGCACCAGGCCGTCCACGATGGAGTACTCCGAGTGCATACGGAGGTGTACAAATTGCGGGGTAGTCATAGGGTAGCCATTTTACCGGAGCTTGTGCCCTTGACCGATTCCGATTGCTCCCGATTTGTGAGAAATATGAAGACTTTACACCTGCCCTTTCTGCCAGATCCTCCCGGCGTGCCTTGATCTGCATCAGAGAAGCCGCAGGCTCCGGCCAAATAACTGCGGCGAGCCGGGGTGCACGGTTATAATGCTGACGATTCAAAGACTTACAGTTGAGTACGCCATCATGCAGTCCCCGCAGACCCCCTACGTCAACATCGCCGCCTACAAGTTCATCAGCTTCGATGACACCGCTGAAAAGCGTCCGGCCTTCCTCGAAATTTGCCAGAAGAACAACCTTCGTGGCACCGTGATCCTGAGCCCGGAAGGCATCAATCTCTTCCTGGCCGGCCTGCGCCATGAAATCGACGCCTTTCTGGCCTGGCTGCGCGCCGATGCGCGCTTTGCCGATCTCACGGTCAAGGAGAGCTATTCCGAAAAGCAACCCTTCACCCGCATGCTGGTGAAACTGAAGGCCGAGATCATCACCATGAAGCATCCGCTGATCAAGCCGGAGCTGGGCCGTGCGCCTTTCGTGGAGCCGAAGGAACTCAAGCGCTGGCTGGACCAGGGCCATGACGACGAAGGCCGTCCGGTGGTGATGGTGGATACCCGCAATGGCTTCGAGGTGGATGTGGGTACGTTTGACAACACGGTGGACTACCGCATCAGCAAGTTCACGGAATTCCCGCAGGTGATCGAGGAGCACAAGGCCGATTTCGAGGGCAAGACGGTGGTCACCTTCTGCACCGGCGGCATTCGTTGCGAAAAGGCCGCGATTCATATGCAGAACATCGGCTATGACCATGTCTACCAACTCGAAGGCGGCATCCTGAAGTATTTCGAGGATGTCGGCGGTGCCCATTACAACGGCGACTGTTTCGTCTTCGACTATCGCACCGCCCTCAGCCCGGAGATGAAAGAAACCCAGACCGCCCAATGCTTCGCCTGCCGCGCCGTGGTCACCCCGCGTGAACAGCTGTCGCCGGATTACGTCCCGGGCAAGTCCTGTCCGCATTGCGCGCCCAAACAGCGGGCAGCGCAGGAAGCCAGCTCTGCAGCAGCCTGATTGCAGCGCGCTCTGGCAACGAAAAAGCCGACCCCTTGCGAGGTCGGCTTTTTTACATCTTCACGACTTGCGTCGATGAGATGAAGATTATTTCTTGAACTTGGCAGCCGTTTCCACCACGCGCGCACCGAACAGCTTGGCCGTTTCCAGGTCACCCGGCAGCGGGCCTTCTTCCGGCGAGGAGTCCGACGGGCTTTGCGCCATCAGGCCCGAGAAGGAACCGACGAAGTTGATGTCATTGCGCTGGGCCGCCTTGCTGTTGGCAGGCATCAGGCCGGTACCGACCCAGATCATGCTGTGCTGCATGCCCAGCGTGAACAGGTAGTGCAGGGTCGACAGCTTGTCGCCGTTCATGGTGGCAGAGTTGGTGAAGGCGGCACCGACCTTGTCTTTCCACTTCTGGCTGAACCAGGGCTTGGAGGAGGCGTCGGCGAACTTCTTGAACTGCCAGGAGACCGTGCCCATGTAGGTCGGCGAACCGAAGATGATGGCATCGGCTGCATCCAGGCTGGCCCACTGTTCATCGGTGATGGTGCCTTCGGCGCTGATGGCGATCAGCTCGACATCGGCACCGGCAACGCCGGCCGCGCCAGCCTGCACGGCTTCGGCCTGCTTCTTGGTGTGGCCGTAGCCGGAGTGGTAAACGATGGCAACTTTGGTCATGACGAAATTCCTTCTCTAGAGAGTGAAGTGACGCGGGGAAGACCGCCGGTGTGATCGGTACCGGCGGGTTGCTACTGCAAACTGCCTACTGCATTACTGAGTACGGCGCGCTCAAGATCAGCGCGGCAGGTCGAACAACAGGACTTCAGCCTTCTCGCCGCCACTGATCTCGATGCGGTCGACCGCACTGAGCTTGACGGCATCGCCCGCCTGCAGCGCCTGGCCATTGACGCTGATCTTGCCGCGCGCCACATGTACATAGCCCAGGCGGCCTTGCGGCAGGGTGTACTCGGCCGCCTGTGCGCCGTCGAACAGACCGGCGTAGAGCTGGGCATCCTGGTTCATGCTGACCGAACCTTCACGGCCATCAGCCGAGGCCACCAGGCGCAGCTTGCCGTCCTTGTCGGCGGCCGAGAAGTGCGCTTCCTGATAACCCGGCTCGGCACCGGCGCGGTCGGGCATGATCCAGATCTGCAGGAAGTGCGTGGTGCCGTCCTTGGAGTGGTTGTACTCCGAATGGCGCACGCCGGTACCGGCACTCATGCGCTGCACGTCACCGGGACGGATCACGCTGCCGTTACCCATGCTGTCCTTGTGCGCAAGTTCACCTTCGAGCACATAGGAAATGATCTCCATGTCACGGTGGCCATGGGTACCAAAGCCCTGGCCTGCGGCCACGCGGTCTTCGTTGATCACCCGCAGCGGACCGAAGCCCATGTGCTTGGGATCATAGTAGTCCGCGAAGGAAAAGCTGTGATACGAATCCAGCCAACCGTGGTTGGCGTGGCCACGATCGTTCGCTTTGCGAAGTTCCATCATGTCAACACCTCTTTCTTGAGTGGGACCAAACCGGAATTGATTTGGTCAAAATGTTTGTCGATGGCGTCACTATAGTGGCTAACTTTTATGCAGATAAGGTCTAAAATCCGTAGTGTTCGTTCAAAAAATTTAAACAAGCGGAGCAAGACGTGAACCTGACCCTGGAATCCCTGCTGATCCTTGACATGATCGACCGCAAGGGCAGTTTTGCCGCGGCCGCCGTGGCCCTGGACCGGGTGCCCTCGGCCCTGACCTACAGCGTGCGCAAGCTGGAGGATGACCTGGATGTGCTGCTCTTCGACCGCCGCGGTCACCGGGCCCAGTTGACACCGGCGGGCCTGCAATTGTTGCAGGAAGGCCGTCATCTGCTGCTGGCTGCCAGCGACCTGGAGCAGCGCGTCAAGCGCACCGCCACCGGACGCGAAACCGAACTGCACATCGTGCTCAACAGCCTGATTCCTTTCGACAAGATGCTGCAGGTGATCGAAGCCTTTGACCGTGAAGAGTCTGGCACCCGCCTGCGCTTCACGCCCGGTGTACTGACCGGGGCCTGGGAAAAGCTCATCGAAGGCCGCGCCAACCTGGTCATCGGGGTGACCCTGGACGGGCCGGAAGTGGTGCGCACCAGCGGGCGCTTCCAGATGCAGGAGCTGGGGGCGGTGGACTGGGTGTTTGCAGTGGCGCCGACGCACCCGCTGGCCTCGGCCACCGAACCGCTGTCGGCAGAGCTGGTGCGCAGCCACCGCGCCATTGCCGTGGGCGACAACAGCCAGTCCCTCCCCACACTGACCATGGGCCTGCTGTCCGGCCAGGAAACGCTGACGGTGGCCACCGTGGCCGACAAGTTGCAAGCCCAGCTGGCAGGCCTCGGTTGCGGCCATCTGCCGCGCATCTGGGCCGAGCCCTATCTCGCCACCGGTGCGCTGGTGGAAAAACAGACCCTGGCCGCCAAACCCAATGACAACTTCATGGTGGCCTGGCCCAAGGCCGAGCAGGGCAAGTCGCTGAAGTGGTTCATTCAGCACCTGGCACAGCCGCACGTGCGGCAATCGCTGATCGGACCGATATCCATGCGGGATCCGGCATGAGCGGCGAAGCTTATACCGGACGCTTCGCGCCCTCACCTTCCGGTCCGCTGCATGCGGGTTCGCTGGTGGCGGCACTGGCCAGTTACCTGGATGCACGCGTGCACAACGGCCGCTGGCTGCTGCGCATCGAAGACATCGACGAGACCCGCACCGTGCCCGGCGCAGCAGACGACATCATCGCCACCCTGGCGGCACTGGATATGCACTCTGACGGACCGATCCTGGTGCAGAGCCAGCGCAAGCCACGCTACCAGCTTGCACGTGATCGTCTGGGCGCACTGGCCTACCCCTGCGGCTGCAGCCGCAAGGAAATCGCCGATTCCAGGGTCGCCACGGCCAGCGATGGTGCTGCGCTCTATCCCGGCACCTGCCGCCACGGACTGGCCCCCGGCAAGACACCGCGCACGCTGCGGCTGCGCGTGCCCGATGCCGGCCAGCCGGGCGAACTGGTCCAATTCACGGACCGCTGGCTGGGTCCGCAGGCCCAGCACCTGGCCTCGGAAGCCGGGGATTTCGTGCTGCAGCGGGCCGATGGATTTTGGGCCTATCAGCTGGCGGTGGTGGTGGATGATGCAGAACAGGGCGTCACCGACATCGTGCGCGGGGCCGACCTGCTGGACTCGACGGCGCGGCAGATCTACCTGCAGGGCCTGCTGGGCTATGCGACGCCGCGCTACCTGCACGTGCCGCTGTTGATGAATGCGTCGGGGGAAAAGTTTTCCAAGCAGAACGGCGCCCAGGCACTGGACCTGGGCCAGCCGCTGCAAGCCTTGCAGCAGGCGGCGGCCTTTCTTGGACTGGACACGGGCGCGGCCCGCGACAGGGAAGGATTCTGGACATTGGCGCTCACCGGCTGGCGAGCGCGTTTCGGTCCGCGCTGAGAAAACGGATCAGCGCTTGCCGGATCAGCGCTTGGGCATGCCGCCCAGCAAGGCCGCGACCTTGGGCTTGGGACGGTTGTTCTTGGGCAGTTCCGGCTTGGTGGAGACGGTCTCGGTGGCGCTGGGCTCATAGGGCTTGAGGAACCAGGGATCAACCTTCTCGCGGCGTCCCGACGGGGCTGCGCCGTCGCGGCTGCTGCGGCTGCGCTCGCCACGGTCACTGCGTTCGCCACGCTCGGCGCGTTCGCCCCGGTCGCTGCGCTCGCCACGTTCCGAACGTTCACCGCGTTCACCCCGGTCAGCGCGCATGCGCGGCGCAAAGCCAGTCAGCTCTGCACGCTCGAATTTCTTCTTGATCAGCTTTTCGATATCGACCAGCAGGCGCTCATCCTTGTCGCAGAACAGCGAGATGGCGTCGCCCGAGGCACCCGCACGGCCGGTACGGCCGATGCGGTGCACGTAGTCTTCGGCGTTGTAGGGCAGGTCGTAATTGATGACGCAGGGCAGTTCGGCGATGTCCAGCCCGCGTGCGGCCACGTCGGTGGCCACCAGCACTTCGATCTGACCTTGCTTGAAGGCCTCCAGGGCGGCCATGCGCTCGGACTGGGTCTTGTCGCCGTGGATGGCAGAAGCCTTCACACCTTCGGCCAGCAAAGTGCGCGCCAGGCGCGACGCGCCGATCTTGGTATTGGAGAAGACGATCACTTGCTTCAGTTCGCGCTGGCGAATGATGAAGCTGACCGCATCCGCCTTGGCAGCTTCCTCCACCTTGTAGATGGTCTGGCTGACGTTTTCTGCCGTGGCATTGCTGCGCGCGACCTCGATGGTCACCGGGTTGTTCTGGAAGCTGGCGGCCAGCTTCTTGATCTCGGGCGAGAAGGTGGCCGAGAACAGCAGGTTCTGGCGCTGCTTGGGCAGCAGGTTGATGATGCGCTGCAGGTCTGGCAGGAAGCCCATGTCGAGCATGCGGTCGGCTTCGTCCATGACCAGGATCTGGGTCTGTGACAGGTTCACCGTCTTTTGCTGCACGTGGTCCAGCAGGCGGCCCGGGGTGGCGATGACGATTTCAACGCCAGCACGCAGGGTGGCCGTTTGCGGTGCCATGTCCACGCCGCCGAAGACGACGGTGGAGCGCAGCGGGGTAAAGCGTGAATACGCCTTCACATTGTCGGCCACCTGGTCGGCCAGCTCGCGGGTCGGGGTCAGGATCAGGGCGCGCACCGGGTGGCGGGCGGGCGAGGCACTGTGGCTGGCATGGGCCAGCAGGCGCTGGATGATCGGCAGCGAGAAACCGGCGGTCTTGCCGGTGCCGGTCTGGGCGGCGCCCATCACGTCACGGCCTTGCAGCACCACAGGAATGGCCTGGGCCTGGATCGGGGTCGGATGGACGTAGCCTTGTTCGGACAAGGCTCGCAGGATATCGGGCGAAAGGCCGAAATCTTCAAAACGGACGGCAGGGGCAGCCGGTGCTGCGGACGCGGACGTGGTGTCGGACATGGTTTATTGCGAACGGTGCGACAGCGCCGCGGCAGCCGCCAGGCGGCTCCGGTGCATGGGGTGCATGCGCACGGGTTCTGATTGCTTTCTGTGTTGATGTGTTACGGGCGAACCGGCCAAACCTGCTCGGCCGGGCGCTTCGGATGATGCAAACGCTAACAACGATGCTGACCGGACGGACGACTTGCAATGCCCGGCATTCCTTGCGGAACTCCGTATTATACGCCGCATCGCCGCCGGCTTCATGACAGTTTGGTTTCGGCCCCCTGCGCCCGGTCCGGGACCGGTGCAGGAAGCTGGCTGCGAGAGCCGGGCCGGGACCGCCAGAAACCGGCTGCACCCGGCCTGCGAGCGCTTCAGCCGATGGTGATGTTGATGTCCGGCAAGCCGTCCACATGGCCTTGCAACTGGTCACCCTTGACCACCGCGCCCACGCCTTCGGGGGTTCCGGTATAGATCAGGTCGCCGGGGAACAGCTCCACCAGGCCGGACAGATAGGAAATGGTTTCGGCCACGTTCCAGATCAGGTCCGACAGGTCGCCCTGCTGGCGTACTTCGCCATTGACCTTGAGCCAGACGGCCCCCTTGTCGGGATGTCCGGACTGGGCCACGGGCACGATGGGCGCGCAGGGGGCAGACTGGTCGAAGCCCTTGGCCATGTCCCAGGGACGGCCCAGCTTCTTGGCCTGCGCCTGCAGGTCACGGCGGGTCATGTCAAGCCCGACGGCGTAGCCGTAGACCAGTTCCAGCGCCTTTTCCACCGGAATATCGCGGCCACCGCCGGAAAGTGCCACCACCAGTTCGATTTCATGATGATAGTCAGCGGTCGCGGCCGGGTACGGCACCACGGAATCGGTGGGTACCACGGCGTCGGCCGGCTTCATGAAGAAGAACGGCGGCTCGCGGTCGGGATCATGGCCCATTTCGCGGGCGTGGGCGGCATAGTTGCGGCCCACGCAATAGATGCGACGAACCGGGAACGGCGCACCGCCGACCACCGGGACGGTGGCCTGGGCGGGGGCGGGAATGGCGAAACTCATCGGGAAGACTCCGTGGTGGCGACGTGCATGCAACTGCATGCGGTGGATGAGGAACCGGTCAATGCCGGCTTGGGTTGCGCATCAGTTGTCTGATGTCCGGCTAGTGTAAAAGAAAAGCCGCGACTCCGCTTGCGGCCCCCAGCGAGAGATATAGGTGAGATTTCGGGCTGTAATCTGCTGAATAAAACTGCGCGGATTTGGGGACACTTACAGGTCAACTGGCTGGTATTGCGCCGGCCCCTTTCTCTGTCCAGAACAAGATCATGCACCAGCAAGCAAACGCCTCCCTCATCCTGCTGCAAAAAGCCCTGGCCCTGCATCAAAAGGGCGATCTGGCCCCCGCCGAAGAGCTCTACAAGAAGGTCCTGGTCAAGCTTCCTGATCATTTTGAGGCCAATTACCTCTACGGCATGCTCAAGCTCCATCAGGAGGACTGGGAGGCGGCCGAAGCCCAGCTGGCGCATGCCATCGAACTCAATCCCGATCACCGCGACACCTATTTCGACCATGCCGGTGCGCTGGTCCACCTGGGCCGCGATGCCGAAGCCGTACAGCGCTACGACGAGATCCTGGCGCAGACGCCGGACTTCGCCGACGCGCTGCTGGCACGCGGCACTGCCCTGCGCCGCCTCAAACGCAGCCGCGAAGCCCTGGCCGACATCGAACGCGCAGCCGCATTGACGCCGGACAACCCCGATGCCTGGTTCCAGCTGGGCAACCTCCAGCACGAGTTCTACGGCTATCGCGATGCACGCGCCAGCTATGAGCGCGCCGTCGCCCTGCGCCCCGATTTCATCGAAGCCTGGTTCAACCTGGGCAATACCTGCAAGGACAGCTACCAGTTCGACGAGGCCCTGCGCGCCTACGACCACGCGCTGGAGGTGCAGCCGGACTTCTTCGAGGCCCAGTCCAACCGCGGCTTCGTGCTGTTCAAGATGCAGCGCCCGATGGAAGCACTGGAAGCCTACGACCGCGCCATGGCGCTTGACGACAGCTCGCCGGACCTGTGGTTCAACCGCGGCTCGACGCTGGAACAGCTGTATCGCTTCAGCGAAGCCACCGAGTGCTACCGCCGCGCCCGCGAGCTCAAGCCCGATGCCAGCTCCGCCGCCTGGAACGATGCCCTGCTGAAACTGCGCCAGGGCGACTTCGCCAATGGCTGGCCCGCCTACGAGTCGCGCTGGGCGACCGAACAGATGCGCACGCAGGTCCGCCAATTCCTGCAGCCGCTCTGGCTGGGACAGCAATCCCTGCAGGACAAGACCATCCTGATCCACGCCGAACAAGGCTTTGGCGACACCCTGCAATTCGTGCGCTACCTGCCCCAGGTGGCCGCTCTCGGCGCACGCGTGATTCTGGAAGTGCCACCGGCGCTGGTCCGCCTGCTGGCCAAGGTGCCGGGAGCGGCCCAGGTCATCAGCAGCGACCAGTTCATGCGTCCCGGTTTCGACTATCACTGCCCGCTGATGAGCCTGCCGCTGGCCTGCAAGTCCTTCAGCGAAGCCGACATTCCGCGCTCTCCCTATCTGCTGCCCGACGCCGACGCCTGGGCCACCTGGCTGCAGCGCCTGCCGCGCAACCGCGCCATGCGCGTCGGCCTGGTCTGGGCTGGCAGCTCGGCCCAGACACATCCGGATGCAGTACGCATCGAAGGCGAGCGCTCCCTGCCCTTCGAGGCGCTGGCTCCCGTGGTGGAACTGGCGCAGGAGCACGCACAGCTGGAATTCTATTCCGTCCAGGTTGGCGAGACCGCGGTGGCCCAGCTGCGCAACCATCCGCTGGCCAGCCATGTGCGCGATTGTTCTGCGGAATTGCAGGACTTTGCCGACACCTCCGGGCTGATCGCCAATCTCGACCTGCTCATCAGCGTCGACACCTCGGTCTGCCATCTGGCCGGTGCCTTGGGCAAGCCGGTGTGGCTGCTCAATCGCGCCAACACCTGCTGGCGCTGGCAGCTGGAACGCAGCGATACGCCCTGGTATCCGGGCATGCACCTGTTCCGCCAGAAGCAGACCGGCGACTGGAGCGAGGTCGTCGCCGAAGTGCGCAACGCGCTGCTACAACAGTTGGCCTGATGCTGTTACCATGCGCGCCGATGCGGATGAGCAGCTCATCCGCCGGAACCTGGCGCGCCGCTTCGCCTCATACCCTGTAACGCATCCGCACCAGGATCCGCCCGAACTCCATTGCAATTCGACAGGCGGCACGGCCACGCGCCCTGCCGCCTGTTGGTATGAAGAAAACAAGGACAAGACGATGCACGCCCCCACTCCCTCTTCGAGCAAGCCGCCCCACGCCGGCGGTCCGCGCCTGCTGGCCGACATCGGCGGCACCAATGCCCGTTTCGCGCTGGAAACTTCACCGGGCCATATAGAGCAAGTGCAGGTCCTGCGCGGTGCCGACTATCCGCAATTCACCGATGCCGTGCAGGCCTACCTCCAGCTGGCTGGCCAACCCGCCGTGAAACACGCGGTGGTGGCCATCGCCAATCCGGTGCAAGGCGACCAGATCAAGATGACCAACCACGACTGGGCCTTCTCCATTGAAGCGGCACGCCAGTTGCTGGGCTTTGACCTGCTGCTGGTGGTCAATGACTTCACGGCGCTGTCGATGGCCGTGCCGCAATTGCGCGCCGATGAATTGCAGCAGATCGGTGGCGGCACACCCAGGGTGGGCCAGCCGGTCGGCCTGGTTGGTGCCGGCACGGGATTGGGCGTGGGCGGGCTGGTGCGCGGCGATGGCCACTGGCTGCCGCTGGCCAGCGAAGGTGGCCACGTTGCCTTCGCTCCGGCCAATGCGCGTGAAGCGGCCGTGCTGGCCTACGCCTGGCAATTCCATGAACATGTCTCGGCTGAACGCCTGGTCTCGGGGCCCGGCCTCGAATTCATCCATCGCGCCCTGCTGGCCATCAATGGCCATCCCGCCGCCGAACTGAAGGCCGCCGAGATCGTGGACGGCGCACTCAAACAAGGCGATGCAGTGTGCATGGAAACGCTGGACCTGTTCTGCAGCATGCTCGGTACCGTCGCGGCCGACCTGGCGCTGACGCTGGGTGCGCTTGGCGGCATCTATATTGGTGGCGGGGTGGTACCGCACCTGGGCGAGTACTTCGCCCGCTCGCCCTTCCGCGCACGCTTCGAGAACAAGGGCCGCATGTCGGTGCTGACCAAGGCCATTCCGACCTATGTGATCACGGCGAAATATCCGGCCTTCACGGGTGTGTCGGCGATCCTGGCTGACCGGCTGGATCCGCACGAGTAATCAAAGGCAAGGCCGAGAGGTTTTGCGGGAGGCTGATGCGGCAAGTTCGCGTCAGCCTTTTTTCATGGCATCGCGCAATGACGATACGGCAGGGACGACATCGGAAGAGGTAAAACGAGAGGGAATATCTGCCGGAACAACAGAAGAAGAAACAGAAGAGAGATAAGAGGCGAGCCTTGTCTGCGGCACTTGCGGGAAATGGCTGTGGCTGCTTCGTTCCCGACCTGACCAGGTTGACCATGCCACAATGCGCAGGGGCCCGCCGGGGTGCATTGTATCCCAGATCACACACTGGCCGCCAGAGAAATCATTGCAGTGCATCAGAAAGTGAAAAGCCGCGCAAATTGATTAAACAATTTACGCGGCTTTTTGCGTGAAGCTTCACTTCGGCGATGGGCGCATCCAACGGCGCGTGCACCCTGCCCGCTCAGATACCCAGGTCCTGCCAGATGGCATCGACACGTTTCTTCACATCGTCGCTCATCACGATGGGTGTACCCCATTCCCGGCTGGTTTCACCCGGCCACTTGTTGGTGGCATCGATGCCCATCTTGCTGCCCAGGCCGCTGATGGGCGAGGCGAAGTCCAGGTAATCGATGGGGGTGTTGTCCACCATGACGGTATCGCGCACCGGGTCCACGCGGGTGGTAATGGCCCAGATCACTTCCTTCCAGTCGCGGATGTCGACATCCTCATCGACCACCACGATGAACTTGGTGTACATGAACTGGCGCAGGAAGCTCCACACTCCGAACATGACCCGCTTGGCGTGGCCTGCGTAAGATTTCTTCATCTGCACCACCGCCATGCGATAGCTGCATCCCTCCGGCGGTAAGTAGAAATCGGTGATTTCGGCGAACTGCTTCTGCAGCAGCGGGACGAAAACTTCATTCAACGCCACACCCAGCACGGCCGGCTCATCGGGCGGTTTGCCGGTATAGGTGGAGTGATAGATGGCATCGCGCCGCATGGTGATGCGGTCGATGGTGAAGACCGGGAACCAGTCCTGCTCATTGTAGTAACCGGTGTGATCGCCATACGGACCTTCAAGCGCATGCTCGAATCCCGACGCGTGTTTTTCATCCGGATAGATATGCCCTTCCAGCACGATCTCCGCCGAGGCCGGCACGCGCAAATCGCTGCCCATGGCCTTGACCAGCTCGGTACGGCTGCCGCGCAGCAGGCCGGCGAACTGGTATTCGGAGAGGCTGTCCGGCACCGGCGTGACTGCACCTAATATAGTGGCGGGATCGGCACCCAAGGCCACGGCGATCGGATAGGGCTTGCCGGGGTTGGCAATGCAGTGCTCGCGGAAGTCCAGCGCACCGCCGCGATGGGCCAGCCAGCGCATGATGACCTTGTTCGGCCCCAGCACCTGCTGGCGATAGATGCCCAGGTTCTGGCGCTTCTTGTTCGGGCCCTTGGTGATGACCAGGCCCCAGGTGATGAGCGGTGCGACGTCGCCCGGCCAGCAGTGCTGGATCGGCAGGCGCGACAGGTCCACCTCCTTGCCTTCCCACACCACATCCTGGCAAGGAGCGGAACCGCGTTCCTTGGGGGCCATGTCCCACAGCGACTTCACCAGCCCGCCCAGATCCAGCACATCCTTGATGCCCTTGGGCGGCTCCGGCTCCTTCAGGCGCGCCAGCAGATGGCCGATGCGGCGCAGTTCGCTGATGCTGTCGGCCCCCATTCCCAGGGCGACACGATGCGGTGTACCGAAAAGATTCGCTAACACCGGGATATTTTTCTTGTCGACCTGCTCAAAAAGGAGCGCCGGACCTTCCGCACGGAGGGTGCGGTCGGCGATTTCGGTCATCTCAAGATGCGACGACACCGGGTGCGAGACACGCTTGAGCTCACCTTTTTGTTGCAACTGAGAAATAAAATCGCGTAAATCAGTGTATTTCATACTTTTTAACAAATTTCTTTTTGCATCACAGCCGGCTCAAGTAACCCCGGCAAACGCTTGATTCTATTGATTTTTGAAGGAAGGCCACGCGCAATATGATACACAAAAGTTATAAAGAACTATTTTCATAGTATTGACTCGATATAAAGTGGCTTCTACAATGCGCCCACTCTAAACCGAAGAGGTGAGCCGTGGGCTCGTAGAGGCTTGATCGAAAACAGTCGAGCCAAGCAAGGTATCCAGGGATCCGGGGTCCCAGCAACTCAAGAAGTGTGTCCAGGGCGTCAGCCCTACCCCCCGAAACATGCCATCCGACGGCAGGGCCAGCAGGCCTCGCGGATGGCCTTGCCGTAACGCCTTGCGACGGTAACGTAATAGATTGCAGCGACGACAGTTCAGCCGTTTGGTCTTCACTTCTTGGCCAGGCGCGCCCTGTTTTTGCCGCAATAACGCAGGAGGTTCAATGTCCAACCAAGCTTCCGAGGCGCCTTTAGCGGGCACCTCGCAGATGGTTCGCCGCGTGGATTTCCGGAATCTCTCCGGGAACCCGCGCATTGCTCAATTTTTCGGCATCGCCCATCGTCTGCTGACGATTCTGGGTATCGCTGCGCTGTTCGTACTGGGCCTGATGTTCTTCAACCCCGACCTGGCCGACAAGCTGATCAGCATGTCGCCTTTCTCGGATGCTGCTGAAGAGGTCGCGGAAGCCGACGCTCCCGCCGCTCCGGCGCTGGGTGACCTGATGGCACCCACCGCACCGGTCGCTACCGTGAGCGCCCTGGCGGGCGCAGCAGCTGCCAGCTCGGTGCAGCAGGCTACGGCACCCGCACCCGCCCAGGCCCTGTCGCCTGAGGAACGCCAGTTGATCGGCAATCCGCGCCAGCAGAAGCTGGTGACCAACTGGCTGGCCAAGCGCTATCGCGTAGCCAGCGATGCTGCTGACATGCTGGTGTCGGCGGCTTACCTGACGGCGCGCGACATCAAGCTCGATCCGCTGCTGATCCTGTCGGTGATCGCCATCGAATCGCGCTTCAATCCCTTCGCCGAAAGCCCGATGGGTGCGCAGGGCCTGATGCAGGTGATGTCCAAGGTGCACCACGACAAATTCCAGGAACTGGGCGGCATCAAGGCGGCCCTCAATCCGGTGGCCAACATCCGTGTCGGTTCGCAGATCCTGAAGGAATATGTCACCCGTGGCGGTTCGGTGGAAGCCGGCCTGAAGAGCTACGTGGGTGCGGCTGACATGGCCAATGATGGCGGCTATGGCATCAAGGTGCTGTCCGAATACCAGAACCTGAAGCAAGTGGCGATGGGCAAGAACGTCTCCATCTACACCACGGCCACCGTCAAGCTGCCGCCGGCCTCGGGTGTGTCGGCCAGCGCCGATCAGCCGAAGCCAACGGCCAACAACGTGGCCTCGGCGGCCAAGCCCAAGACGGAAGAACAACTCGCTGCCCTGTAATATTGTTTGTGCAGTTTGGCGTGTTGCGATGTGAATATTACCGGTATTCAGAACGCATGAAAAAAGGAGCCCTCGGGCTCCTTTTTTTACGCCTCATCGCTTCAGGCTTCAGGGCTTCAGGCTGCCTTGCGACGCCCGTCAAAGAACACACGCAGACGGGCCACGGCTTCCTGCAGCTTTTCCATCGAGGTCGCATAGGACAGGCGGATGTAGCGGCGCGCCGTGAAGGGCCCGAAATCCAGCCCCGGCACCAGCACCACACCGGCCTCGTTGAGCATGTCCAGGCTGAGCTGGTCGGCATCGTCGGACAGCGCGCTGCAATCAGCATAAACATAGAAGGCACCGTCGGGAACGACCGGTACCGTGAAGCCCAGGCTTTCCAGCGCCGGCACGATGTAGTCGCGACGGCGCTTGAACTCGGCCTTGCGTTCTTCGTAGATGGCCAGGGTCTCGGGCATGAAGCAGGCCACGGCGGCATGCTGGGCAATCGAGGATGCACAGATCAGCAGGTTCTGCGCCAGCTTCTCGACCTGCGGCACCAGGGCCGGCGGCAGCACCAGCCAACCCAGGCGCCAGCCGGTCATGTTGAAATACTTGGAGAAGCTGTTGATGACCACCACGTCCTCGCCCAGCGACAGCGCCGAGAACGGCGCACCTTCATAGGACAAGCCCTGGTAGATCTCATCGACGATGGTAAAGCCGCCGCGCTGGCGTACTTCGCCCAGGATTGCGCGCAACTCATCAGGTTCGATGGACGTGCCAGTGGGATTGGAAGGCGAAGCCAGCAGCACGCCGCGCGTCTTGTCACCCCAGTGCTCGCGCACCATCTGCGCCGACAGCTGGAAGCGATGTTCCGGCCCGCTGGCGATGAGCTTGGCGCGTCCCTCGAAGGCCGCCACGAAATGGCGGTTGCAGGGATAGCTGGGGTCGGGCATCAGGACTTCGCTGTCGCGCTCCACAAGGGCGGCACAGGCCAGCAACAGCGCGGCCGAGGCCCCGGCGGTGATGACGATGCGTTCCGGCGCGATCTCCAGGCCGTAGACGCTGCGATAGTGCTGCGAGATGGCCGTACGCAGTGCCGGCAGGCCGGTGGCCGAGGTGTACTGCATCTTGCCTTCGGCCATGGCGCGGGTAGCGGCCTCGACCACGGCGGGCGGCGCGGTGAAATCGGGCTCGCCGATGCCCATGTGGATCAGGTCACGTCCCTGCTGGGCCAGGACATCGGCCTTCTTGGACAATTCCATCACATGGAAGGGAGCGATGTGCTGCAAACGTGAAGCAAGCTGGTTCAGGTTCATGCGCTAATTCCAGACAACATGGGCAAAAAAGACAAGACGGCGACCGCCTCTGCGATGCCGTCCAAAAAACGAGCAAAGCGCCGGCACGGAGCCGGTCAGCGGCGACCGGCCGCTTCCACTTCGGTGGCGCGAGCCTGGGCCGCGAAACGGTCCAGCACGCCGTTGACGTACTTGTGGCCATCGATGCCGCCGAAGGACTTGGTCAGTTCAACGGCTTCGTTGATGACCACCTTGTAGGGGATCTCGATGTGGTTCTGCAGCTCGTAAGCACCGATCAGCAGCGCGGCATGTTCCACCGGCGACAGCTCCTTGATGGGACGGTCGATCAGTGGCTCCAGCGCTGCACGCAGCTTTTCGGCGTCACGGATCGCACCGGTGAGCAGAGTATCGAAGTGTTCGGCGTCGGCCTTGTCGAAACCGTGGGCTTCGCGGATGTGGGCTTCGATGGCACCCGCGTCCTCGTGGTTGAGCAGCCACTGGTACAAGCCCTGCAACGCGAACTCGCGCGCGCGGTGGCGCGGGGTGCGGTTCTTGTTCGAATTGGCGTGTGGAGTTTTGTTCGACATGATGAATGCGGCCTGAGCCTTGGATAACTGAAACAAATGAATGCGAGTGCCGGCGCGGGCCGGCGGGGGCGGCAGCGGGATGTGCATCCCGCCACTGCCCGTGAATTATTCTTCTTCGGTGGCCTGGCCGAGTTCTTCCAGCACGATGGACAGGTTGGCCATCTCCACCGCCACGCGGGCCGCGTCAGCGCCCTTCTCGGCCATGCGGACTTCGGCTTGCTCGTCGTTCTCGGTGGTCAGCACGGCGTTGGCGATGGGCAGGCCGAAATCCAGGCCGATGCGGGTGATGCCGGCACCGGATTCGTTGGAGACCAGCTCGAAGTGATAGGTCTCACCGCGAATGACGGCACCCAGGGCGATCAGGGCGTCAAACTGTTCGGTCTCGGCCATCTTCTGCAGCGCCAGCGGGATTTCCAGGGCACCCGGCACGGTCACGTGCAGGATGTCCTCGTCGGCCACGCCGAGGTGCTTCAGTTCAGCCAGGCAGGCTGCCAGCAGGCCGTGGCAGACGTCTTCGTTGAAGCGCGCCTGGACAATACCGATGCGCAAGCTCTCGCCATTGAAGTCTGGTTCATAGGTTCCGATGGTCATGGCTGTTCCTTCTTGATAGGTTGACTTGCGTAATTCTTGATAGCCGGAGCCGGGCGCTCACGCACCTTCGCGTGCCTGGTAACCGGTCACTTCCAGCTGGAAGCCGGTCATCGACGGCATCTTGCGCGGGCTGGCCAGCAGCTTCATCTTGCACACGCCGAGATCCCTCAGGATCTGCGCGCCGATACCATAGGTGCGCAGGTCCATGCGGTCGGCGCGGCTGGGCTTGGCGGCCTCGGGCGTGCCGACCTTGTTGAGTGCGCCGAACTGGTCGAACATCTGCTGCGCCGATTCTTCACAGTTGAGCAGCACGATCACGCCGGACTCGGCTTCCTGCACCGCCTTCATGGCGGCGGCCAGGTTCCACGAGTGAGTGGTCACGCCGGCTTCCAGCAGATCCAGGATGGAGACCGGCTGGTGCACGCGCACCAGGGTTTCGCGGCCCGGCTGGATGTCGCCATGCACCAGCGCCAGGTGCGCACCGCCCGAGGGGGTGTCGCGATAGGCGATGGCCTTGAAGCTGCCGTGGGCCGTCTGCATCTCGCGCTCGGCCACGCGTTCGATGATGCTTTCGTTGCGGCTGCGGTAATGGATCAGGTCGGCGATGGTCCCGATCTTCAGATTGTGTTTTTCGGCGAACTCCAGCAGGTCCGGCAGGCGCGCCATGGTGCCGTCATCCTTCAGAATCTCGCAGATCACGGAAGCAGGCGTCAGGCCGGCCATGGCAGTGAGGTCGCAACCAGCTTCGGTGTGGCCGGCGCGCATCAGCACCCCGCCCTTTTGCGCGCGCAGCGGGAA
>Ga0182006_1001091_pt1 | contig 17388 bp, 17 predicted proteins | sample Sormic07211104_1_FD_123022 | JGI IMG/M metagenome (GOLD analysis project Ga0182006, IMG submission 123022) | Rhizosphere microbial communities from Sorghum bicolor, Mead, Nebraska, USA - 072115-104_1 MetaG | ecosystem: Host-associated > Plants > Roots > Rhizosphere | place: USA: Nebraska...
GGTGGTCTGCATCTTCGTGCTGATGGTGATCCATCCGCCCGTGGACCATGCGGTGGAGCAGATGCCGATCACCAAGCCGGCGCTGGAAATCCCCGATGGCCTGCGCGCTGCGGCCCTGCCGGTCGGCGCGATCCTGATGCTGCTGGCGGCGGTCTCGCGCATGGCGGCCATGACGACGATGCGACTGCTGCTCTCGGCACTGGCCGTGGTGGCCGTGATTGCGGGCGCGCTGTGGCTGGCCAAGCCCATGCTGCTGGGCATGGGCAATTACAACCTGATCGTGTTCTTCGTGCTGCTCATCGGCGTGTGCGTGGCCGGCGGCATCCCCATCGCGTTTGCTTTCGGTACGGCCACCATGGCCTATCTGGCCCTGGCCACTACGGCACCGCTGATGATCGTGGTCAGCCGCATGGACGAGGGCATGTCCAGCCTGATCCTGCTGTCGGTGCCGCTGTTCGTGCTGCTGGGCTCCTTGCTGGAAATGTCGGGCCTGGCCAAGACGCTGATCGATTTCATGGCCGCGCTGCTGGGCCACGTGCGCGGCGGCCTGCAATACGTGCTGCTGGGGGCGATGTTCCTGGTCTCCGGCATCTCCGGGTCCAAGGCGGCCGACATGGCAGCGATTGCCCCGGCGCTGTTCCCCGAGATGAAGAAGCGCGGTTCCAAACCGGAAGAACTGGTGGCCTTGCTGTCCTCCTCCGGTGCCATGACCGAAACCATTCCGCCGAGCCTGGTGCTCATCACCATCGGTGCGGTCTGCAGCGTGTCGATCACGGCGCTGTTCATTGGCGGGCTGATGCCGGCGGCCATTGCCACCATCGCCATTGCGGTCGTGTGCTGGATGCGTGCGCGCCGCGAGCCGATGCCGGATGTGCAGCGCGCGCCGGTCTCGCTGATCGTCAAGACCCTGATTGCGGCCATTCCGGCGCTGGCGCTGCCCATGCTCATCCGCGTGGCCGTCATCGAAGGCGTCGCCACGGCGACCGAAGTGGCCACCATCGGCGTGGCCTATACGGTGGTGGTCGGGCTGATCATGCACCTGTTCCTGAAGCACCTGAACTTCAAGCGGCTCTATCCCATGCTGATCGAATCGGCGGCCTTGTCGGGTGCCATCCTGCTCATCATCGGCATGGCTACCGCGATGGCCTGGGCGCTCACGCAATCGGGATTCTCGGCCAAGCTGGTGGCGCTGATGCAGGGCGTGCCGGGCGGCGGTGCCGGGTTCCTGCTGATCACCATCGTCATCTTCATCGTGCTGGGCAGCCTGCTGGAAGGCATTCCCGCCATCGTGCTGTTCGGGCCGCTGCTGTTCCCGGTGGCACGTTCGCTGGGCGTGCATGACGTGCACTATGCGATGGTGGTGATCCTGGCCATGGGCATCGGCCTGTTCGCACCGCCTTTCGGGGTCGGCTTCTACGCCGCCTGCGCCATCGGCAAGGTCTCGCCGGATGGCGTGTTCAACCGGGTCTGGGGCTACCTGGCCGCGCTGGTGGTAGCGCTGCTGGTGGTGGCCTTCGTGCCCTGGATTTCCATCGGTTTCCTCTGATCCCCGCATGAGTCTTGCGAGCGATCGGGAAGCTTCCTTGATTGACCTGTCAATGACGAATTAAAAACGGCGGCCCCCTTTCCCTCTTCCGGGGCCGCCTCCATCCACGGAGACAATATGAATCGCAATGATAGCGGCGCCCGCGTGGCGCTCGTGACGGGCGGAGCCATGGGCATCGGCGCCAGCATTTCTGCACAACTGGCCGCCAGGGGACACACCGTCCTGGTGGCCGACATCAACCTGGAAGCGGCGTCCAAGACCGCCGATGCGCTGGTGGCTGCCGGCCATCGCGCAGCCGCGCTGCAGATGGATCTGGGCAGCCCGGAGGCGATTGCCCAGGCCTTCGCCCACATCGAGAAGGATTACGGACGCTGTGACGTGCTGGTCAACAATGCGGGCGTGGCGCGCACCTATTCCTTCCTGGACTATCCCCTCGACAACTGGCTGCAGACCATGAACGTCAACGTGACCGGCGTGCTGCTGGCGGGCCAGCATGCGGCGCGGCTGATGGTCAGCAAAGGCTGGGGGCGCATCGTCAACATCTCTTCCATCTCGGGCATCCGCGCCGGTGCCGGCCGCACGGCCTATGGCACCTCGAAGGCGGCGGTCATCGGGCTCACGCGCCAGATGGCCATCGAGCTGGCGCAGTACGGCATCACCGTCAACAGTGTCGCACCCGGACCGGTGGACACGCCCATGACCCAGGCCATGCATTCGGAGCAGACGCGCGAGAGCTATTACCGCCTGGTCCCGATGCGCCGCTACGGCACCACCGATGAAATCGCCTCGGCGGTCTGCTATCTGGCGGCGGAGGAATCGGCCTACATCACCGGCCACGTGATTCCGGTCGATGGCGGCTTCGTCGCCGGTGGCGTGCTGGAAATCTGAGAGGACATCGATGGACAAGCTCATGCAAGACAAGGCCATCATCGTCACCGGTGCCGGTTCGGTGGGCGAGGGCTGGGGCAACGGCAAGGCCGCTGCCGTGCTGTATGCGCGCGAGGGCGGCCGGGTGCTGGCAGTGGATCGCAGCATCGAAGCCGCATTGGAGACCCAGGAGATCATCCGCCGTGAAGGCGGCGTGTGTGAAGTGCTGGCGGCGGACGTTTCGCGCAGTGCCGATGTGAAAGCCATTGCGGAGGCGGCCATGGCGCATTTCGGGCGAGTCGACGTCTTGCACAACAACGTCGGTATCGCCGAAGTCGGCGGGCCGGTGGAGACCAGCGAAGAAAGCTGGAACCGGCTGGTGGCGGTCAACCAGACCAGCCTGTTCCTGACGCACAAGTACGTGTTGCCCATCATGGAGAAGCAGGGGAAAGGGGCCATCGTCAATATTTCCTCGATGGCGGCTTTACGCTGGATCGGTTTTCCCTACCTGGGCTATACGGCGACCAAGGCGGCGATCCTGGCCTTCACCAAGAACGTGGCGATGCAGTATGCGCCCATGGGCATCCGTGCCAATTGCGTGCTGCCCGGCATGATGGACACGCCCATGATCCGCGAGCCGCTCAAGGCTTCCTATGGGGGCGACATCGAGGAGATGCGCGCCAAGCGCAATGCGCAATGTCCGATGGGCTTCATGGGGGATGCGTGGGACGTGGCGCATGCCTCGCTGTTCCTGGCGTCTGACCGCGCGCGCTACATCACCGGGCTGGACATGATTGTCGATGGCGGGCTGTCGTTGCGCTGTGTCGGGTGAGTGCGGCTCGTTGAAGCTTGTTTGTTGACCGTGGCCAGGCGGGCGTGGAAGCCGACCTGCTGCGGTTTGATGCCCGGACGTGCAAGAACGTCCGGGCTTTTTTCATCGTCCCGGCAATGATGAAACTTGTCTCCCGGAGGAAATTCGCATATCTTGTTTGCTTGTTTAGACAAAAATTGTCATGAAAGTGGATTAAGAATGCTGCTCGAATTCGGATTCAAGAACTTCTTGTCCTTCAAGGAAGGGACGTCGGTTTCCTTCAAGCTGGATTCCAGGACGCCGGAAACGGTCCGTTCAGGACGCGACTTCGCGACAGTCATGTGCGTGAAGGGGGCCAATGGCAGCGGCAAGACGCATCTACTGAAAGCGCTCGCCTTTGTCGGCAGTTTTGCCTCCAGTTCATTCAGCGAAAATCCTGACGCCGAGATTGCAATCGATCCCTTTTTCTCGTCCAAAAAGCCCACCGAGTTTTACGTCGAATTTCGCACGGAGGAGGCGCAGTACTTGTACGAACTGTCGGTGACCAGGAAGAAGGTGGTGCGTGAAGCGCTCTATGAGACAGTCAAGCGCAAGACCTTGTTGTTCGAGCGTCTTGGCGACGAGGTGCATCCGGTGAAGCGCCTCCATTACCTGTCTTCCATCAAGATCCGTTCCAATGCATCCGTGATCTCCATTTCAAATCAGCACGGAGGCGATGCGCTCAAGGGCGTGCACCAATTCTTCAGCCGTATCCGCTTCAATGTCACGCAGTCCGGATTCTCGACACGCGGAAGGATTTTTGACGCCAACACGGTCTCACGATTCTTTGTCGATCAACCTACGTATCTGCGGCAGGCAGTGCAATTCCTGCAGGAGTGCGACGTCGGCATTTCCGATATCACCATCTCTGTCGAGGAAAGCGTCGACAAGGAAAAGCGCTATTTTCCGGTCTTCCATCACAAGGTAGGCAACAAGACCGAAATGGTCACACCCAGTACCGAATCGAGCGGAACGCTTTATCTTTACCGCCTGATGCTGGCGTATTTCCTCACCATTGCCGAGGGCAGCGTCCTGGTGCTGGATGAATTCGATATCTACCTGCACCCCCATATCCTGCCCAAGATCCTGCGCCTTTTCCTCGATGAGGAAATCAATGGCCATGGCGCGCAGTTCCTCTTCAGTGCCCATAACTCGGAAATTCTCGATATCTGCGGCAAGTATCGGACCTATCTGGTCAACAAGGAAAACAACGCCAGTTATGCTTACCGGCTCGATGAGATCCCCGGAGAAATGCTCCGCAATGATCGATCCATCATTCCTGTGTATAACGAAGGCAGAGTAGGGGGAGTCCCGCGCTTATGACGAGGTTCAAGAATCAGGCCAAGCAGAATTTCCTGGCGTCGATACCGACGTGCAGCATTGAGCATCCGTCAGACAACTTGTCAGCGCGTTGCAAATTCAACTTCTCGTATTTCGAGCATCAGGCTGCGGGCCAGGATTTCAGCCAGTGGTCCAGGGAGCAGCTGGTGGCTTTCATGCAGAAGCTCAAGGAGTTCACCAGGGAATCACTGGACTACTGGACCCGGCAACCCGTTGGCAAGACCGGAAGCGTGTTGTCCTTGTATGGCGGTTTTCCGGCGCGGTCCGAATTCGTCCATCCCAAGCACGTGCCGCACGAGGCATGTTGGGCGCGCTTCCGGCTGGATTGGTCTTCACGGCTTTGCGGCTTTGTCATTCCCAAGGCGTATGCGGGCAAGCAGCACAACGGCTACGCATTCTGCGCCAACACCTTCTACGTCGTCTTCCTTGATGACCATCACAAGTTCTATCTGAGCAAAGATCGCGGTTATTGATTGCGAGCAGGGCCTAGCCGGTCTGCATCTTCCCCCACACCTCCACCGCCGTCTCCGCAAACGTCCGTATGCAGGGATTGGTATTTTCCCGGTTCCAGATCACCGCCACCTCCACCGTCGGCGCACCGATGAGCGGTTTGAAGACCGTGGTGTCCAGATGCATGGCCTGCATCGAGGTCGGCACCAGCGCCACGCCCAGGCCTTCACCGACCAGGTTGACGATGGTCTGCTGCAGGTTGGTCTCCAGCACGATGCGGGGACGGAAACCATGCAGCTGGCAATGCTGCTGGATCAGGTCATACACCACCGGCGCAATCGGACGCGGAATGCTGATGAAGGCATCCTCGGCCAGCTCGGCGGCCGAGATGTCGGGCTTGTGCGCCAGCCGGTGCCCGCGCGGCAGCACCGCCAGCAAGGGCTCGGCATAGATGGTGTGGCTGTCGAGCCGGCGGCAATCCTCGGGGCGATACATGATGCCCACGTCGGTCTTCTCATCCTCGATGTCGGTGGCCAGCGGGGTGGGCACGTATTCGCTCAGGCGCATGTCCACCTCCGGATAGGCCGCCGAATAATGGCGCGTCACCGCCGGCAGGATGTTGTAGGCCGAGGACATCATGAACCCCACCTTCAGCGCACCGCTCTGCCCGGTGCTGGAAGAGGCCGCATTGCGCTTGGCCCGCTCCAGTGCCTTGAAAATTTCTGTGGTGTCGCGATAAAAATATTTGCCCGCTGACGTCAGCTGGATGGCGCGTTTGCTGCGGTCGAACAATTGCGCGCCCAACTCCCTCTCCAGCGCCGCAATCTGCCGTGTCAGCGGCGGTTGCGAGATATGCAGCAACTCTGCCGCGCGTCCGAAATGGAGGGTTTCTGCTACGGTGCGGAAATAGGTGAGGTGTCTCAATTCGATCATTTGATACCTTCAAGGTATTGATTCTGTCTGTACATTGTATTGGAAGTCATGGATCGGACTGGCTATTCTTTGCCGCAGACGTGCCGTTGCGACACGTCTCCGGGCCCGCCACAGGCGGCTTCCCGCGCATAAAGAACCGGTCCCGAGGGAAGCCGGCTCGATAAAAAAAGCAGTCCAAGACAGGAGACCATCATGCCGACCACCCCGGTAGCGCAGCCCTTGCCTGACAGTGACGTTTGCCTCACCCCCGCACCCCTTTCGGCTTCCACGCGCCACGCCCCGCGCTATCGCGACATCGGCCAGCTCGCCGCCGGCGACGAGCTGATGCGCGACCTGGTCGAGCGCGGCAAGCGCCTGATCGATCGCGGCATTCCCGTGCTGATCCTGGGCGAGACCGGTACCGGCAAGGAATACCTCGCGCGCGCCCTGCATGACTACAGCGCGCGCCGCCGCGCCAGCTGGATCGCCATCAACTGCGCCTCCATCCCCGAGAGCCTGGCCGAAAGCGAATTGTTCGGCTACGCCAAGGGGGCCTTCTCCGGTGCGCTGCCCGGCGGCATGAAGGGCAAGGTCCAGCAGGCCGATGGCGGCACGCTCTTCCTCGATGAAATTGGCGACATGCCCTTCGCCCTGCAGACACGCCTCTTGCGCGTGCTCTCCGAACGCGAAGTGATTCCGCTGGGGGCATTGCGTCCGGTACCGGTGGATGTGCAACTGATCTGCGCCACGCACCAGGACCTCAAAACCCTGGTCGCCGAAGGCCGCTTCCGCGAAGACCTGTATTACCGCATCGCCGGTGGCGTACTGCGTCTGCCGGCCCTGCGCGACCGCAGCGACCGGCCCGCGCTGGTGATGCAGATGATCGCCGATGAGCTTGGCCTTGCGGCCGACGAGAGCGTGCTCGATCCCGCCGCCCTGCAGCGCCTGCTGGCCTATCCCTGGCCGGGCAATCTGCGCCAGCTGCATGCGGTGATCCGCTACAGCTGTGCCGTCATGAATGACGGCCGCATCACCCTGCGTGATCTGCCGGAAGAACTGATGCAGTTCCAGCCCGCCACGCTGGCGCAGGTGCTGCCGCTGCACCGTCCGGCATCGCGCATGGCCGCCGGGAGCAGCAGCCAGGCCAACGCCGCCGATCCAGGGCGTGATGAACGCACCCGCGTCATCGAAGCCCTGAACGGCAGCCGCTGGAACATCTCCGCCGCCTCGCGGCAACTGGGCATGTGCCGGGCCTCGCTGTACCGCAAGCTGCGCCAGCTGGATATCCCGCATGTGCGCGATCAGGCCATGCCTGCGCATGCTGCCTATGCGGTTGCCTGAAACGATATAAATCATTTGCGCAGCATCTGGTGCACGGCAAGAGCGTTCCCCCGGCGCGTTTGCCAGCATTAAATTTCTGTTAATGCTCGTGCGTTTGTCATTCACTTGAAATAAATGCCCGCTACCCTCAGCCAGTCAAAAAGGGACAAGCGAAGGTGCCGGTCTCGGCACCATGATCAGGCGGGTGGGGATTGCGTAAGCCGTTATCGTTCGAGCCACAAGGGCTGCTGACCAGACTGCTCGCGGGCAGGGGCGTGTCGGCGGGGATGGTGCTGCTCGCCGCCGGCGCGTTGTCGCTGTTGTGGTATTTCACGCTGATCCGCATCGAGAATGAAAAACAGCTGGCCATCGCCGGCTCGGTGGCCGACAGCCGCAACGTTGCCGCCATCGTCTCGGCCAATCTGGATGAAGTGCTGGGCAAGACCCTGCTGTATTCGCGCATCGGGCAATCCATGCTCAATGGCGAACAATCGTCCTCGGCGTATTTCAATCCGCTCTTCAATGGCGATTCGGCCTACCTGCGTGTGGCCATGTTCGATGCGCGCGGACGGCTGGTCTATTCCTCGGCACGCCAGAAGAGCGAGCCGGAACTGAGCCGTCTCATCAATGCCGGTTTCATGAGTACGCTCACCAGTACCGGCGAACAGAACCAGATGATCATCAAGCCGCCCCTGAACCGCGACGGCTACAGCTGGCGCGTGCCGCTGCTCATTCCGCTGCAGGATGGCAAGGGAACGCTGCAGGGATTCTTCGCCGCCATTCTCGATCTCGGCTATTTCCTCAAGACCTATGAAGAGGTCAGCGTCGATGGTGCCAGCCGTATCGAGATCATCAACACCGCCGGGCTGCAATTGGCCGAGCTGGCCGGGGGCATTCTCTCGGGCGGCTCCAACTATGCCGGCCAGGAGTACGCCACCTTCCTGCTGACCGGCAAGGGCGATGGCCTCATCCATGCATTGCGTCCGGGCGACGCCGCCCAGCACGTGGGTGTACAGCGCCGGCTGGCGCACTATCCGTTGGCTGTGGTGGTCAGCCGCGACCAGCAGGTGCTGCTGGGCAAGCTGTGGCCGGCGCACCGGCAGTATTACCTGCAGGCGATCCTGATCTCGCTGCTGGTTGTGGTGCTCTCGGGCGGCCTGATCGCGATGGCGCACCGTCGCCGTTTCCTGTACGAGCAACTGCTGTATTCCGAGCGCGAGAAGAGCGGCCTGATCCAGCAGCTGGGACAGGAAAAGAGCCGCGCCTACCAGCTCGCCTCGCACGATTACCTGACGGGCATCCCCAACCGCATGCTGTTCTACGAGCTGGCCGCCACCGAACTCTCGCGGGCGCGGCGCAGCCGCAACCTGTACGCGCTGTTCTTCCTCGATCTCGACAAGTTCAAGCTCATCAACGACACGCTCGGCCATGCCGTGGGCGACGCCCTGCTGCAGGAAGTGGCACGCCGCCTGCGCGCGGCCGTGCGCGAATACGACCTGGTGGCGCGGCTGGGCGGCGATGAATTCGTGGTGCTGGTGTCCGAGATCCGCAGCGAGGAAGTGGTTGCCGAGATTGCCGACAAGCTGGTCGAAACCCTGCGCGCACCGTATCCCGACCTGCTGGGCTGCGATGTCGAAACCGCGCCCAGCATCGGCATCGCGCTGTATCCGCGCGATGGCCAGAGCATCACCACGCTGATGACCAATGCCGACTCGGCCATGTACACCGCCAAGAGCGCCGGCAGCGGCCTCTATCGTTTCTACGATGCCTCGCTCAATGCGATTGCGGTGCGCGGGCTGGAGTTGCTGGGACGCTTCCGCCAGGCCCTCAAGGAAAACGAATTCTGCCTGCACTACCAGCCCAAGGTGGCGCTGCAGGACTATCGCGTGGTCGGCATGGAAGCGCTGATCCGCTGGCAGCATCCCGAGCATGGCCTGATCTTTCCCGGCGAGTTCATTGGTCTGGCCGAAACGCATGACCTGGTCCAGCCGCTGGGCCACTGGATCATCGAGGCAGTCTGCCGGCAACTGGCGCAATGGCGTGCCGACGGGCTGCCGCTGGTGCCGGTGGCCATCAATGTCTCGGCCAAGCAATTGAATGACGAGCGCCTCATCGCCACCGTGCGCGAATCGCTGCAGCGCCATCAGCTGAGCGCGCATTGGCTGGAGATCGAGGTCACCGAGAGCTGCTTCATCGCCGACCTGGAACAGGCGCGCGAGACCCTGGAAAAACTGCGCGACGAGGGGCTGCGCATTTACCTGGATGACTACGGCACCGGCTATTCCAGCCTCAGCCACATCAAGGCGCTGCCGGTGTATGCACTCAAGATCGACCGTTCCTTCGTGCGCGACATCCGCAACGACAACAGCGACGGCATGATCGTCGCTTCCACTGTCACGCTGGCACGCAATCTCGGCTTGAAGGTGGTGGCCGAAGGCGTGGAAACCCGTGAACAACTCATGCACCTGAAGCTGATGGGCTGCGACGAAGTGCAGGGGTTCTATCTGCAACGCCCGGTCGCCGCCGCACAGCTCGTGCCGCTCCTGCAGAAAGGCAGCTTCGATTTCTCATGATGACCCGCATCGCTTCCCTGTCCCTGGCCGTTGGTGCGCTCTGCTGCCTGCTGTTGGCCCTGCCGTCGCTGGCCGCCAACCGCAGCGCCTGTGAACGGCCGCAGCGGCTGCGCTTTTCCTTCGTGCCGCAGGGGCGCGACGTCGACCAGCAATCGGCCCTGGCACCGCTGGTGGAAGAATTGCACGAACGGTTGAAGATGCCGGTGGACGTGATCATCCCGACCTCCTACGGCGGTGTCATCGAAGGACTGATCGCCGGCGCCATCGATGTCGCGCGGCTGGGGCCGGCGTCCTACGTGACGGCGCGCAAGGGCGATCCGCAGATTACGCCTTTTGCCTCGATGGAGCAGGTGGAGCCCAATTTTGCAGCGCAGGGAGGCGTGTCGTCGGTGTATTACGCGCTGTTGATCACGCGCCAGCAGGGTCCGTATGACAGCGTGGCCTCGCTCAGAGGCAAGGTGCTGGCGCTGGCCGATCCCGACAGCACCTCGGGCGCGCTGATCCCGCGCCACCTCTTTGCGCGCCAGTACAAGCTGCAGTTCGACCAGTATTTCTCGCGCATCGGCTATTCAGGCAATCATGAGAAATCGGTCTTGGCCGTGCTGAACCGCAATGCCGATGCGGCTTTCGTGGCCAGTACCAATCTCTCGCGCATGATCAGCGACGGCCAACTCAAGAAGAGCGATGTGCGGGTACTATGGCGTTCGGGGCCGATTCCTTTCGACCCCTTCGTCTATCGGGGCCAGCTGTGCGCCGATATCCGTAACAAGATCCGCGAAGTCTTCCTGGACAAGAACGCGCTGCGCGTGAAGCTGGCCCTGGACAACCTGCGTGCCACCCACTTCGTGCCGGTGCACGACGCGGCTTACCAGATCATCCGTGCATTGCCGTAACGGCGGGCTGCACGGCGCTTTGCAGGAGAGAAGCTGTGCCCAAGGTGTTCGTCTATGGTTCGCTCAAGCGCGGGCAATCCAACGCGTTCATGATGGACGGTGCGCAGTTCGTGGCCCCGGCCCGCAGCGCGCAGTGCTGGCGGCTGGTGGCCTTGCCGCATTATCCGGCGCTGGTGTGGCAGCAGGGGCCGTGCCGCATCGCCGGAGAAGTGTGGGAAGTGCCCGAGACCATGATGGCGCAACTGGATCGCTTCGAGGAAGTGCCGGTGCTCTACACGCGGCAGGAGATCGAGGTGGAGCTTGAAGGGCCGGACCCTGCGCAGCCGGGCCGCTTGCTGATGGCCCATGCGTATTTCATGCCGGCCGCGCTGGCCGCTGCCGGGCGCGAGCTGCACGAGGGCTGCTGGCCGGCATGAAGAGGGGAGTGACTTATTCGGCCAGCAGCGTTTCGATATCGGAAATCATTTCCTCAGGGCGCGTCTGCGGCGCATAGCGCTTGAAGACGGTGCCGTCACGGCGCACCAGGAACTTGGTGAAATTCCATTTGATGGCCTTGCTGCCCAGGAGGCCCGGTGCTTCCTTCTTCAGGTACTGGTAGAGCGGATCGGCCTGGTCGCCATTGACATCGATCTTGGCGAACAGCGGAAAGCTCACGCCGTAATTCTTTTCGCAGAAGGCACCGATTTCCTCGGCATTGCCCGGCTCCTGCGCCCCGAACTGGTTGCAGGGGAAGCCCATCACTTCCAGCCCGCGTGCGTGGAACTGGCGATGGATGGCTTCCAGGCCGTTGTATTGCGGGGTGAAGCCGCACTTGCTGGCGGTATTGACGATGAGCAGCACCTTGCCGCGCAGCTGTTCCAGCGGGAAGGGCGTCTGGTCGGCCAGCTTGGGCTGGAAATCGTAGAGAGTGGTCATGGATCGTTCCTTGAGGCTAGCATCGGTGTGGCCGCCATTCTAAACCGCTGCGGGCGGGCTTGCTCGGGGCCCCCCGTACCGGGGATCAGGCCTGCAGGCCGTGTTCGCGTGCGCTCGCCGCACTGATGCGGCCCTGTTGCACCAGCAGCGACAGGCTCGCCTGCAGTGTCTGCATGCCTTGGGCGGCACCGGCCTGCATGGCCGAAAGCAGTTGCGCACTGCGTCCCTCGCGGATGAGGTTGCGCACCGCCGCCGTGGCCACCAGCACTTCATGGGCCGCCACCCTTGCGGCACCGTCAGCGGCCGGCACCAGGATCTGGGCGACCACGCCCTGCAGTGCCTCGGCCAGCAGGGCGCGCGCGGTGTCCTTCTCGCCTTCGGGGAAGGCCTCGATGATGCGATCCACGGCGCGCGCGGCCGAGGCCGCATGCAGTGTGGCCAGCACCAGATGGCCGGTCTCGGCGGCGGTCAGAGCCAGGCGGATGGTCTCCGTATCACGCAGCTCGCCGACCAGCAAGACATCCGGATCCTCGCGCAGCGCCGCCCGCAGGGCCTGCGCGAAGCTGGCGACGTGGGTGCCGATCTCGCGCTGGCTGACCAGGGCGCGGCTGGGCGCGTGCAGGAATTCGATGGGATCTTCGAGGGTGAGGATGTGGACCGGGCGCGTTTCATTGATGAGCCTGGCCATGGCCGCCAGCGTGCTGCTCTTGCCCGACCCGGTCGGCCCGCTCACCAGCACCAGGCCATGCGGGCGGGTGGCCAGTTCGGCACAGGCGGGCGGTGCGTGCAACTCGGGCAGTGCCGGCGGCTGCTGGCCCAGCGGGCGGATGGCGGCGGCCGGGCCGCGTTGCTGGTGGAAGGCGTGGATGCGGAAGCGGCCCAGTCCCGGCAGCGCCAGGGCGAAGTCGCAATCGGTCCCGGCGCGGTAGTGCGGCTGCAGGGGCGCGGGCATCACCGCCAGCAGGGATTGCTGCAGGTGAGCGCCGTCCAGCGGCTGCAGGTTGATGCGGCGAATGGCCCCGTGGACCCGCAGCAAGGGGGGCAGCCCCGCACAAAGATGCAGATCGGAAGCCTGATTCCTGACGGCAAATGCCAGTAGGGTGGCAATGTCCATTTATAATCCCGGCAAGGTTGGACCAACAATATCGTTATCTCCCTGCAGGCTGCCCCTTCCGGCTCCCGGATTATGTCGTCAATCGCTCAACACTTGCAACACGTGCAACAACAGATCGCCCAGGCTGCCGGCCAGGCCGGGCGGGCTCCATCCTCGGTGCAACTGCTGGCCGTTTCCAAGACCTTTGGACCGGAGGCGGTGGCCGAAGCAGTGGCCGCCGGCCAGCGCGCCTTTGGCGAAAATTATTTGCAGGAAGCGCTCGACAAGATCGCTGCGCTGCCCGCCCTGGTGCCGGATACGCCACTGGAATGGCATTTCATCGGCCCCATCCAGAGCAACAAGACCCGGCCCATCGCCGAGCACTTCGACTGGGTGCATTCGGTGGACCGTCTCAAGATCGCCCAGCGCCTGTCGGAACAGCGGCCTGAGGAACTGGGGCCGCTCAACATCTGTCTGCAGGTCAACATCAGCGCCGAAGCCAGCAAGAGCGGCCTGACCCCGGAGGAATTGCCCGAGGTCGCGGCCCAGGTGGCGCAATTGCCTCGGCTGCGCCTGCGTGGCCTGATGGCGATCCCGGCCCCCAGCGACGATATGAAGCAACAGCGCGCCGCCTTTGCGGCGGTTCGCGGCCTGTATGAACAATTGCGCACAGTCGGACTGCCGTTGGACACTCTGTCCATGGGCATGTCGGCCGACCTGGAGGCAGCGGTGGCCGAAGGGGCCACCATCGTGCGGGTCGGCAGTGCCATCTTCGGGGCAAGGCATTACGCGTGATGGCCCGTGAGGGGCCACGCGATTTGGCCCCTGTGAAGTTTTTTACCCAATCATCAAGCCTCAACACAAGACACAAGGAGCGGAAGTGAAGATAGCGTTCATCGGCGGCGGCAACATGGCAGCGGCATTGATCGGCGGACTGGCCGGCAAGGTCGCGGCGGCAGAAGACATCCACGTGGTCGATCCCAATGCCGATGCGCTGCAGGCGCTCAAGGACAAGTTCGGTGTGACGACCGCGCAGTCCATCGATGGCACCCTCGCCAACGCGGACGTGGTGGTGCTGGCGGTCAAGCCGCAGCAGATGCGCGACGTGGTGGCCAGCTTGAAGCCCTTCATCGGGGCCCAGCTGATCGTCTCGATTGCCGCCGGCATCCGCATGGTGGACCTGTCGCGCTGGCTGGACGGCCACCAGGCCATCGTGCGCGCGATGCCCAATACCCCGGCCCTGATCGGCAAGGGCATCTCGGGCGTGGTACCGCATGCGCAGGTCTCGACCCTGCAGCGCGCGCAGGCCGATTCCATCCTCAAGGCCGTGGGCGAGACCCTGTGGCTGGACAGCGAAGAAAAGCTCGACGCCGTCACCGCCGTCTCCGGCAGCGGTCCGGCCTACGTGTTCTACTTCCTCGAAGCGATGGAGCAGGCGGCAGCGCAATTGGGCCTGTCGCCGGAAGACGGCCTGCAACTGGCCAAGGCGACCTTCGCCGGCGCCACCGAACTGGCGCGCCGCTCCGATGAATCCGTGGCCACGCTGCGCGAGCGCGTGACCTCCAAGGGCGGCACCACCTATGCCGCGCTGACCAGCCTGGAGCAATCGGGCGTGAAGGGGGCCATCGTGCAGGCCCTGCAAGCCGCCGCCCATCGCAGCAAGGAGCTGGGCGACGAGTTCGGCAAGGCCTGATGGGACAGGCTGACCGCTTCCTGGGCCTGCTGGCGGCCTTGCCGCTGGCGTGTGTGCTGCTGCTGTCCGGCTGCGCCTCCACGGCCGACAGCGAGGGCTATTACACGGTCAAGCGCGGCGACACGCTCTACAGCATCGGCCGCGACTTCGACCAGAGCCCGGCCAACCTGCGCACCTGGAACCGCCTGCGCAATCCCGATGATCTCGAAGTCGGCCAGCGCATCCTGGTGCGCCCGCCGGCTGGAGTGGTGGCCCGTACCGGTGCCGGGCAGACGCCGCGTGCGTCCGCCTCTTCCGGTGCGGAGACCACACCGCGCAAGAATGCCGGCAAGCCCGCCGCCAAACCAGCGCCCAAGTCGCAAGATGATGACGATGCCCCGGCCCCGGCCGATGCCAAGCTGGACTGGATGTGGCCCACGCAGGGCAAGTCCGCGCCCAGTGCTGACAGCTACAAGAAGGGCATCGACATCGCCGGCACCCAGGGCCAGACGGTGGTGGCCGCTGCGGCGGGCAAGGTGACGTATGCCGGGCATGGCATTCGCGGCTACGGCAACATGGTGATCATCAAGCACACGCCGCAGCTGCTGTCGGTGTATGCGCACAATGCGACGATCACGGTCAAGGAAGGCCAGATGGTCACGCGCGGCCAGCAGATCGCCACCATGGGCAACAGCGATACCAACAAGGTCAAGCTGTATTTCGAAATCCGCCGCAACGGCAAGCCGGTCAACGTGATGGCGCTGCTGCCGGCGCGTTGAGGCAGCGGCCGCGCATCTACGCGTGCCGCCCTTGACGCCATCTCAAGAATCAGGAATCCACATGGCCAAACTGGAAGACATCGTGCGCCGGCAGAAGACCGGCGCCACCTTCGTCATCAGCGCACAGATGCTGCAGATGACTCCGCGCGAATTCGACGCCTTGGCCCAGGTCTGGGACGACGAGGGCGGCCCCGGCTTCAATGTGGCCGGGGTGCCGTTTCGGGTGGTGGTGGAGGGGGAGTTCCTCATCAGCCGGGTGACGGTGGTGAGGACGACGGCTGAGGTCTGAGGGAAGCTCAGCCCTTGCGCTGCAAGCGATAAACCACCGTATCCAGCGCCCGCAATCCGCGCTCCAGGAACTTGGGTTCCTTCTCCAGGATATCGCGCCGGTCGATGGCCACGGCGTCGCTATGGGGTGCGTACAGGCGCAGTACTTCTTCTTCGGTCACCGAGAAGGGCGGGCCATCCATCTTCTGCTGATCGTATTCCAGCGTGATCAAGAGGCTGCGTGCCTGCGCGGGCAGTCGTCCATAGATCTCTTCCACGTAGCGCGCACGCATGTCCGGGGGCAGGGCGATGAGGGCGGCGCGGTCGTAGGCACCCGCACAGCTGGCCAGGGTGGCATCCTCCAGCGCGAAGATGTCCCCGCAGATCAGTTCGATCTGTCCCGCCACGTAATGGCGGCCCTGCGCGCTGTCATGCACCAGCGGGGACAGTTGATGTTCGCTGAAGAACTGGGTAATGGCCAGTTCCGACAACTCCACCCCCAGCACGCGATGGCCCTGTTCTGCCAGCCACAGCATGTCCAGCGACTTGCCGCACAAGGGCACCAGCACCGTGCTGCCGGCCGGCAGCGCCAGTTGCGGCCAGTATTTCTGCAGCAGCGGCGTCACCCGCGACTGGTGAAAGTGCGTGCGTCCATCGCGCCAGCGTTCGAGCCAAAATTCCGCTTTCATCCCGTTTCCTTTGAATTTTCGCCAGGCAGCCGCAGGGCCTGCCTGGCATCAATGCATCAGCACATCAGCGCATCAGGTAATCGAGCGCGACACCGGCGAAGATCGCCGCACCCAGCCAGTTGTTGTTGTTGAAGGCCGCGAAGCAGCGCATGCGGTCGCGCTCGCGGATCAGGGTGTAGTGATACACGGCAAAACCGCAGGCCACCAGCATGCCCACCGTGAACCACAGCCCCAGTCCGTATTGCAGGCCGACCACCCAGATCAGCGCCAGTGCCGCCACGTAGCACAGCATGATGGCTGCGACATCGTAGCGGCCAAAGGTGATGGCCGAGGTCTTGATGCCGATCTTCAGGTCGTCGTCCCGGTCCACCATCGCATACTCGGTGTCATAGGCCACGGCCCAGAAGATGTTGGCCACCAGCAGCACCCAGGCCGCCAGCGGCACGCTGCCGGTCACGCTGGCAAATCCCATGGGAATGCCGAAGCCGAAGGCGATGCCCAGGTAAGCCTGGGGGATGGCGAAGAAACGCTTGAAGTACGGATAGCTGCCCGCAATGATCACGGCTGCCACCGACAGTTGCAGCGTCAGCGCATTGAGCGGCAGGATCAGCAGGAAGGACACCAGCGCCAGCACCCCGGCCACCATCAGCGCTTCCCACGATTTGATCTTGCCGGAGGTGAGGGGGCGCTGTTCGGTGCGCTTGACGTGCCGGTCGAAGTCGCGGTCGGCATAGTCGTTGATGGCGCAGCCGGCCGAACGCATCAGCACCGTACCCAGCACGTAGATCACCAGAATGCGCCAGTCGGGAACGCCGCCCGAGGCCAGCCACAGTGCAATGAGCGTGGGCCACAGCAAGAGCAGGATGCCGATGGGTTTGTGGGCGCGCACCAGCAGCGCGTAAAGCCTGAGCCTGTCCATGGAATGTCCGCAAAATCGAAAGTCCGCATTATAATTCGCGTCGCCGTTTCCGCACTGTCGTGCTTTTCAAGGCTTGTTTGCTGATGAGCTGACAAAGTGCTGACAGTGGATGCGGTGTGCTACACATCAGCAGAACTTATAAAAACGAATTCTTATTTTCCGAGACATCCCCCGGGTTTCGTGCTGCACGGCCACATGCATTTCTTTTGCCCAAAGCCGGCAGGACGGCTAATGTAACGCGGCTGTCATGGAGCGTTGTTAGCATCAAAACCCCTTTTTTCGAGAGGTCCCCTCTGATGAAC
>Ga0182006_1001092_pt1 | contig 17382 bp, 12 predicted proteins | sample Sormic07211104_1_FD_123022 | JGI IMG/M metagenome (GOLD analysis project Ga0182006, IMG submission 123022) | Rhizosphere microbial communities from Sorghum bicolor, Mead, Nebraska, USA - 072115-104_1 MetaG | ecosystem: Host-associated > Plants > Roots > Rhizosphere | place: USA: Nebraska...
AAAAGCAATCGATAGTCCGCGGGGAATTGATTATAATCTGGTAAATGCGCAACAGGCACGCCGTGTATTAGATCGTTTGGTGGGTTTCGAACTTTCTCCTGTTTTATGGAAAAAGGTAAAACCATCATTATCTGCTGGTCGTGTACAATCAGTTGCCGTGCGTTTAATTGTTGATAGAGAAAGAGAAGTTTTAAACTTTAATGCAGCTGCTGCCTATAAAATTACTGCTCAATTCTCCACCGGCAAAGGAAGAGAAATTGTAAAGGCAGAATTGCCACAACGTTTCGAAAACGAGGCTGATGCTGAAAAATTTCTTCAGGATTGTGTAGATGCCAAATTCGACATTACCAGTTTAGAAACCAGGCCGGCAAAACGTAATCCTGCTGCCCCATTTACCACTTCAACTTTACAACAAGAAGCTTCGAGAAAATTAGGATTTTCGGTAGCCAGAACCATGCAGGTTGCACAAAGACTGTATGAAGCAGGTAAGATTACCTACATGAGAACAGACTCTGTAAACCTATCAGAAACGGCATTAAACGCCGCTGCTGCTGAGATTAAATCTGCATATGGTGATAAATACCACCAACACCGCGTTTATAAAACAAAATCTGCTGGTGCCCAGGAGGCTCACGAAGCCATTCGCCCTACTTATTTCGACAGGCATAGTGTAGACGGCGATATTTCGGAAAAACGTTTGTACGATTTAATCTGGAAACGTTCAATTGCTTCACAAATGAGCGAAGCGTTATTCGAAAAAACAACCGCTCAAATTACGGCTTCAACCCGAAAAGAACATTTAGTTGCTGAAGGTGAGGTATTAAAATTTGATGGTTTCTTAAAAGTTTATCTGGAATCCACTGATGATGAAGAAAATGAAGAAAAAGAAGGTGGCGCAATTTTACCTCCTTTAAGCAAGGGGCAGGAACTATTTTTAAAAGAAATGCAGGCAACCGAACGTTATTCGCGTCCGCCTGCAAGATATACAGAGGCCAGTTTGGTTAAAAAACTAGAAGAACTGGGCATTGGCCGTCCATCTACTTATGCACCAACCATTTCTACAGTACAAAACCGTGGTTATGTGGTTAAAGAAGATAGAGATGGCAAACAACGTAAGTTTACTTCTATCATTTTAGCTGATGGACAAGTAAAAAAAGAAATAAAATCAGAAATTACCGGTGCTGAGAAATCAAAACTCTTCCCTACCGATATTGGTGAGGTAGTAAATGATTTCTTGGTAGAACATTTCAAAGGCATTGTCGATTTTAACTTCACAGCAAAGGTGGAGAAAGAATTTGATGAAATTGCGCAAGGTTTACAAGAGTGGACTAAAATGCTGCACTCATTCTATAATCCATTTCATACCGAAGTAGAAACAACGCTTGAAACGGCAGAACGGGCCACTGGCGAGCGCTTGTTGGGCTTAGATCCTGCTACTGGTAAAAATGTATATACCAAGGTTGGTAAATTCGGACCATTGGTTCAAATTGGTGAGCTTGATGAAGAGGAAAAGCCTCGGTACGCCAGCTTAATGCGCACACAATCTGTTGCAACCATTACTTTAGATGATGCGCTGGAGCTATTTAAACTTCCTTTCCAACTACCTGATTTTGAAGGGAAAGAAGTAATGATTGGGGTTGGCCGTTTTGGCCCATACGTTAAATGGGGCGAAAGTTTTATTTCCCTTCCTAAAAACGAGGAACCTTTATCGGTAACATATGAAAGAGCGGTAGAAATTATCCGCCAGAAAATGGACGATGATGCACCTATTGCTTATTATGAAGGTTTAGGCGTAACAAAAGGAAAAGGCCGCTTTGGTCCGTTTATTAAATGGAACGACCTATTTATCAATATCCCTGCAAAAGGATACGATTTCGACAATTTAACACAAGAAGATATTAATACCTTAATCGGCAAAAAAGTAGAAAAAGAGGCCAACAGATATATTAAAACCTGGGATGCTGAAAAAATTTCTATCGAAAATGGCCGTTGGGGACCGTTTATCCGTTTTGGCAAGTTGATGCTTAAATTGAGAAATAACGAGTCTACAAAGCAAAAATACACACCAGAAGAATTGGTTGATATTGATCTGGAAGTGGTTAAGAAAATGATTGTTGAGCAGGTGCCTAATGCTTTCGAAACAAAGAAAAAAGCACCGGCAAAGAAAAAAGCCCCAGCTAAAAAGGCTGTAGCGAAGAAAAAATAGTTAACAGCGCGTCACCCTGAACTTGTTTCAGGGTCTCTGTTTGCGAAAGATGCTGAAACAAGTTCAGCATGACGACAAATAATGGTTATGAAAGCAGATTTACCAGAAAATACAGTTGAAGATATCGCTATGGCCGTTGTATTGATGGGCGAAACACCTGAAGTAAAAAGCTGGACGGTTTATCTTGTTAATTTAAAAAACGAACCAATAACCAATGTTCTAATCAGCTCTAAGGGTTATGGTGAAAAAGACGGAAAGCAGGTAAAAACTTCTGTTTTAAGGCATTTTGTAGGCGATTTGGAGGCGAATTCTTTTGCGGGAGTAGAAGCTATCGATCCTGAAGTTTTCGGTTTAACTAATGAATATTGGCTAAGCTATTACATTGGTAGCACCATTTATGATAAGAAATTCATTTTTTTGCCTGAAAGCATCATCGACTCTAACCTGATTAAAATCCCATTGGTAAACAGGCCTGGGGTGATGATAAAGTAGTCATGAGTCTTAAGTCATCAGTCTAGCGTTTTTGACTACCGACTCAGGACTTAAGACTAGGGACAACTAGGGTAACTTAACCGCTTGTCTGCCAATTAATTTCCATCCTGATTTTTCTTTGCTCCAGATTAAAAGAATATACAATTTCACATTTCCTGGCACATTTTTATCATTTGTTTTGGCATTTAGTGTATGACGAACCAAAGCTGTTTTGTTTTGAACGACAACAGTCTGATCAGTTAAATTAATATCCACAAAATCAGATTCTCCAGAAAGTAACGAGTGCATAAATTCCTGCTTGGTTTGAATCTTTCCACTCGAATGCCCATAGCTCAGGTTATTCAAAATTATTTTATCAAGTGCCAAACTATCTGGTGTGACCATCAGTTTGGTTAATTTGCTCACAGCATCTTCTACTTGTGTTTTTTGAGCAAAACAAAAACTGGTCGAAATTAACAGGCTCGAAAAAATCAAAAGTTTCTTTATCATATCTGGTTGTATTGGAGTTAATATTGTAAACTTATCCAAAACCACGCAAAGGAACAAACCATAAGTGTTAATTTTCAACATAATTTATTTTAACGTGAATTTTAGTTAATTTTCGGATGAAATATTGGTTTTCGGTTGCAAGGGTACTTTGTTATACATCCATTGCTTCTACTGCACCGTTATATTCCCATTTATCTTAACGAATTTCAAACATGGAACAACCATCTACCTACCAATCTTCCTCTAAAAAGAAATTTATCTTCATCGGACTACTTGCTGTGTCTATCGCAGCAATCGTATTTATCTATTTCAATAGAAAGAAAAAAAATCATGAAGAAAATCAGGCTTATGCAAAATATATCGAAGCCTATACTTCAGGAACCATTTCAAAAAAGAGTTTTATCAGGGTTCACCTGGCAAATGCTGCAACAGGCATGCAGGATCTGGGCAAAGCAGATTCACGCGAACTTTTCGATTTTTCCCCTTCTATCTCGGGCAAAACCTACTGGATAGATCCACAGACGGTTGAATTTAGACCTGATGAAAACCTTAAACCAGGTAAAAACTACGAAGCAACATTCAAACTTTCGGAGGTTTCTGCTACAGAAAAAGGCCTTGAAGATTTCGACTTTGAGTTTAAAGTAATAACTCCGGGGATGATGCTTTCTCAAAACGGGTTGGTTTCGCAGAACAATACTGCCATGGATTACATGAAATTGACCGGAGAAGTGGCTACCGCGGATGTGGAAGAAACGAGTAAAATAGAGAAAACGATTTCTTTAGATTTTGACCAAAAGTTAAAAATCAAATGGCAGCACGATCCGGCGAAAAACACCTCTAAATTTACTATCGACAGCATAAAAAAGACGGGAAACGACCAAAATTTAAAAATAGATTGGGATGGCAATGCCATTGATGCAGAACAAAAAGGAGAAGTAGAAATACGTGTTCCGGCAGTAAATAAATTCGAAATACTTGACATGAAGGCCATTCAGGGCGAAGAAGATTATGCTCTGGTACAATTTTCTGAACCGATTGGTGTAGGTCAGGATTTAACGGGTATGATTACGCTTGGCAATCTGAGCGACTTAAGGTATACCATTGATGCCAGTCAGGTTAAAGTTTATGCTGCCGAAGAACTTAAAGGCAATTATACATTAAATGTGAACGCAGGAGTTGAAAACATCAATGCGAAAACACTTCCAAACGGTAAAGTCGCCAATCTTGTTTTCGAGGATAAATTACCGGCGGTTACCATTGCAGGTGCAGGTACGATTTTGCCGAACTCCGGAAAGCTGGTTTTACCTTTCGAAGCGATCAATTTAAAGGCTGTTGATGTTACCGTGATCAAAATTTATGAAAATAACATACCGCAGTTTTTTCAGACTAACAGTTATAAAGATGGTAACGAGTTGCGCAGGGTGGCAAAACCTATTCTGCAAAAAACGATAAGATTAGATGAAGATAAGGCGCTTAACCTTCATAAAAAGAATCGTTTTACCCTCGATCTTGATAAAATGATCCGTACTGAACCGGGTGCCATGTACCGGGTTACCATTGCATTCAGACAGGAATACAATGCCTACAATTGTAAAACCGGGGAAGAAAAAGCCGATGGTGATGAGGAAGAAGCCGAATATGGAGATTACGAAGGTTATGGTGAAAAAATTGATGAGGACGATGATTTTTGGCAGCGTTACAACAATTATTACCCACCAAATTACAGGTGGAATGATAAAGACAATCCATGTACACCATCATTTTATACCAACCAGCGCTGGGCCAGTAGAAACTTAATTGCTTCAAATATTGGTTTGGTGGCCAAACGTGGTAACGACAACAGTATGCTCATTGTTGCAACAGATTTATTGACGGCAAAACCATTAAGTGGTGTAAACCTGGAGTTGATGGACTATCAAAAACAGATCATATTCACTACTAAAACTGATGGCGACGGTTTTGCAAGTTTTGACCTGAAACGTCAGCCTTTCTTATTAATCGCTAAAAATGGTTCAGAACGCGGCTACCTTAAGTTAGACGACGGAAGCTCACTTCCGTTAAGCCGCTTCGATGTGAGCGGCGATGTGGTTCAAAGTGGCTTGAAAGGTTTTATTTACGGCGAGCGTGGTGTTTGGCGGCCAGGCGACAGTTTATTTGTTTCCTTCGTGCTGGAAGATAAACTGAAAAAACTTCCGGCCAATTATCCGGTAACGATGGAATTCTATAACCCAAAAGGTCAGCTTTATAAAAGATTGATCAATGGCAAACCTTTAAATGGATTCTACACCTTTAAAACCGCTACTGAAAGTACAGCGCCTACGGGCAACTGGATGGCAAAAGCTAAAGCAGGTGGGGCTACATTTACCAAAACCCTAAAAATCGAAACCGTAATGCCAAACCGCTTGAAAATTGATTTCAACATTGGCAACAGAACATATTTAAGCGCTGGAACATCAGCCGCTAACCTATCGGCCAATTGGCTATTCGGTGCCGTTGCCCAAAACTTAAAAGCAAAGGTTGATGTAAACTTAAACACTACTGAAACTAAATTTAAAGGTTTTGAGGGTTTTAGTTTCGATAATCCAACGGTTAACTTCGAATCGCAGGTTAAAACCATTTTCGAAGGCACTTTAAACCAGAACGGTACAGCTCAGATTAACACTAACCTCAACGAGAATAATACCGCTCCTGGCGTATTAAGGGCAAACTTTACAACCAAAGTTTTCGAACCGGGAGGTAATTTCAGTATTGATAATTTCAGCATTCCTTATCATGTATATAGCAGTTATTTGGGAATCCGGCCAGAGAAGGGCGACCGTTTAAGCGGTATGTTGGTGACAGGAAAAGACCATAAAATAGAAATTGTAAATGTAAATACTGACGGAAAATTATTGAGTGGAAGCAAAACCGTTCAGGTAGAATTATATAAAACGCAATGGCGCTGGTGGTGGGAACAGGACGATCAATACACTTACGCCAACTTTACGCAAAACCAGTACAATAAATTGGTAGAAAGCCATCAGATAAAACTAATTAATGGAAAAGGAAGTTGGAATTTACGTGTTGATGAACCAGAATGGGGCCGTTATTTAATTTTGGTGCGCGATGCAAATGGCGGACACGTTACAGGAAAATCTGTTTACGTAGATTGGCCGGGCTGGGCACAACGTGAGCAGGGCAGCAACCCGACAGAAGCTTCTATGTTATCTTTCACAGCCAACAAAGAGAAATTTACTGTTGGAGAAGATATTACATTAACCATCCCAACGGGTAAAAATGGAAGGGCATTAATTTCTATTGAAAATGGAAGCCGCGTATTAAAAACCTTCTGGGTAGATACCAAAGCTGGACAAACGCAATTTAAATTTAAGGCAGAGAAGGAAATGGCACCTAATGTTTTTGCCAACATCACTTTACTACAACCTCATGCACAAACGGTTAACGATCTACCAATCAGGATGTATGGGGCTATTCCGCTTTCGGTTGAAGATTCGCAAACCATCCTAAAACCAACCATAAAAATGTTGGATAAAATCAAGCCTGAAACAGAAAACACCATCACTGTTGCTGAGCAAAAGGGTAAAGCAATGACTTACACCATTGCCCTGGTTGATGAAGGATTACTCGACTTAACACGTTTTAAAACACCTGATCCACATGGTGCATTTTATGCCCGCGAAGGTTTAGGCGTAAAAACATGGGATTTATTCGACTATGTGTTAGGTGCTTGGGGAGGAAATTTAGAGCGCATTTTGAGCATTGGTGGTGATGGCAGTATTAACAAGAACTTAAATCCAGCAAAAGCCAACCGTTTTAAAGCAGTGGTTAAATTTATGGGGCCATTTACCATCGGCAAAGGCGAAAGTAAAACACACAAATTTAAATTACCCCAGTACATCGGTGCAGTAAGGGCTATGGTAGTTGCCGGGCAGGATGCCGCATATGGTTTTACAGAAAAATCAGTTCAGGTTAAAAAGCCGTTAATGGTTTTAGCTACTTTGCCAAGGGTTATCGGTCCGGGAGAAAGTTTTACCTTACCAGTAACTGTGTTTGCCACAGAAAATAACCTGAAAAATGTATCCGTACAACTCCAGGCAAGTAATTTAATCGTTCAGGGCACCAATAAACAACAGCTTTACTACAAACAAACAGGGGAGCAAATGACTTATTTCGAAGTGAAAGCGCCAAACACAGTAGGTATTGCCAAAGTAAAAGTGATTGCACAAAGCGGAGCTGAAAAAACTGTTTACGATGTGGAAATGGATATCAGAAATCCAAACCCATATGTAACCAATGTGGTATCTGCAACGGTTCAGCCTCGTACTAAATGGGCTGTAAACTATCTGCCAATTGGTATGACGGGTACAAACTCCGGTTCGCTCGAGGTCTCTTCTATCCCTGCAATTAACCTTAGTAAAAGATTGAGTTACCTTATCCAATATCCGCATGGCTGTATTGAGCAAACTACTTCGGGTATATTTCCTCAACTCTTTTTGGATAGATTGAGTCCGTTGAATGAACAACAAAAAGCCACGACAGAGAAAAACATTAAAGCTGGAATAAACAGGCTGAAAGGGTTTCAAACTACAGATGGCGGTCTGTCTTACTGGCCTGGCGAAGGTACTTCTGATGAATGGGGAAGCAATTATGCCGGGCATTTCCTAATTGAAGCACAAAATGCTGGTTATACCCTTCCAGTTGGCCTTTTGGATGAACTGTTGCGTTACCAAAAATCAAAAGCAGCAAACTGGGCGCCAAACAGTAATAATTTTTATGGGGGAGATTTGTCTCAGGCCTATCGTCTGTACATGCTTGCATTAGCTAAAAAACCTGAAATGGCAGCAATGAACCGTTTAAAAGCTTTTGAATATTTATCAATCGCTGCAAAATGGCGATTGGCAGCTGCTTATAAACTGGCCGGACAAAATGATGTTGCTCAAAATATGATCAGAGGTTTAGATACATCCATTCAGGCTTACAAACAATTGGGTGGAACTTATGGCTCTGATGTACGCGATGAAGCCATGATTTTAGAAACCCTTACCCTACTCGGGCAGAAAGCAAAAGCTGCAAGTTTACTACAACCTTTAGCTGCTAAACTTGGCGAAAATACCTGGTACAGCACGCAAACAACCGCTTATAGTTTGTTGGCTATTGCTAAATTCTGTGGTTCAAATCAGTCGGCTAATAAATTGCAATATCAGTATGTACTAGACGGAAAATCGGCACCCGTAACTTCAAATCAATACATCAGCAGTACACCTGTAACCTTTAAAGGAAATACGGTTTCTGTTACCAATAACGGCAATAATGTATTATTTGTTCGTTTGGTTTTAGAAGGACAGCCAATTGCTGGTCAGAACAATTTCTTACCAAACCGACCTGAAGTACTGGATATGAGCGTGACTTACAAACGTTTAAATGGTAAAGTACTGGATCCGACTACCTTAAAACAGGGAACAGATTTTTATGCAGAGGTAACTGTAAAAAATCCTGGCAGAATGGGCTATTACGAACAAATGGCGCTCACACAGATTTTCCCTTCAGGTTGGGAAATTATCAATACCCGCATTAACGATAATCAAAGTATTTTAGCCTCATCTCCTTTTACTTATCAGGATATCAGAGATGACCGTGTTTTCACCTATTTTAATGTTAGGGAAGGTGAAAGTTTAGTTTATAAAGTGTTGCTTAACGCATCTTATCTGGGCAAATATTACTTATCGGCCGTTCAATGCGAAGCGATGTACAATAATGATATTTCGGCAACTGAAGCTGGCAAATGGGTGCAGGTGGTGAAGTAAGAAGATTAGTATAAATTGCTAATGGTTCGTGGAGACACGAACCATGGCATAAAGTTTTAATATTTCTGAAACCTCGTCGTGCTACGACCTCGGAAAATTAAAAAAATAATAAACGTCTTAACAAGGTGATAAGACCAGCGTTAAAAATTAAATGAACAAAATCCCAAAAACTTTCCTCATTTCGGATGTTATCTGCTTGGCCTTGCTTTTGGCTTTTCTTTTTTCGTTACCCTCAAAACTGTTTAAAACACCTACTTCGTTTGTAATTGAGGCCAGCAATGGCAATTTATTAAGCGCAGCAATTGCCAGCGATGGACAATGGCGATTCCCAGTGGCAGATAGTGTTCCTGTAAAATTTAAAGATTGTATCATTGCTTTCGAGGATAAGCGGTTTTATAGTCACTTTGGCATTGATTTTTTAGCCATGAGCAGGGCCATGCGACAAAACTGGAAGGCAAAAAGCGTAGTTAGTGGCGGTAGTACTTTAAGCATGCAGGTAATCCGATTATCGCGAAAACAAGACCGAACGGTTTGGCAGAAATTATTGGAAGTGATTTTAGCTTTACGCTTAGAAACAAAATATTCAAAAGCGGAAATTATTGGACTATACGCAGCAAATGCACCCTTCGGCAGTAATGTTGTGGGTTTAGAAGCGGCAAGTTGGCGCTATTACGGTCGCAATGCAAAAACCCTATCATGGGGCGAAATGGCAACATTAGCAGTATTGCCCAATAGTCCTTCTTTGGTCCATCCTGGTAAAAACTCAACGCGGTTAATTAAAAAAAGAAACGATTTATTAGATAAGCTGGCTAAGTTAAAATACATCGATCAGGCAACAGCTAATTTAGCTAAGCTAGAACCCGTTCCGGGCAAGCCTATGCCCCTGCCCCAAAATGCACCACATCTCTTGAACCGTTTTAAAGTAGAACGGGCGAGCCTTAAAATTCCCTTTACCAGAATTACCTCTACGCTGGATGAAAATATCCAACTAAAAGTTAATGCCATATTAAAACGGTACAACAACCGCTACCGGGCAAACGACATTAATAATATTTCGGCGCTGGTACTCGATGCCAGAACCGGTCAAGTAGTGAGTTATGTGGGTAACATCTACCAGCCTGAAAATACCGACCTGCAAAGCCACGTGGATATGATTAGAGCACCACGAAGTCCTGGCAGTACCTTAAAACCTTTGCTTTATGCGAGTATGATGAATGATGGCTTTATTTTGCCGCACACTTTAGTTCCCGATATCCCAACTCAAATAGCGGGTTATTCACCACAAAATTATGATTTGGGCTATGATGGTGCCATTGCTGCCGATAAAGCATTGAGCCGCTCTTTAAACATCCCTGCGGTGAAAATGTTACAGCAATATAAATACGAACGATTTTACGATAAACTAAAAAAACTGGGGATAGGAACACTTAACCAACCAGCAGATCATTATGGCTTGTCTTTAATTTTAGGCGGTAGCGAAGTTACGATGTGGGATTTAGCCAATACCTACATGGGAATGGTGCGTACGCTAAACCATTTCAATACCTATAAAGGTTTGTATAACCCTGAAGATTATAAACCTGCAAGCTATTTCAGTAGTGAAAATAAAGGTGAAAGAGATTATCAGCGCACCTCCTTTTTAGATCACGGCTCTATTTGGGCTACTTTTAATGCAATGGAAGAGGTAATGCGCCCAGGTGATGAGGGTTTATGGGAGCAATTTTCTTCTTCGCAAAGAGTTGCCTGGAAAACAGGAACAAGTTTCGGTTTTCGCGATGCCTGGGCTGTTGGCTTAACACCAAATTATGTGGTTTGTGTTTGGGTGGGCAATGCCGATGGAGAAGGAAGGCCTGGCCTGGTAGGGATTGAAGCAGCTGCCCCAGTTCTATTTGATATTTTCAGGTTACTGCCTACTGGAAAATGGTTCGAAACACCAGTTACCAAACTTAAAAAAATAAAAATATGCAAACAGAGCGGTTATAAGGCTGGAGAATACTGTACAAATGTGACAGAAGAATTAGTGCCGGTTGCAGGAGAAAAAACAGCTGTTTGTCCTTTCCATAAATTGGTTCATTTGGACAGAACAGGCACGTTTAGGGTTACCGACCAATGTGAAAGCATAACCCATATGCAACATATAAACTGGTTTATTTTACCACCAGCTATGGAATACTATTATAAAATAAAGAATAGCGATTATAAGTCCCTCCCTCCTTTTAAAGATGGCTGCGACCTTTCAGGTGGAAATAGTGTAATGGAGGTAATTTACCCGAAAAACAATGCAATAGTTTACATCCCCTTAGAACTGGATGGAAAAAGAGGCAAAATTGTAATTAATGCAGCCCACAGAAATTCAGGCGCTAAAATACATTGGCATATTGATAATGAATATGTTAGCACTACTACTAATTTTCATCAACTGGCCATTAGCCCGCCGCCTGGTAGACATACTTTAACCCTGGTTGACGAAAATGGAGAACGACTGGTGCAAACTTTTACCGTTTTAGACAAGGAAAAGAAAGGTGGAAGGTAGAGGGTGATAAGGTGGAGGGTTTAAGCGATCAAGCACTAACACCGTTTTATATTTTGCTTGTTTTCAATTGTGCAAAGTTCTATAAAACCTGATCAAGTGGTAATCCTTTTTAATTTCCAGTAACTTACCTTTTTAGCGCAGCATTAAATATTGGAACGATAGCAGGACTGCTGCAACCGATTACCATAGAAACCTGCTTTTCGAAAACTTCAAAGATTAAATGGCTTGAGTAAATCTGTTATACTTCGGTTCTTGTAACCACTAACTGACGAGAAATGGTTCCATAAACAATCAGATACTGCGCAATCATATAACTTGCCATAATTAAAGCCCCGCTTTGCGGAATGGGCTGAGCGAATTTATTCACGGCCAATACACTGTCTGACAATAAGAAAAACAGTGCCCCATATAGAACAAGTTTAAAGCTAAAAATATTCACTTTTCCATACCGGTTAACAGCCATAATAGCCATAACCGTAATAATAATGGCATACATTAAAACGGGGAACTGCATTGCGCCTAGTTTTGGCTGCAAGTAGAAAAACAGACCTGAACAAAAAATAGCAAATGCGCCCACAACCCACAAAAAATAAGGCGTTTTGTGGTTGGGATTCGATCTATGATCGAGTGTAAATGCCCCGATGTAAAAAATATGGCACGCAACGAAAGCGATTAGCCCATAGATAAAAAAACTTGGTTTACCGCTTTGAAACATCAGTAAAATATCACCAGCCCAAGCAAAAATTAATCCGATGAAAATTCTTTTATGGAAACGCCCTTTCAAGTTTGTGCTGAGATAAAGCCATACTAAAAGCACCACCACAATTAATGGCTTAGCGAAATTTCGGACCTCAATATTATTGGCATATTCGGCATATAGCTGAATTACAAATATGAGGAAAAATATAAATGAAAATAGCTTAGTCTTCATCAGGGTTGAGATTTGCCTTTTGCAAATTAAAAAACCAAATTACGGATATTAACTGGATTGCCACAAAAATTACTTGATATCCGATCGGAAATTTCAAAAATAAAACCAGCAAAACACCAAACAGCAGCCTAAAATATTCGAACCTAATTTGCCATGCCTTTTGTTCTAATAAAGCACCACAGGTAATTAATGTGAATATGGTAAAAATAGCTCCTGACACTAAAGCAATGGTTTCCATTTCATGGTAAGAAAATAATATAGCGGAGCCTGCAGTTAAAGCAATTAAAAATTGAATCAGAACATAACCCGTTAACTTTGATTCATAGGCTGGATTATACTTTTTATAGGTTTCTAAGTCTATTTCAGGCACATGTTGAAATCCACCCAGGTGTACTGGAAACCAGCCAGGCGGTTTAAGAAAAACTTTAATTTTATCACTGAATTTAGGTGATTGTTTTGCTGTTTTAACCAGATCATCCCAATAATGAAGATTTGCCCAAACGGGATTCCAGCTGGCTAAGGGTTTGGTGATACCATAATAAACCGCTTCTTCTTCTTTCTGAAAAGTACCAAAAAAGCGGTCCCATATAATCAATGTACCAGCGTGGTTTTTATCGATATATTTTGGATTAGAGCCATGGTGTACCCGATGATGCGAAGGTGTGTTTAAAATATACTCTAAAAAGCCCAAACTTTTAATGGCTCTGGTATGAATCCAAAACTGATACAAAGTATTGAAAGAACTTAGTGTTAAGAACATAATCGGATCAAAACCAACAAATGCCAATGGAAGGTAAAATACCCAGCTAAACCAGCCCTGAAACCAGCTTTGCCGTAAAGCCACGGTTAAATTATATTCTTCTGATTGGTGGTGTACAATATGTGCTGCCCATAAAGCATTCACTTCGTGGCTCATCCGATGAAACCAATAATAGAAAAAATCGACGCCAATAAATAGCAGTATCCAAACCCATATTGTTTTGGGTAATTCAAATAAACGCCAGTGCTCAAAAATATGTTTGTAGCCAAAAAACAATGCGGTTTTCATAAATATCCCGGTGAGCTGCTGTCCTATACCCTGACTTAAATTGGCAATACTATCATTAAGCCGATAATAATTTAGTTTTTTATAAAAATTATAGGCCAATTCTATTCCGATCAGAATAAAAAACACGGGTACAGATAACGCAATGTAATCTACTTTCATATAAATGCGAAGAAAATATTTGGCTAGCAATATTTACCTTACAATTTAGAAATTTTTTAGGTCAACATAAAATCTAATTCATGTAATATTTGTGCTTGTTTGGTTTTAGTTATTGATTTCTGTCAAATTCAGCTTACCTTTGAAAGGATAAACTAATGCTTTTGGTTTTATTAAATTTTCATTTAAATCATCCCATTCATGAAAAAATTATCTCTTCTGTTGTTGCTAACTGCTTCGGCACTTTATACCAAGAGCCAAACAATGGTATTAGCCAAAGATGTCGCTCAATATATTGGTAAAAATGTAACCATTTGCGATTCGGTATATAGTGCAAAGGCATTAGATAAATTAACATTAATTAATTTAGGTGGGGCCTATCCAAAAGAGCTAATTACCGTAGTTATTAATAAAGAAGACCTTGTTAAATTCCCTTCAGAACCTTCAAGCATGTTTATTGGAAATAAAATTTGTGTTACCGGAATTATATCTGATTATAAAGGCAAAAAACAGATTTTAGTTACCGACCCGAAGCAGATTATCGTAAAATAAACAGTCTAATCCTCAAACTGCGGTATTATTGCCGCTTTAGCCGCCTCGATATAAAGTAAAACCTGATTAACGCATGCCGTTAAATTTTCTTTTACCTCGTGTTCCCAAAACCGCATTACGGTATAACCTTGAGCATGCAGCTGTTGGTTAATATGTTTGTCGCGTTGGATATTTCTTTCAATCTTCGGGATCCAAAAACCGGAATTTGTTTTTAAAGTTGATTTCTTTTCGTCCCATTTATAGCCATGCCAAAAATCGCCATCTACAAATATAGCGAGCCTGTATTTATTGATAACCAGATCGGGTTTGCCAGGAAAATTTTTAGGATGGATTCTGAACCTTATATGTTTGCCCCAAAGCGCCTTGCGTAGTTTCAATTCGGCCAGGCTATTTTTTGACCTAATTTTAGACATGTTCTTACTCCGTTTTGCAGTAGTGTAAAAACCAGCACTTTCTTCAAAGCGGGGAACTTTAATCTCCTCATCTTTATATGGCTTAGGCTCCATACCAAAGAAACCGTTAATCGTTCTAAATTGTTTAAAAAATTGGTGATAGAAGGGACGATATTGAACAACCTAAGCACCTCCTCACTTAAAGGAGGAGGCTTCGGTTGGAGCGTTAATACAAAACGTATAATTTCTGAGTAAATTGTCGAGTGGTGTGCTCCTTCAGTCGGCAGGAAATTAATCCTGCCAACCTCGTAAGCATAGATATCCTTATTATCTGATTCGAAGATTAAAAATCATTTTAACATATCATAGCGGATTATACAGATAGGCGTTTTTCCTTGATGAATCGTTTTATTTCCTTGATGAATTTTTTTGGTCTTGTAGTTTTTCTCATACTTTAAATTTAGACTTTCAAAGATTTTGATGCTCAAATCCATTTCTAAAAAGCTAAAACTTTTTGTATCTATTAGCATAAAATCCATAGTTTTGGTTTTTGATCAACCTATACCTATGCTATTAAAACGAAATACGCTAATTTTTATCCTCATTATATTAATTGCTGCATTTACCTGTTTAAGTTTTTTCATTGCGCAGCACCCTATACTTGATTTTGATCTTAAAACCTCATTGTTTATTCAGCAATACCATGCAGACTGGTTAGATAAATTAATGTTGGCCATCAGTTTTTTTGGCGAACTCCCCTATTCACTACTTTCAGTAGTAGTGGTGGCAATCATCTTTTATCAGCAGAAATATAAACGAGAAGGTCTATTCATTTCGTCAGTTTTATTATCTGGATTAATTATCCTGGGTATAAAAAATGTAATTAACCGTCCTCGCCCTACTGCCTTTTATGTACGACTGGTGGAAGTAAACCGCTTTCAGAGCTACCCCAGTGGGCATGTACTTTCTTATACCCTTTTTTTTGGCTTCTTAATTATTTTGATGAATACGCTGAAAGACATGCCTAAGCTAACTAGAAATATAGTGACTTATCTATCAGCGTTTTTGATGATTACCATTGCCCCGTCCAGAATTTACCTGGGCGCTCATTGGTTTACTGATACAGTTGGCGGTTTTCTATTGGGTTTAATATGTCTTTTCCCGCTTTGCTATTTTTACTTTAAAAATAAAACGAATTAATCCTTTTCTTCCCGTTTTTCTTTCTTCCTGATCCTGCTTAAAGTTTCGATCCGCATCCCCAGATAGCTGGCCAAAAATTTTAACGGAACCCTCGACTTTATGGCAGGATAACCAATTTTAAACTGCTTGTACCTTATTTCTGCTGAAGGGATTCGCGATAGAATAGACCTTTCCTGCGACATATGGTAAAGTATGGCCAATAATTTTCTGGCTAAAATGTTGGTTTCATGAAATTGTACGTACATATCGTCAATAAAACGATATGGTAGTATGAGCAGTTCCGAATCTTCCAGGGCCTGATATTGCTCCTGATAAGTTGGAATGAGCGTACCAGGATTCCGAACACTACCGATCAGGTGATTTTCATCCATTAACCAGGCGGTAATGTCTTTTCCTTCATCCAGTACAAAAGCCCTTACCAAGCCTTTAACAATAAAAAATAAACACTCGCCACCGATCTCACTAAGGTTAGGCAAAATCTCATTCTTACGCACAAAAATTTTGAATGTTTCAGTTTTTATCCGCTCAATTATCTCTTTTCTTAATGGCTGCAGCTCAATTAAATACTGAATAAGAGGATCACTTTCATGATGGGCAGCAGTCATAATATGTGTTTGGGGTTTTAAAACGATGCAAGCTATTGCTTGAATACCGGATTTCCAAATATGAAAACGCGTTCCACAACCAAAAAATTACAGTTGTGGAAAATTTATTTTTCGCGCCATCTGCTTTTGGCACCACATTAAGAAATAATTTATTCATCATATTTTGCTTTGATCACGATAATTTAACTTAATCATAAAAAAAATCTGATAATTTTGCCGCCATGAAGGATAATAAACCCAAAGCTTTTCTTTTCGATCTTAATGGAACCATGATTAACGATATGGCTTTCCACAATCATGCATGGCATAACATACTTACAAAAGATTTAGGAGCAAGTATTAGCTTCGAAGCGGTTAAAAAACAGATGTATGGTAAAAACCAAGATCTGTTAGAACGTGTTTTTGGCATTGGTCATTTCTCTCAGGAACAGATTGATCAGATTTCAATTGAAAAAGAGCATAGATATCAAGCGGCATATAAGAAACATTTAACATTAATAGCAGGTTTAGGCGATTTTTTAGAAAAAGCAAAACAATCAGGCATTCAAATGGCAATTGGCTCTGCTGCTATTCCCTTCAATATTAATTTTGTACTCGATAATTTAAATGTGCGTTCCTATTTTAAAGCCATAGTAAGTGCCGACGATGTGATCAATAGTAAACCCGATCCGGAAACTTTTACCAAAGGGGCTGAAATTTTAGGCGTTGAAGCCAGCCAATGCATCGTTTTTGAAGATGCACCAAAAGGTGTTGAAGCAGCGCAGAATGCCGGGATGAGATGTGTTGTACTAACAACCATGCATACTAAAGAAGAATTTGCAGCTTACAACAACATTATTGCTTTTATAGAAGATTATACAGATCCAGTTTTACAAGAACTTTTCTAAATAAAAACGACCTGCATTTCTACAGGCCGTTTTTATTTTATCATTGTTGGGATACAGAGACCAACAAAACGATTATTTGGTAAATTT
>Ga0182006_1001094_pt1 | contig 17355 bp, 13 predicted proteins | sample Sormic07211104_1_FD_123022 | JGI IMG/M metagenome (GOLD analysis project Ga0182006, IMG submission 123022) | Rhizosphere microbial communities from Sorghum bicolor, Mead, Nebraska, USA - 072115-104_1 MetaG | ecosystem: Host-associated > Plants > Roots > Rhizosphere | place: USA: Nebraska...
ATGGATGGCAAAAATTTTGGAAGCACCCTCCTTTCCGGCGGTGCCTCGACCAACCTAAACTTCAAGATCGACAAGATCAGGGCATCATTGATCCTAAGTGCCAGCAACAACAGAAGGCCAGAGGATTCAGAATTCAGTAAAATAATCTATAACCTTTTGAGCTACCGATCCACTACCCGGTCTGTTACTTCGCGGTTTACCCTGAGCCCAAACCTAACTTTTGACTATGACATCAACAGCCGGTCAAGCGTAGGTATCAATGCCGATATCTCGATCGTACCTTCTTTAAACAGAAACACCACCGAAGACTACACTTTTATGAGCTATTACTCAAATGCGCTCGATTCCACACTCAATATCGGGAACAGTTACAACAACGAGCGCCGTACGGTTCAGCTCAGTGGAAACTATAAATATCAGCTCAGTTCTACAAAAAACAGTAGCCTTTACTTGAACCTCATTTATTCCTATAATCCCTTTTCAGTATCGAACATCCTGTCAAAATTTTCGGGCAGCACCGGACCAGTGAGCAATGAGTTTGAGAGCAGCACAGATATCGTTAATATATCCCTGATCATCAGCGATCTGATCAGATCAAAAAAGCTGTCGACCGAATTCGGACTGAAATCCAACTCCCTTAACAACGGCACCCAGCAGCTTTACAGAGGAGGCAGCACGGTGTTCGATTATTCGGAACAGCTCAGCAGCGCTTTTTTCAGTTCGAGGTTCAAGTTAGGCAGCTATCTTTTAATGGCGGGAATTAGGGGAGAGCTGCTCAATGCGACTTCTGAATTCAATGCAAACAACATAGTCCAAAAACTTAACCAACATTATTTTAGGATCTACCCTAACCTTCTTTTACAGAAAGATTTCCAGAGCGGCTTTACTGCAAGCATCGGTTACAGCAAAAAAATAAGAAGACCGTTTATCAACGAACTGAACCCCACCAGCCAGATCAATAACTTTCTCACCAGCACCGCCGGCAATATCGCTTATAAACCGATATTCTCCGATAGGATCGAAGCACAGTTCCGCTATAAAGAAGCAGGCCTGACCTTATATTACGACCGTTCTTCCAGCCGGCCCGTTTTTCTCCCTGCTTCAGACCCTTTCACATTCCAATCGGTCAACCTGAACAGGCTGCACAAATTTGCCGTGTCTGTCAACAGGGATTTTAGAATAGGCTCTTTTTTCACCTCCAGCCTCAATGTGAACTACTCCTATTCAAGACACGAGCAGGGAAGCATGGTTTATTATAAAAACGGACTTAACCTGTTCGAGGTCAGTGGTTCCGGAGATTTCGTTCTGGGAAAAAAAACACAATTACAGGCTGATTTTTATTACTGTGCAAAAATGAACCTTGAATACAGTATATACAGCCCGCTTTTTTCGCATTCCCTGACCGTGCGTCAGCTGCTGTTTAAAGATAAACTCAGTATGAACATTTCGGTAAATGATCCCATGGGACTTGAGAAAGCCAGGTCTATGAGCTATTACGAAAACCAGTTCCTAGACAGCGGGGCACTGACCAATCAGCGTACATTTTCCATCCAGCTGGTCTATAACTTCCCCTTCGGGCAGAAGTTCAGAAACCAGAACTACAAAAAGAAGAATGATGGAGAAATAAGGGACCAGCAATAACCAATGGCAAACACAAAACCTATATGATAAAGCAACCATTAAAAACCAATTTCAATTTACAACCGCGAATTCAATCGGCAAAAAGATCAGCAACCTTAAGGCTTCTTGTTGCCCTGATTTTAATCGGGTGCCTACCAGCTTGTAAAAATGGACCGAAAGGCGAGAAACCGGCCGAAGTGGTAAATGAGTGGATCGGCAAAGAAATCAGCTTCCCCCCGCTCAGTACCTGCGCTGTATTGGGGAAATATGCTGCCTGCGACATAAAGGTGCCACGGCCTTACCGCGTATTGATCTATACAGACTCAGTAGGCTGTACTAGCTGCGACCTGCGCATTGACATCTGGAAAACACTAATGAAAGAAGCGGATACCTTTGCGAAGGGCAAAGTTGATTTTCTATTTTACTTCAATCCCAAAAAAAATGAAGACCTCTCTGAACTCTTCAAACGTGAAAATTTTAGGAACCTGGTCTACATGGACCTGAAGGACGATCTGAACAAGAGCAATCGCTTTCCAAAGTCAATGGAATACCAGTGTTTTCTCCTGGATGAACACAACAAGGTCCTGGCAGTTGGAAACCCGACCATGAACGGAAACGTTTGGGAGCTATATAAAAAGACGATAAAAGGAGACTGAGGTATTTCCCAGAAATAATGATACACCTACCTACGATAGACAAAAGAAAAAGAAAGGAGGAACCGGCAATAGCACAGCTTACATGAATTGATGACAATTCCATCTGCTGAAATGATACATGCAGATTAACCTATAAAAAAACACTTTAAAAATTTAATTATGAAAAAACGTCTTTTCGCGGCCCTTGGTGCTACAGGAGTAGCCACCGCATTGATCTTTACCCTAACCTTAAGTTCAGGAGATTCAAATGCTTCCCAGAACAAAAGAAATGTTGACGCACTGGAAATCGACCTCCCAAGTGACGGAAAATGCACCGGTCCAAGACCACAGGGCGGCAACTGCGAAAGCAGCAATACCAACAAATGTTCTGACACAGCCGGATGCAGCTCATAAAAAAGAATATTCCCAGGGACAAAAAACCCTGGGGATATTCCTTAAGAAGACTGTATAAAAAGCTTAAGGTTCTCACCGAAGAAACACATCCTTACCATTACCTGACTTTTAAATCCTCTCTGGGGTTTCACCGGGTCAACTTTCGATTTCGACAAAAGCTAATAATACCATGAATAATAAACCCCAACCGATCATCAGCATTGCCGGCCTGGTAATCATAATGATTTTTTTAGTATCACTGAACCTTAAAACCTCACATGCATCCCCGCAAGCAAAAGATAATATGGAAGCGCTCAAAACGGAAGTTCCCCTGCACAGATGCGGCGGCCCCAAGATTGTTAACGACGGCTCCTGTGCACAGATCAACGATCGTCCCTGTTCGGACATTAACGGTTGCGACGTAAGCAATGATTAATAACACCTGCTTAAGCCCTACATCTTTCTAAAAACATTACCATTCACCATTTTCACCACAATGAAGAAACGTCTTTTTTTAATTTGCTCGACCATAATTTTGTTAAGCAGCTGCACCAGGAAAGCGAAAGAACAGCTGCCAGAAGTACCTGTTACCGAGATAAACCTCACAACCTTTAAAGAAATCCCCTTTGAACGACTACCCGTGGATATTATCAAAAACAAGCGTTACATCAATCTGGAAATGAAGGACGGCGATAATTATGTCGGTCTGATCGATAAGATCATGCACAAAAACGGTATTTATTATGTACTGGACGTCAGAAAGAAAATCCTTGTCGCTTTCGGCGAAAGCGGAAACTATATTGCCACCATCGGAAAGCTTGGCACAGACTACCTCAACATTGCAGATTTTGATGTTAATGAAAAGGGAATGATCTATGTTGTCGATGGAAAAGCAGATAATTTTCTGATCTACGCAAGCAATTTTTCATTGCTGCGAAAAATAAAATCCCCCTTTGAAATCGACGTGGTGCAAAAACTTCCGGACGGTAACTTTCTGCTGGGCCTCTCTTCATGGAACAAAAAAGACAATAGCGGAGACAAAATCTTGCGAACGGACAAAAACCTGGCCGTACTGAACAGGGCTGCCGTCTATAATGAGTTCATTGATGATAATTTCTGGATTTCAAGATACAGGTTCATAAACACTGGAAAAAACATCTACTACAACAGGCCGATCGATAACGATGTACTTGTTTTCGGTACTGACGGTAAACTGAAAAAAGCATACAGGTTTAATTTTGGAAAGATGACCGTGCCTGATGAAGACAAAAAGGATATAGATGGCAAAGTCGCCCGCTATGACGATTACCGCCTGCTGACAAATTTTACCTTCGCAAATGAAAGGTATGCGCTGGGCAAGATCTGGGACAAAAGGAAATTCAAGTTCTTCTTTCTCGACAGGACGAAACGCAACTTCTTTCTTGAAAACCTTTTGGTGCCTAATGAACAAAGTAATATTATCGATTTCGACGGTACGAACCTCATCTCCGTTATTAGCGCCGCCCAGTTTGACGAAAAATACCTGAAAAAACTCCCGCAGTCCGCAGCTGAGCACTTAAACAATGGTGGATTCGTAATCTGTGATACTGAAATCAACTTAAACTAGTATGAAATAATATACCGATAATCTTTAGCAGCCAATTTTATTGTAATGGCAGGTTGTCTGTGGTTGATAAGGATTCACTTGCGAAAAATTCAAACCTTTCGCGCCTAAGGTCTAAATAACGGCACATATATTAACCACGACAAAATAAAAGAAACAAATGAAAAACATTGCAATGCCTGCCGACCTTGCTAAATTCGTTTATAATAAGATTTAGAGATCAATACTCAAAGATGAAATCCAACATTAAAGGGTTTATTTACTCGCAAAAGCAAGCATGATCTTCAGATATGCTTTTATACGACCTATTAAGAAGCAATTCAATAGATAAGATCTTCAACAAAGATGACTTGAACTTATTTCGGTACATTTTTAACAGCAAAGGCTATGTTATAAGAAATAATGTAGCCATTCATTTTATAAGTCCAATGACTATACAATGAACAAAGTTGTTCTAGTTTTTTTTGTATTCTAGGATAGCAAAATTCAAAAAATCTTAACTAAGTATATAAACTCCAAAGAATAAGGTTTAAACCAGTACCTTTTGTTAAATTTACACCGAGAATAATGAAAAAATGTAAATCAATATATATTTTCAACTTACGATAAATGGCTTTTATCTGAACCAAGTCGAATCTGCACAATAACTGAATAATAGATTTGAATTGCATTTTTTAAGATAGATCCGTGTATTTAATGGTAGCAATCGTAGCTAAAACGTATCAAAAACAAACGTAAGTAATTCAATGAGTGGAATTACAAAACATCCTATTTAAACGCTGATTTTAGCACTAGGTGCAAATCCCAGCGGTATCACATAAGTCCTTTCCTGCTCATTGGAGCATTTTATTTCAAAAGGATTTATTTCATGATGCTAAAAGCCTAAACAGTCGTTTATTGCCCCTGCCTGTTCCGACACAGCTATATACCAACAATACCCCAGGACAAATTGCTCTTTACCTTTTATTTACCAATTGTAAACCTTCCCATCCGAAGCCAGGTTAAATGTTTGATCATCCTGATCTATATCAGGGCTACACCTCTACCAAAGTAAGTGTTTAGCAGTGTGCAAGCAGGTGTCACGCAAGCCTGACCGGAAGGTGGGTCAAACGTGGGGTAAATGTGGGGTGAAGGTGGACTTTTGAATATTTTTAGGGAGTATTTTTTTTCAGATGGATGATTTGGGTACTCATCTTTTTGGGTGATTACAATATACTCAAATTATGGAGAAACAGACAAGAAAAAGCTTATAAATTTTCGGCAAGGGCAATATCAACGCAATTTATTAGGGTTTGTACTAGGCATTGGGAAGCTGCTATAGATTGATCATTGTACCGTGCTTGTAATTCGCCTTATGGAGTAGATCAACTTAATTTTATTCATCCAGCCATAAGCAACAGTGCTAAGATTGAACGGGTAAATAACTGAAGCTGTTTTGTGTCCGGTTGCCCCTTCCCCATCCATATCTTTATGGGCTAAATCAATGTAACCTGAACGCTCTTCTTAAAGCATCAGGAAGGATTTTAAGGTTTTAATCAGCCAATGAGGTATAGTTCACGCCATCACCCGCAACTGTAAATTAACAGGGACCTCGAAATGCCTCTTTTTTTTATTCTGTTTATGATTGTTGCGCCTCGAGTTGCAAGCCACTCAGGTACTTATACAGTCCTTGTTCAGTCTTCATGAGTTCCTCGTGGGTGCCCGATTCAACAATCTGTCCCTTTTCCAGCACCAGGATCCTGTCTGCTTCACGAATGGTAGATAACCGGTGCGCGATGATGATAGACGTCCGTCCGCTCATTAATTCTTCAAGTGCTTCCTGCACCAGGCGTTCTGATTCGGAGTCGAGGGAAGAAGTGGCTTCGTCCAGAATCAATATAGACGGATTTTTTAACAGCGCCCGTGCAATGGCAATGCGCTGGCGTTGCCCGCCCGAAAGTTTTACGCCACGTTCTCCAACAACGGTTTCGTAGCCTTCTGGAAATGCACTGATAAAATCATGCGCATTTGCCCGTTTAGCCGCCTGTATAATTTCTGTTTTTGTAGCCTTTAGCTTGCCATAGGCGATGTTTTCCAATATCGTTCCGCCAAATAACATCACATCCTGTGGCACAATCGCGATCTGATTCCGTATATCCGTAAGTGAATAGGCAGCGGCTGGTTTGCCATCGAACAGGATTTCGCCGCTTTGCGGATGATAAAATTGCAGGATCAATCCTGCAGTAGTCGATTTACCCGAACCACTTGGACCTACTATAGCTATTTTTTGTCCGGCTTTCGCTTCGAAAGATACTTGGTTTAACACCCCTACTTCCGGCCTTGAGGGATAGGCAAAATTAATGTGTTTAAAAGCAAGATTCCCCGCTATTTTTTGTTTTGGTACGTTGTCGTTTTCGACTATCGATACTGCTTCACCCTGTTCGCCCAATATCTCCAGCACCCGTTCGCTGGCACCTACAGCCTTTTGCAGGTTGGCAAAAAGTTCCGGAAAACTACCCAGGGAACTGCCAAGGAACATCGCATAAAGTGAAAATTTTAAAAGTTCGCCAAAGGTAATTTCCTGGTGACTGACCAGGATACAGCCATAACCAATCACCCCCAGTACACTTCCAAAAACACAAAGCACGATAAAGGAAACAAACATGCCCCTGAATTTGGCTCCTTTAATAGCAATATCGGCTACCTCGCGGATGGTATTCCTGTACCGTGCGGCTTCAAAGGCTTCATTTACAAACGCCTTTACATTTGATATGCCCGACAGGGTTTCTTCAACAATGCTGTTTGATTCGGCCATTTTATCCTGGGCCTGGCGCGAAATTTTCTTGATAAACCGCCCGAACAACACCGCAAACACAATCATAAGGGGTAAAATCAAAAGCAGGGCAAAAACCAGTTTTTTCGAAATGATGGCCATCAAAACAATGCCACCTGCAAACAATACAAACTGCCGTAACATCTCAGCAATGGTGGTGGTTAAGGTATCCTGAACCTGCGACAGATCTGCAGAGATCCTGCTGTTGAGCTCCCCAACCCTACGGTTGGAAAAAAAGTTCATCGGCAAGGTGATCAATTTGAAATAGGTATCGCGCCTGATATCGGCAAGTGAACGTTCTGCTACATTGACAAACCATAAAATTCTAAAATAAGATACCACTGCCTGCACGGCCAATACAACAAAGGCTAACATTAAGATTCCCGGTATGGTATCCGGCAAATAACCATTGGCGTGTTTACCCTGTGCGGTATCAATCAATGCACCGATAAAAGATGGAAAGGCCAGCCCAACCAAACTTGATAAAAAGAGAAAAAACAGCGCTGCAATGAATTTGCCGCGATAGGGTTTCAGATAAGTGAGCAAACGGGCAACATTGCCCAAACTTTTTCTGTTTATTTTGGCTTTTGATAATTCAACGCCAGGTGCATTTCCACTGTTTAAATGTTTTCTTGCCATTGTTTTGAGATGATCTTATTTGGGGCGATTTCTGCTCTATCGCTTATTCCTGCGCCAAAGCGGGTTTTGATAATGAAGACGGATTAATGCCAAAAATACTTTAAATATCTTCATAAATTAGGCAGTTTATTCGTGGCTTAATTAACTTGTTCTAGCCGGACATCACTGGCTTCATTCGGCTCAAAAGCTCCCGAAATGTCTTCCACTGACTGGGATCAATTCAAGGTGATTTGCAACATTTCCAAAAAAAGTATCAGGACCTGATATTTCAAAATTTAATCTACCGGATAGAAATGTTTTCCGCTGTTGTAACAGAGATGATAATCTATGCGTCTTCTGGATTTCATTTCAGCATATAGAATCACAATCATTTGAAAAAAAATTATTAGCTTTATTTAGGTTATTGCAACTGAATTTTATAAGAGAAAAGTATATCCGGTAACTATTTAATTTTCGTTGTATAGGATGATTCTGGTCAGATCATATTTATCTCCTATCATTTGAACTTAGGTATTTAGACATAAAATAATGATGCGCTTAAAGCCGCAGAAATGTAGGATATCGGAAAAAGTACCGGTGATAAAACGATAAGAGACGACGAAGCTTTTTATACGTGCTGTGTTTCGGTTAATTCAATTAAATGAAATATTATTTTTAATTTTCTATAAAATAATGATATTCAGGTGTATGTGATGTTTTATCAATACATTCGTCCAGGTGTTATGTGTAAAAAATAAATCATGAAAGCTAAGCTCTTTAATTATACAGCAGGCCAATGGATTGCTGAGAACGGTGAAGAAAACATAGCTGCTGATCAGTTTCAATTGGTATTGTGTTTTGGTGGTAAGGATTTATTGCAGACCATTGATGTATACCTGCAGTTGAAATCACTTTTTACAAATGCAGATATTGCGTTATGCAGTGCTGCAGGAGAAATTTACCAGCAGACAGTATGCGATAATGCGCTTATTGCTATTGCTTTAGCTTTTGATTCAACCACGATAAAAACTTCGGTGGCCAATATAAACGAATATGAAAATAGTTATGCTGCGGCGATCGGGTTAATTGAGAAATTGCCGAAAGAGGAACTAAGCTATATACTAACGTTTGCCGATGGAAATATGGTAAATGGAAGTGAGCTGATTAAAGGACTAAACGTTGCCGCGGGAAACATTTTGGTAACCGGTGGTTTGGCTGGTGATGATGCCAATTTCAAATCCACTTTAGTGGGACTCAATCAAAACCCAGGTGAAGGAAACATCATTGCCATTGGTTTTTATGGGAACAGGCTGCTGGTTACCCATGGCTCGCAGGGTGGTTGGGACATGTTCGGTTTGGAGCGGACGGTAACCCGATCGCAGGCAAATGTATTGTATGAAATTAATGGCGAAAGTGCCCTGGATTTGTATAAAAAATATTTGGGACCTGATGTGGATAACCTCCCGGCCTCTGCATTATTATTTCCGTTAGCGATTTCTATTCCAGGTTTTTCAGAGCCAATTGTACGTACCATTCTATCGATTGATGAAGATAAAAAAACGATGACTTTTGCAGGAGACATACCCGAGGGCTCACAGGTAAGATTGATGAAAGCAAATTTTGATAATTTGATCGAAGCTTCGAGCCATGCAGCTACAAATAGCCTCAAACAAAATCAAAAGCCGGATTTTGCTTTGCTCATCAGTTGCGTGGGGCGTAAATTAATACTCGGCCCCAGAACCGAGGAAGAAGTTGAAGCAGTTGCTGAAGTGTTTGCTAAAGAAACTACCATCGCGGGTTTTTATTCGTATGGTGAGATTTCTCCGTTTAATAATAGTGGAACCTGCCAGCTACACAATCAGACGATGACCATTACTTCATTCTATGAATTACCATAAGTTACTCAATAAGCAGATTAGCAAATATTTATCTGCCGACCTGGTGGAGAATCCGGCTATTAAAAAATTTTTGAGCGTAATCAGCGATTCCTATGACGCGTTGCTAAGAGATAAATTATTGGTTGAAAGGGCTTTTTCAATTAGTGAAGAAGAGTATATATCCGTAAATAAAAAACTGAGCCATGAAGTATCGGTAAAAAGGAAATCAATTGAAACCTTGAAAAACATTCTGGGTGAAATGGGTCGGAATTATCAGGGCGAAAACCCTGATGATTTTCTTGCCATTGCCGAATACCTGAATAAACAGGTTACGTTAAGGAAAAGTGCAGAAAAGGTATTTACTTCTTTGGTGGAAAACTCGCACAGCGGGATTTTATTGGAAGATGAGTATAGAAACATCGTTTTTACAAATCAGCTTTTTTGCGATCTGTTTCAGATACCCTATCCACCAGATGCACTTATTGGTACCAGCTGCAGTGATAGCGCAGAGCAATCAAAACACCTTTTTAACAATCCTGATGAGTTTGTTGCCGGTATCGGACAAATACTGAAAAACAGAGCTTTCGAGAGTACAAACCTAACGCTAGCCGATGGAAGGATATTAAAACGCGAGTACATTCCGATTTTTATCGACGATGTATACAGGGGACACCTTTGGAATTATACCGATATTACCGAAAAGAAAAAAGCGATGGAAGCGCTTGAGCAGAGCGAATTAAAAAATCGCCTGATCATGAATTCGGCTTTGGATGCCATTATTACCATCGATAGCGAGGGATTAATTACTTTCTGGAATCCTCAGGCAGAGAAAATATTTGGCTGGAAGGAAGCTGAAGTGATCGGAAAGCATTTAACAGATAACATTATTCCATCCTACCACAAAGCCGGACATAAAGCGGGTATGGAAAGGTACCATCAAAATAGTGCCGGTACAATTTTAAATAAAATGATTGAAATGCCTGCGATGAATAAAAACGGAGCGGAATTTTCGGTTGAATTGTCTATCATTCCCGTAAGCCAGGGCAGTACAAATTTTTTCTGTGCCTTTATCAGGGATATTTCTGACAGAAAGAAAAATGAAGAAGAGCTAAGGGCAAGTAAGGAGCTATGGCAATTTGCTTTGGAAGGCGCCGGGGATGGTGTTTGGGAATACAATTTCCAAAGCAAAAAAGCCTTTTTTTCTAAAAAATACAAAAGTATGCTCGGTTATGGGGACGAAAATTTTGCCAATGACCCTGATGAATGGTTAAGCCGGATACATTCCGATGACCTTCCTAAAATTTTGGAGACAGATGAAGCCTATTTTTCAGGTGAAATAAATTCACATCAGCGAGAGTACCGGATATTACACAAAAATGGCAACTACATATGGGTGCTTGACCGGGGAATGATTGTGAACAGAACACCTGATGGGTTGCCGGAGAGAATTATCGGTACCCATTCTGACATCACTGAACGTAAGCTTTCTGAGCAGGCCCTGATCAACAAAGAAGAAAAGTACCGAAACATCATCACCAATATGAACCTGGGCTTACTGGAGGTTGATAATGACGGATATATTCAATTTGCAAATCAAACCTTTTGTAAAATGATCGGCTTTGACCAGGAAGAACTTGCCGGAGCGAAAGACACAGATATAATAGACCTTGGCGAAAGTAAGGAGACCGTAGCGTCAAAAACAAGTCTCCGAAAACATGGAATATCAGATGCCTATGAAGTGAAAGTTCGGAATAGAGCCGGCGAATTAAGATGGTGGCTCATAAGCGGAGCGCCAAGGCTCAATGATAAAGGGGAACATATCGGCTCTGTCGGAATACACTTAGATATTACTGAGCAGAAAAAGCTGGAGCATGAGCTTATCAAAGCTAAAGAGGCTGCCGAGGAATCAACGAAATCAAAAGAAGCATTTCTGGCCAATATGAGCCATGAAATACGAACGCCAATGAATGCCATTTCCGGGATGGCCAATCAACTTAGTAAAACAAAATTAGATCATCATCAGCAATTTTTTCTCAATACAATCCGCTCCTCTGCCGATAATCTGCTCGTAATTATCAATGATATTCTTGACCTAAGTAAAATTGAGTCTGGCAAGCTGGGTATTGAAAAAATTGGATTTGAACCTAAAAAGGTCATTAGCCATGTTATGCAGGTGATGCAGCACCGGGCCGAAGAAAAAGGACTTACATTTACCAACTCATTTTACGATCAACGACTTTCGAGGGTGTTAATTGGCGATCCTTACCGCCTTTCCCAAATTATGCTCAATTTAGTCAGCAATGCAATTAAGTTTACCCCTAAAGGAAAAGTAGATATTTACTGCAGCGTTTTACAGGATCACGAATCGGAACAGCTTATTGAGATAAGCGTGATTGACAGTGGCGTTGGAATGGAGCAGACATTTGTTAACCACCTCTTCGCTAAATTTTCACAGGAAGACAACTCTATTACCAGAAAATACGGAGGAACAGGACTGGGAATGAGCATATCTAAAGAACTCATTGAACTGATGGGGGGAGAAATTAAGGTAAACAGCGAAAAAAACAAAGGAACTACCGTATCCTTCAACCTCCGGATACCAAAAGGTAACGAACAGGACCTTATAGAGAAAGGCAATATTGAAGTCGATACGACATTACTGAATGGTAAGCAGATTTTGATTACCGATGACAATGAAACCAACCGGCTTCTGGCTTCAGCAATACTGGGTAATTTTGGTGCTGTTGTTACCGAGGCAGCTAACGGACACGAAGCACTTCTTTTAATTGAAAAGAATAAATTTGATCTGATCTTGATGGATGTACAAATGCCCGAGATGGATGGGCTGGAAGCAACCAGATTGGTTAGGGAAAAACTAATAGATGTACCGATTATAGCACTAACGGCTTTCGCATTAAAAGGAGATAATCAAAAATGCTTAGACAATGGCATGGACGATTATTTGTCAAAACCATTTGAAGAAGAACAGCTCCTTGAAATTGCTTCGAAATGGCTGGGTAAATTTCACTTAGTTAAAAAAGAACCTGATAACTTAACTGATACACCACTTTATAATTTATCAAAAATTGAGGGCATAGCAAGAGGTAATACCAAATTTATCAATAATCTGGTCGGTTTTTTTATCCGGCATATACCGCTTACGTTAAAAGAGATAAATGATGCATACGATCACAATGATTTTTCGAAAATTTCAAAGCTTGTACATCGGATTAAACCCTCTGTAGCTGACATGGGTATATCATCGATAAAGGACGAGTTGATCGAAATAGAGAATTTTGCACCGGAATATGGTAAATCGCAACGACTTGACTATTTACTGAATAACATCAATGTGGTATTAAATCAGGTGGTTTCCGCATTGCAAGCTAATATCGTATCTGATGTTTAATCTTTAACGGTTGATTTGGTTGCTGCCTTTTGATGTTACACTGAGGATAAAACTGTTTGCTGAAGGACCTGCGTTTAACTTTCAGTGCTATGGTGGGTTCACGTCGTTAAAAATAACCAGGAAATACCTCAGCTAAACGAAAGAAATTCGCAAACAAAAGAGCTCCAGACTGTTCGGAATCGACGTTTTTGAATTAAAAATCAATAAAATTTTTTAATTCAAATAAATAAACGTTAATTAGACATTTATTTATTGTTATGAGCAAAGCAAACTATGTAATTGGAGTAGATTATGGGACTGATTCTGTCCGATCTGTTCTAGTCGATACCGCAAATGGAAAAGAAATTTCGGCCTCTGTTTTTCTTTATCCCAGATGGCAAAAAGGTTTATACTGTAAACCGGCTGTTAACCAGTTCCGCCAGCATCCCTTAGATTATATTGAAGGTTTAGAGCATACCATAAAAGATTGTTTAACCAAAGCCGGTGGTGCAGAAATTGCTTCTTTAGTAAGGGGTATTTCGATTGATACGACAGGTTCTAGTCCGGTTGCTGTTGATGCAGCAGGTACTCCCCTGGCTTTAACACCTGGTTTTGAAGAGAATCCAAATGCCATGTTTGTGCTTTGGAAAGACCATACAGCGGTTAAAGAAGCTGCAGAAATTAATGAGCATGCTACCCGGTTCGAAACCAACTATTTAAAGTATGTAGGTGGAATTTATTCGTCTGAATGGTTTTGGGCCAAACTCTTGCGTACCTTAAGGGTAGATCAGTCTATTCGGAACAGTGCGCAATCCTGGGTGGAGCATTGTGACTGGATTCCGTTTTTACTTTGTGGCGGCAAGGATGTGACTGCCATGAAAAGAAGTCGTTGCGCTGCCGGACACAAAGCTTTATGGGCAGAAGAATTTAACGGTTTGCCACCGGAAGATTTTTTTAGCAGTCTGGATCCGCTTTTGGCCGGTTTCAGAGATAAATTATTTAATGATACCGATACTTCTGATGTTGCCGCCGGAACCTTGTGCGAAGAGTGGGCAAATAAATTAGGTTTAAGTACCGATGTGGTAATCGGTGTTGGCGCTTTTGATGCACACATGGGCGCAGTTGGCGGACAGATTGAGCCTTATTATTTAAGTAAGGTAATGGGTACCAGTACCTGCGATATTTTAGTAGCACCTAACCAGGATTTAGATGGAAAACTGATAAACGGTATATGTGGACAGGTAAATGGTTCTGTAATTCCGGGTATGGCAGGTTTAGAGGCAGGTCAGTCTGCTTTTGGTGATGTATACGCCTGGTTTAAAAATTTGATCAGCTGGCCGCTAAACCATTTGCTAACTGAATCTGAACTTATTGATGAGGCCACGGCAATTGCGCTGAAAGAAGAACTTGAAGCCAAAATTATCGCCAGTTTAAGTAAGCAGGCTGAAGCTTTAGATGATGATGATTATGCAGAGCTGGCTGTAGATTGGTTAAACGGCAGAAGAACGCCTGATGCGAATCAGGAACTTAAAGGTGCCATCACTGGTTTGGGTTTAGGAACCGATGCTCCGCGGTTTTTCCGCGCACTGGCAGCCGCAACCTGTTTTGGCGCCAAAGCCATTGTAGATCGTTTTAAAGAACAAGGGGTGCCTGTAAAAGGTATTATTGGCATTGGTGGAGTGGCTAAAAAATCGGCTTATATTATGCAGATGATGTCTGATGTGCTCGAAATGCCGATCCGGATCCACCGCTTTGAGCATACCTGTGCTTTAGGTGCAGCTATGTTTGCCGCAGTAGCAGCCGGTATTTACCCGAATATTGAGGAAGCCATGCAAGCCATGGGTACCGGTTTTGAAAAAGAATATAAGCCAAATGTGAAAAAGCAAAAGCTTTACCGCCAGCATTATCAGCAATATTTAGGGCTTGGCCGTTATTTGGAGAAATACAGCAAAAAAGATGTTAAACCTTATCTGTCATGAGCAACTATCAGGATATAAAACAACAGGCTTACGAAGCCAATATGCAGTTGCCGAAATTGGGATTGGTACTGTTTACCTTCGGTAATGTAAGTGCCGCCGACCGTTCAAAAGGAGTATTTGCAATTAAGCCCAGTGGTGTGCCTTATGAGGATTTAACGCCGGAAAAAATGGTGATTGTAGATTTTGATGGGAAAACGGTTGAAGGTAGTCTCCGCCCCTCTTCGGATACGCAAACGCACGCCGTTTTGTATAAGCACTGGGAAGATATTGGTGGCGTGGTGCATACCCACTCTACCTACGGCACTGCCTGGGCGCAGGCGCAAAAAGCCATCCCGATTTTTGGTACCACCCATGCTGACCATTTAACTGTCGATATTCCGTGTGCGCCACCGATGGATGACGCCATGATTAAAGGTAATTATGAATATGAAACGGGGTTCCAGATCATCAATCATTTTGAAAGCCTGGGCTTAAGCCATAAAGAGGTAGAAATGATTTTAGTGGGGAACCACGCGCCTTTTACCTGGGGTAAAACGGCAGAGAAAGCCGTTTACAATAGTGCAGTACTGGAGGCCGTAGCGCAAATGGCTTTGTTAACACAGCAGATTAATCCGCGGGCACCAAAGTTAAAAGATTCGTTAATCGAAAAGCATTATGAGCGTAAACATGGTGCAGGTGCTTACTACGGACAAAAATAGTGAGTCCAAAGTCTTGAACTATCGGTTGGTGTCTCACCGACCGAAAAATATTAACCTATCAGGTTTTAAAAACCTGATAGGTTAATTTGAATAAATTAAAAACAAAATAATTAAAAACAACATAAACAGTAATGATTGATTTAAAAAAATTACAGGTTTGGTTTATCACCGGTACACAACATTTATACGGCGAAGAAACCTTGAAGCAAGTAGCAGAACATGCACAGCAGGTTGCTGATTCATTGAACCAAAACCAAAATATTTCGGTTTCGGTGGTGTACAAGCCGATTGTAAAAACCACCGAGGAGATTTTTGAAACTTTACAACAGGCTAATATCGATGAAAACTGTATTGGAGTTATTACCTGGATGCACACGTTCTCTCCTGCAAAAATGTGGATCAGGGGTTTGAATGTATTGCAGAAACCTTTGTTACACCTGCATACACAATTCAATCGTGATATTCCATGGAATACCATTGATATGGATTTTATGAACCTGAACCAGAGTGCACACGGCGACCGCGAATTTGGTTTTATGGTTTCGCGTATGCGTAAAGACCGTAAAGTGGTGGTTGGCCACTGGCAGGATGAAGAAGTGGCAAAACAGATTGATACCTGGTGCAGGGCTGCTGCCGGATGGAACGATTGGCAGGGCGCTAAATTTGTACGCTTTGGCGATAACATGCGCTTTGTAGCGGTTACCGATGGCGATAAGGTTGAAGCGGAAATGAAATTTGGCTTTTCAGTAAACACTTACGGTATAGGTGATTTAGTAGCCGTAATTAATGGAATTGATGAGGAAGCTATTCAGGCTTTATTAAAAGAATACGAAGCTACCTATGAAATGGCTGATGACCTGAAAGCTGGTGGCGCAAGACACCAATCGGTTTACGATGCGGCTAAAATTGAGTTGGGATTACGCAAGTTTTTAGTTGATGGTGGCTTTAAAGGTTTCTCAGATACCTTTGAAGATTTACACGGGATGATTCAGTTGCCTGGTATTGCAGCACAACGTTTGATGGCCGATGGTTACGGTTTTGCCGGTGAAGGTGATTGGAAAACTGCGGCTTTGGTACGTGCCTGTAAGGTAATGGGCGCGGGTTTGCCAGGTGGAAATGCTTTTATGGAAGATTATACGTATCATTTTGATCCGGCAAATGCCATGGTGCTGGGTTCGCACATGCTGGAAGTAGACGCCAGCCTGGCATCAGGAAAGGCAAGTTTAGAAGTACATCCACTGGGCATTGGCGGTAAAGCTGATCCGGCACGTTTGGTATTCAACGTAGGCGGTGGCGATGCCCTGAATGCTTCGTTAATTGATATGGGCAACCGTTTCCGTTTACTGGTAAATGAAGTTAAAGCCGTTGAAGCGGAAAATGATTTGCCTAACCTGCCTGTTGCACGTGTGCTTTGGAAACCACTGCCTGATATGAAAACAGGTTGTGCAGCATGGATTTACGCGGGTGGAGCACACCACACGGCTTACAGTCAGAATTTAACTACCGAGCACTTGTCAGATTTTGCCAACATTGCCGGTTTGGAATACATTAACATTGGGGCCGATACGAAAATCAATCAGTTCAGAAATGAATTGCATTGGAATGAGGTGTTTTATAAAGGTTAAGCTAAATAAACCCCAATAATACAGAGAAGCCGTCTCATAAGTCAATTATGGGGCGGTTTTTTGTTTTAGGGGATTAAGATAGGCCATTAGTCAAGCCGGACCGTAAT
>Ga0182006_1001098_pt1 | contig 17313 bp, 17 predicted proteins | sample Sormic07211104_1_FD_123022 | JGI IMG/M metagenome (GOLD analysis project Ga0182006, IMG submission 123022) | Rhizosphere microbial communities from Sorghum bicolor, Mead, Nebraska, USA - 072115-104_1 MetaG | ecosystem: Host-associated > Plants > Roots > Rhizosphere | place: USA: Nebraska...
ACTTCTTTAAACTTAAAAAAGGAGATCGTTACGGACTAATTTTCACGGAACGATTTATCAATGGAAAAACTTACGACGGCGTCGAAGAACTAGAAGCTGCCTTTTTTGAATATAAAGGTAAAATCGTTTACGCTTTCCCTTTTGAAAGAGATACAACTTCTGGAAAAGTAGAATATTATGATGATGAAGGAAAAACACTTAAAAACTTCTTCCTAAAAACTCCAATTAAATTCAGCCGAATCACTTCTAGGTTCACTATGAATAGATTTCACCCAGTGCAGCACACTTGGAAAGCGCACAAAGGAACCGATTACGCTGCTCCGACTGGAACACCAATTTCAACAACCGCTTCTGGAGTTGTTGAAACTACTGGATACACAGCAGGAAACGGAAACTTTGTAAAAGTAAAACACAACGGAACCTATTCTACCCAATATTTACACATGTCTAAAATCTTGGTTCGCCGTGGACAGCGCGTAACACAAGGACAGACAATTGGTTTGGTCGGCAGTACAGGTTTAGCTTCTGGACCTCACGTTTGTTACCGTTTTTGGAAAAATGGTGTACAAGTAGATGCACTTAGATTAAATCTTCCAACTGGAGAATCTTTGACTGGAAATGACAAAACTCGTTTCTTCAAACAAATTGAACCTTTGAAAAGAGAATTGGATAGTATTGGAAATTTGTAAATCAACTTATTTTATGAAAATTAAATATTTATTGCTATTACTTGTTTTAGCAGCAAATTTTTCTTTTGGACAAAACAGCGTCAAAGTAACCAGTACATACGGGAGTGAAAATACTGACATTCAAAATTTAATTGATTTTGAGAACATTTATTTTGAACAACTAAACTTTGAAGGAAAAGAAATAAAAGAAAAACAATATAAAATTTCTCTTCAAGAATTTAAAAACGGCAAGCTAATCAGTAAATCGATACTTTTTGATGGATTAGAAGATGAGTATTTCAAGATAAAGTCAGAAAAAGAATCTTTAAAGTTTTTATTTAAAATGGCTGACGGAAAATTAAAAATATACATAAGGGGCTCTAGATTTGGAAGCAAAAAATCCTACTTCAAGCTAAAAGACAATTCAGATGAATATGCGTTAAAGGATTTTTTTGGCAGCAGGAATGAATTAAATATTGACCCAAACCAAGAAACAGCAGTTTTTGCCATTTTAACTCCCACTAAACATAAAGATGGTTCTAGTTCTTATTGCGAAGTAGTTCAGTCGGATATCAAGCCAGAAAACCTTGGAGCACATTTTAAAATTCCACATTATTTTTTAGTTACGATACAATTTAAGTAAAAATTAGGTCATGAAAAATTCGCGTCTTAAAACCATGTATCATGAAACTTTTTCTGGTTTAAAATTATTTTACAGAGATACTAATCTTTCAGAAGATTTAATTTCAAAATATAAAATTGGTCAAATCATTCAAGAAAAAGGTTTTACCGATATGAGTTCTATTGGCGGCGGTCTTTCTGGAAATTTGAGATATTTAATTGCAAGTTCTCACCCCAAAGATTTGTCAAAATTTAATCCTGATTCGGCAAAAATTGGTCATTTTCTTTTAGATTCTATTGCTTACTTTAAAGTATTGGATATTCAGAAAATTGATGGCAAAACACAGATTTTCCTTTTGAACATTCCAGATAATTCAATTTCACTTTTTAAAAATTCCTCTTCAAATCTGGAAGAAGAAATTATAGAGAAGGCAAGAAAAAAATTTATTGACAAAAGAAATATTGCTTTAATTCCTGAATTACAAACAGAAAACTGGAGAGAAAGAACAAAATCTCCACTTGGAATGAGCGACATCGGCGAATTATTTTTTGATGATTCTAAAATTAAAACAGAATCTCCGAAAAGAATTGATGTTGATATTACGAAGAAAGTTATAGAGATTAATAAAAAACCTTGGTGGAAGTTTTGGTGAAAATTATCATTTCATAATCTCACTAAATAATGAAACAAATTTTTCTACTTTTTTTATCATTAATAGTAATTGGATGTTCCAGTCCAAAAGTTTTCATATTAAATGATAGTAAAGAAGGCAAATATTTTGTTCAAGAATTAGTCAACACTGCTTTTGAAAAAGATTTAATTGGAAAGTCACCATTGATTGTTATAAATGGAATTCCTTTTAAATACAATAAAGAACAAGACACAATATTATTACCTTTAAAAAAATCTGAGATTGTTGATTTGGATTTTTTAAACCAGAATAGCACCCGCATAATTTACAATGAAAAAGAAAATGATGGCGCTATCATCATAACTTCAAAAGTTCAAAACTAAAATCCAAAAAACGTTTTCGTAACTAATTGTTATATAATCTCGAACCTTTATTCTTTTAAAAGTTATTTCAGTATTTTTGTGTTTCAAAGAACAAACTCAATTATAGATAAAAATGGCTTTAAACACAACAAACCCAACTGGGACTGAAGCGTGGAAAAATCTGCAAAACCACTATAACGCAATTCACGAAACCACTATACAAGAATTGTTTCAACAAGATAGTGCCCGCGTTGAAAAATTCAACCTGCAATGGAATGACTTTTTAGTAGATTATTCTAAAAACAATATCAGTCAGGAAACTATTTCGCTTTTATTAGAATTGGCAAATTCAATCGGATTAAAGAATGCAATTGCTGATTATTTTGGAGGAGAATTAATCAATAAAACAGAAAATCGTGCAGTTCTTCATACAGCTTTGCGTGCTCCAGAATCGGCAGTTATTAAAGTTGATGGAGAAAATGTAATTCCAGAAGTTTACGAAGTAAAAAATAAAATCAAAAACTTTACAGAAGAAGTAATTTCTGGGCAAAGAAAAGGTTATACAGGAAAAGCTTTTACTGATGTTGTAAATATCGGAATCGGTGGTTCTGACCTTGGCCCAGTTATGGCGGTTGAAGCTTTACAATTTTACAAAAATCATTTAAATCTTCATTTCGTTTCAAATGTTGATGGCGATCATGTAAATGAAGTCATCAAAAAATTAAACCCTGAAACTACTTTATTTGTAATTGTTTCTAAAACTTTTACGACTCAAGAAACACTTTCAAATTCAGAAACTATCAAAGAATGGTTTTTGAAATCGGCTACGCAGGAAGATATCGCGAAACACTTTGCGGCAGTTTCTACTAATATTCAAAAAGTAACAGAATTCGGAATTAATCCAGACAATGTTTTCCCAATGTGGGATTGGGTTGGAGGAAGATTTTCTCTTTGGAGCGCGGTTGGTCTAAGCATCGCTTTGGCAATTGGTTTTGATAATTACAACCAATTATTAGTTGGAGCAAATGAAATGGACGAGCATTTTAAATCGGCAGAATTTGACGAAAACATTCCAGTTATTTTGGCTTTATTAAGCGTTTGGTACAATAATTTTTATGGTGCAGAAAGCGAAGCTCTGATTCCGTACACGCAATATTTATCAAAATTAGCTCCTTATTTGCAGCAGGCAACTATGGAAAGTAACGGTAAAAGTGTCGGCCGCGACGGAAAACCAGTTAACTACCAAACGGGAACAATTATTTGGGGAGAACCTGGAACAAATTCGCAACATGCTTTCTTCCAATTGATTCACCAAGGAACAAAAAGAATTCCAACTGATTTTATCGGATTCGTAAAACCGCTTTACGGAAACGAAGATCACCATGATAAATTGATGTCTAATTTTTTCGCACAGACTGAAGCATTAATGAATGGAAAAACAGAAGCGCAGGTTCAAGCAGAATTTGACAAACAAGGACTTTCTGCAGAAAAAGCTTCTTACTTATTACCATTTAAAGTTTTCACTGGAAATAAACCGACTAACACAATTTTAATCCAGAAGCTTACACCAAAAAGTTTAGGATCTTTAATTGCTTTATACGAGCATAAAATTTTTACTCAAGGAATTATTTGGAACATTTTCAGCTTTGATCAATGGGGTGTAGAATTAGGAAAACAATTGGCTAATTCTATATTAGATGAAATCAATTCTAAGAATGTAAAAAGTCATGATAGTTCAACTTCATTTCTGTTAAATCACTTTTTGAAAAGCAAATAAACTTTTTATTTAAAAATTTCATAACAATTTGAAACGCCTTAATTTAATCAAGATTAAGGCGTTTTTTAGATGTAAAAAACCGACAAAAAGCATAAAATAACAGTCAATTTGCACGTTTACACTTACAAGACAGCTTGAAAAATTATATTTTTAACAAAAAAAGCTGGTATAAATTCAATAAAACAAACTTTTTTTTAAAGAAAAGAGAAAAATTCATTTTAATGCGCAACACAAAAGACAAAACTTACTTTTCTTAACATTTCGATAACATTATCTGAGTTAATTGTTATAATTTTGCCAAAAACAAATAACAAAACAGATGAAAAAATTGTCAAAGTTTCTCTTACTGCTTTTAGCGTTTATTTATGCAGGAGATATTTATGCACAAGGTAACACAACTTCTTCTATCAATGGAGTTGTTTACGATTCGCAAAACAAGTCCCTTCCAGGAGCAACGATTCTTGCAGTTCATGAGGCTTCAGGTAGCCGTTACTCAACAACAACGGATTTTGATGGTCACTTTAGAATTTCTAACATGCGTGTTGGTGGTCCTTACAAAATTGAAGTGACTTTTATTGGTTACACAACCTACACAGAGTCAGGAGTTTATTTACAACTTGGTGATTCTAAAAGCTTAAAAGTAGTCTTAAAAGACGAAACTAACCAACTTAGCGAAGTTGTAGTTGTAGGTAAAAAAGATCCAACTTTTAATTCAAAAAAGACTGGGGCTCAAACAATTATTGATCACGACAAGATCAATGAACTACCATCTTTATCAAGAAACATTGCTGATTTTGCAAGACTTACACCACAAGCACAATTACGTGGAGATGATGTAATCTCAATTGGCGGACAAAATAACAGATTTAACGCAATTTACATTGACGGAGCTGTAAACAATGACGTTTTTGGATTAGCTGCAAACGGTACAAATGGTGGGCAAACAGGAGTTTCTCCAATTTCATTAGATGCAATTGAGCAATTCCAAGTGAGTGTTTCTCCTTATGATGTTAAATTATCAGGATTCGCTGGAGGAGCAATTAGTGCTATTACACGTTCTGGAACAAATAACTTTGATGGTTCTGCTTATTTCTTATACAGAGATCAATCTTTAGCTGGAAAAACTCCACAAAGATCAAGCAGCACTGCTGAGAGAAAAAAATTATCTGATTTTACAGCTCAAACTTACGGTGTAAGAGCTGGAGGAGCAATCTTAAAAGATAAATTATTCTACTTCATCAACTACGAAAGACAAGATAACGAGACACCAGCTCCGTTTGATATTAACAACTATACTGGTAACATTGGAATCAGCGGTACTAACCCATACAGTGGAGCAGTAGCACAAGATAGAATCAATACTTTGACTAACTTTTTGCAAACAGCTTACGGTTACAATCCAGGAGTTTACAACAACAATACTCAAACTTTAGTATCTGATAAATTAATCGCTAAAGTAGACTGGAACATCAACGATAACAACAAACTTTCTGTTAAAAACAGTTACGTTAAAGCAACAAACTTCTCACCTTACCGCTCAACAGCAACTTCTTTGAACTTTGTTAATGGTGCTCAAGACTTCGAATCTATCACAAACTCTGCGGCTTTAGAGTTAAATACTAGATTTAACAATAAATTCTCAAACAACCTTGTAGTAGGTTTTACAACTGTAAATGATGACAGAGATGCATCAGGAAATCCATTCCCTACAGTTGAAATTAGAGATGGTTCAGGAACAATTTACTTTGGTGCAGAAGCTAGCTCAACAGCAAACTTATTAAAACAAAGAACTTTAACAATTACTGATAATTTCGAAATTAACGCAGGTAAACACAATATCTTAATTGGTACTCATAATGAGTTAACTTACGCTAAAAACGTATTTATTCAAAGAAACTTCGGTTCTTATGTATACAACAACCTTAATGATTTCTTAAATAATGCTGTGCCAAACAGATACCGTTTAGGATATTCTCTAATTGGAGGTTCAGGTGACGAGTCACAAGGAGCTGCTGAGTTCAACATGAACCAATTTGGATTATATGTTCAAGATAACATCAGAGTTTCAGATAACTTTAGATTTTCTGTAGGTGTACGTGCTGATATGCCAGTATGGGAAACTGGAACTGTAAATAATGATTTCAATGACAGAACTATACCATTATTAGAAGCTGCTGGAAAAGATCTTAAAGGTGCAAAAGTTGGTCAGCCAATTAAAAACACTGTACATTTCTCTCCAAGAATTGGATTCAACTACGATGTAAACGGAGACAAAGAAACTCAAGTACGTGGGGGTATTGGTGTATTTACATCAAGAGTACCTTTAGTATGGCCAGGTGGAGCTTATAACAACTATGGTATGGGACAAAACCTTATTGATACAAATTTAGGTGGTACAAAACCTCTTTTCAATCCTAATACAGATGTTAACAGCCAGCTTTATTACAATGGTGTAGCGCTAGGACCAGTTCCTGGAAGTGGAAAAGTAGGTGGAAACATTGACTTATTTGCTAAAGATTTCAAATTACCTCAAGTTTTAAAAACAAGTATTGGTTTTGATCGTAAACTTCCAGGTGGATTAGTTTTATCTGCAGAAGCTATCTTTAACGAAAACTTGAATTCAATTCAATATCAAAACTTAAACTTAGCAGGTCCTCAGAATTACACTACTGGTGCTGATGTTAGACCAATGTACAATAACGTACTTGTTGATAAAACATATTCTGGTATTTACTTAGGTTCAAATAAAAAAGCTGGTAGCGCTTGGAACACGAACTTGACTTTGACTAAATATTTCACATCTGACTTTATTGATGCAAACATCTCTGCAACATATTCTTATGGAGAATCTAATGTTTGGATGGATGCTACAAGCTCTCAAAACAGTTCTCAATGGCAATACATCGAAACTGTTAACGGTTCAAATGCAATTTCTGGTGTATCTAGATCAGATTTTGATCAAGGATCAAGAGTTATGGCTAACTCATCTATCAAATTCAAATGGAACAATAATATGAAAACTACTATTGGTCTATTCTACGAAGGTGCTCAAGGAACTCCAATCAGTTATATTTATAATGACCTTGGAAGAATCATGAAAGATACCAACCAAAACTCAGCTTTAGTTTATATTCCAGCTAACAGAAGTGAAATTACTTTAGTTACAGCTACAGGTAATGCTTTGACTCCTGATCAGCAATGGCAAGCTCTAGATGCTTACATCTCTAGCAACAAATATTTAAACAGCAGAAGAGGTAAATATGCAGAACGTAACGGAGACCGTTTAGACTGGAGCCACGTTATTGACTTAAAATTAGCTCAAGAATTCAAAATAAACGTAGGTAACAAAAGCCACAAATTAGAGTTTACAGCGGATGTTTTCAACTTCACAAACTTGTTAAACAAAAACTGGGGAAGAAGATACTTTGCTACAAATGACCAAGTATTATTACTTCAACAAGTTGGTTTCTTAGCTAACGGAACTACTCCAACATTCAACTTCAACCCGAATGTTGCAAACAGTGTTAACCAAATTGATGACGTAGGTTTACAGTCAGCAAGATGGCAGATGCAAGTTGGAGCTAGATACTCTTTCAACTAATAAAGAACCATCCTAAATAATTAAAACGGCATAGACTTTTAAGTTTAATGCCGTTTTTTTTTACTCATTTTTGTTATATTTGTTTCAAACAAAAAACACAGTTTATGTATAATTTTCTACAAAAATTTCACTCTGGCTGGGCTTACTTAGCATTGCTTCTTTTACTTGTTGCAGTTGTTAATGCAATCATCGGAGTAACATCAAAAAAAGAGTTTACAGGTAAAGACCGTAAAATCGCTTTATTTGCTTTAATTGGAACCCATACTCAATTATTGATCGGTTTAATACTATATTTTGTTTCTCCACTTGGAAAAGCAGCTTTTGGCCAAATGTCAAATGCAGAACTTAGATTAACATCATTAGAACACCCACTAATTAATATTATCGCTATCATCCTAATCACTATCGGATGGTCTAAACATAAAAAATTAATCAATAGCGAAGCTAAGTTTAAAACCTTTGCTATATTTTACGGATTAGGATTATTACTTATTTTAAGTAGAATTCCTTGGAACCTTTGGTTCTAAAAAATACCAATTAAAAGCCCTTAACCAGGGCTTTTTTTATCTCGGCATATTATTTGTACAAACTCCCCCAAGTCTGAAAAAAAATAACCCATGAGAAATAAAAAGAACATTTTATTCGCCACGATTGCTTTGACTTTAATTAGCGGCTTTAGTTATGTTATAAGCCAAACCAAACCTACAACAGAACCTAAAATCATTCAAGATACCGTAAAAAATGCAAAACCAAATATTATTGCATTACCTATAGATTCAGTATTTACAGACAAAGGTTTAAAATTAAGACCATACAAAAAAAATGCTCATGCCTCTTATTATGCTGATCGTTTTAATGGAAAAAGAACTGCCAACGGAAGCCGATTTAACAACAACAGTTATACTGCCGCTCACAAAAAACTTCCTTTCGGAACTAGGGTAAAAGTAACAAATGAGGCAAACGGAAAATTTGTAATTGTAAAAATTACTGATCGCGGTCCTTTTGTAAAAACACGTGAAATCGATTTGTCCAAAAGAGCTTTTATGGATATCACAAAAAGTAAGGGTGCCGGCGCTATGAAGGTTACCATTGAAACTATAGTAGAATAAAAAAATCCCGCTTTTGAAGCGGGATTTTTATTTATACAAATTTTCGAATACTCATTACAATTCCAGTATGAATTCCTTCGTGATAATTATTGAAGTCTAATGCATCTTGAACATTTCTAAGAGTAAATCCCATGCTGGTTGTATATTCATTATAATCAACAAAAAGTCCACTTTCAAAATCATTTTTTGTTTTTTCAAATGTGCTCAAAAGAACTGATTTAATTTCATCAACTTCCTCTTGAGAAACATCTCCTTCGGGTTTTGTCCCTTTACGATATTTTAAAATAAAATCTTCCGAAACCATCGCTGGAAGTCCTGATAGTTTATAAACTAATGTCTGTTGTGCCGCTACGCAATGTGCCACATTCCAGATTATATTATTACTAAAACTTTGCGGAATTTTGTTTAATTGCTCTAAAGAATGGCTTTCTAAAATTTTTAAAAGAATTTCTCTTATAGTTTTCTGTGTTTCAAAAACGGAACTCATATTATTATTTTTTTTCTAAAATTAGACAATTTTAAGTTTCAAATGAATTTTCTTTGTATTCTAATAAAATTCAAAGGTCATGAACAAAATATACTATTTGGCATCTTGCGACACGTGCAGAAAAATCATTAAAAGTTTACCAGAAAACAATTTGGTTTTTCAAGATATCAGACAAAATCCGATTACTGAAGCTGAACTTGAAGAAATGTATAAACTTTCTGGAAGTTATGAGGCCTTATTCAGCAAAAAAGCGCAATTGTATAAATCGATGGACTTAAAGAACAAATCTTTGTCTGAAGCTGATTTTAAAAAATATATTTTAGAACACTATACTTTCTTAAGTCGTCCGGTTTTTATAATTGACGGCAAAATTTACATTGGCAACAGCCAGAAAAATATTGCAGAGGTTATAAAAGCATTATCATACGAATACTAAAAGTTTGATGTACGAAACTGATTAACAATTTACAACACAAACCAGCAAACTTTTATTTATCTTTGCGCCTTTATACTCAATTATATGATACAATCTATGACAGGGTTTGGCAAAGCTTCTTTGCAATTGCCTACAAAAAAAATTACCGTTGAAGTAAAATCCTTAAATAGCAAAGGTTTAGATTTAAATGTAAGAATGCCATCGCTTTACCGTGAAATGGAATTAGGCTTACGAACTCAAATCTCAACAAAACTTGAAAGGGGAAAAATTGATTTTGCGATTTACATTGAAAGTACTGCAGAACAAACTTCGACTAAAGTAAATGTTCCTGTCGTAAAAAATTATATTGCACAGTTAAAAGAAGTTAATCCTGATGCTGATGAAACTGAATTAATGAAAATGGCTGTTCGTATGCCAGACACATTAAAAACAGAACGCGAAGAAATCGATGAAAACGACTGGGAGCAGATTCAGGTAATTATTGATGAAGCACTTCAAAATATTCTAAATTTCCGTAAAGACGAAGGAGAATCTCTTGAAAAAGAATTCAATTTACGAATTGGAAATATTCGTCAGTACATGAACGATGCTTTGGCATTAGATCCAGAACGTGTACAAGCGATTAAAGATCGTTTACAAACTGCAATTTCTGAATTACAGGTTAATGTTGATGAAAACCGTTTTGAGCAGGAATTAATCTATTATCTGGAGAAATTAGATATTACAGAAGAAAAAGTGCGATTAACCAATCACTTAGATTATTTCTTAGAAACTATAAAAGGGACTGAAGCTAACGGCCGTAAACTTGGTTTTATCACTCAAGAAATGGGTCGCGAGATCAATACAATGGGTTCTAAATCAAATCATGCTCAAATGCAGAAATTGGTTGTGATGATGAAAGATGAGCTGGAAAAAATTAAAGAACAGGTTTTAAACGTTTTATAAAAGCTTTAAGCAATAAGCTATAGGCACAGAATACCGCACAACATTAAAGCTTAAAGCATATTGCTTAAAGCCTAAAGCATAAACTAATGAACAAAGGAAAATTAATTGTTTTTTCAGCACCGTCTGGATCAGGAAAAACAACTATAGTAAAACATTTACTAGGGAAAGAAGATTTAAACTTAGAATTTTCGATCTCAGCGGCTTCACGCGACCCACGCGGAGAAGAAGAACACGGAAAAGATTATTATTTTATTTCGTTAGAACAATTCAAAAAACACATCAAAGCCGAAGAGTTCCTAGAATGGGAAGAAGTATACCGTGATAATTTTTACGGCACTTTAAAAGCTGAAATCGAAAGAATCTGGGCAATGGGAAAAAATGTAATTTTTGATATTGATGTTGCAGGCGGTCTTCGCATTAAACATAAATTTCCAGACCAGACTTTAGCCGTTTTTGTAAAACCTCCGAGTGTTGACGAACTTAAACGCCGATTAAAAGAACGTTCTACTGAGAGTGAAGACAAAATCAATATGCGAATTGCAAAAGCTTCGGTAGAATTAGCTACAGCTCCTCAATTTGATACTATTATCAAAAACTACGATTTAGATACAGCGAAGGAAGAAGCGTATCAATTGGTAAAAGATTTTGTAAATAAATAATTTTATTCCGCAGAGATACACAAAGAAAAACACAGAGATTCGCAAAAGTATTATTTTAAACTTTGCGAATCTTTGTGCTATCTTAGCGAATCTTTGTGAAACTATATAAAATGAAAATAGGCCTTTACTTCGGAACGTATAATCCAATTCATGTTGGTCATTTGATCATTGCCAATCACATGGCTGAGTTTGCAGATTTAGATCAGATTTGGATGGTGGTTACACCTCATAATCCGTTAAAAAAGAAAGCGACTCTTCTAGATGATCATCATCGTTTGCAAATGGTTTATCTCGCAACAGAAGATTATCCGAAAATTAAACCATCAGATATTGAGTTCAAGTTACCTCAGCCGAATTATACGGTAATTACTTTAGCTCATTTACAAGAGAAATATCCCAATCATGAATTCTCTTTGATAATGGGCGAAGATAATTTGAAAACGCTTCATAAGTGGAAAAACTATGCAGTGATTCTCGAAAACCATGATATTTATGTTTATCCGCGTATTTCAGATGAACCTGAGAATACGGAACTAAAATCGCATCCAAAAATTCATGTAATCGATGCCCCAATTGTAGAGATTTCTTCGACTTTTATTCGAAACAGCATAAAAGAAGGTAAAAATATTCAGCCGTTATTACCACCAAAAGTTTGGGAATATATTGACCATAATAATTTTTATAAAAAATAAACAACTTGAATTGCCTTCAGTTTTAACTGGAGGTTTTTTATTTTAAAAAATCATTCCGTAGGAATGTATCATCGGTAGAATTAAATTTGAATTATGATGATGCGTTCCGTAGGAACGTTTGATTAATGAGGTGTGGCATTTCCATAGACACAAGTGTCCCTATAGCACACAACGCAAAATGATACTATTTTTTTCTACCGACGAGATATTCCTACGGAATATAAAATATTGTTTTTGATAAAATTAATTACACAAAAAAGCCTGAACTTACGCTCAGGCTTTTGCTTATTATTATGCTTCAACATTCACTTCACTTTTAACTCGGCTTCTAATCTCGCTTAGCGATTGATCAACCAAAAGTTTTCCATCTCTGAAAACTTCTTTCAATTCACCTTGTTTTTCTTCTTCCCAAGAAACATTATCTGTTAAATGATACTTGCCGTCGATTAAATCAATTTTCATTAATCCTTTGGCAGATTTTTTAGTTCCGTCATCAGTAATAGGATCTTTGAAGATCGCTCTTCCTTCTCCGTTTACTTCTCCGTAAGTTGCTTTCATTGCAAAACCGAAAGTATCTCTGGTATTATATTGGTAAGTAAAAGATCCAATTCCTAAAACTACATTGGTAGAAGCAAAACCTTTTGCTTTTAATCTTTCGCAGATTTGAGTCGCTCTTGCCACTGTAATGCTATCACCATAAATTGCTCCAATTTGCGGAACTAACTCTTTAAAGCCTTTCTCATTTGTAGTTCCTCCAAAAACATCCCAAATCAATTCGATAACGCCTTTTTTCTCTTGTTCTGTTCTTCCATTCGGATTTCCGCAAATAATATCCACTGGATCACCGCTGTCAGGACGAATTACGACTTTACCTTCTCTTGAAACAATTTCTTCTTTTAATCTTGGAAGATAAGCGGTTAAAACTTTCCATAAATCCCAAGTATCAGAAACGATAGAAACGATTCCTTTTGGATATACTTCTGTAATTAATCTTTTAAATGTTTCATACTCGCCTTCTGTAGTTCCCATGCACATTACAGAATGTTCTGTTGCGGCAACTGAACCTGCTACAAGTTCTAAATCTGAATTGGCATTATAATATTCTTCGAGAAAATCGATTACTGGAATCGTATCAGAACCTGTGAAATTTAATAAATGTCCAGCTGCTGATGTTATTGCCGCTTCTATTCCGCCCATTCCTCGCATTGAGAAATCGTGTGCCTGCCAATCTACAAATTCTGGCACAGAAGAAGTTTCTGCTGCATATTTGTCTAAAACTTTTCTGTATTCTTTTGCAATTGTAGCTGAATTGCAAGGAAGCCAAACAACTGCTGAAAGTAATGTTTCGAAATAATTGGTCAACCAGAAAAACTCTGGAATTGTATTATACATCGTAAACATTGGCACTCTCAAAGGAACACTTGCTCCTTCTGGTAAAGCTTTAAAAACCATCGGAATATATCCTAGGTCGTGTAAATCTTCAATATGTTTTGTACCAACTTGGTTTTCGCCCAAATAATTATTGATTCTGCGTGCGTATTTTTGAACTACTTCTTCTTTTGATTTTTTGAAGAAATACTCTTCAAAGTCATGAATAATATATTTTTTGATGAAATACTGCAATCCGAAAAACACAACCTCATCAAGACCTTCAATTCTGGATTTTCGTGGTGTCCAGTTAGAATATACTAATGTTGTTCCATCTGGGTACTGTCTTCTGTGGTCAACTTTGTAACCATCTGTTAATAATAGTGGGTTCATATATTTTTTATTATAGTTTTAAATGTTCATATAGTGTATCAAATTCTAAAGACAAATTCAAATATTCCTGAATCCAGTCATTTTGCATAGAGATTTCTTGTAAAGTTCCGGTTGGCGCAAATAAGTGCCGAAAAAATTCCAGACCTTGTTCATTATTATTTTCAACCAATTTAGAATTTAAATCTATTTCGGCAATTAATTCTTCTATAGAATTATAAGATGTCCACATTAAATCGGTATCAGCTGTAATTTTAGATTTAATTAGTTCAATTAGTTTTAGTACTTCACTCATTTCAAAGCTTATTTATTTCTTCCTTTCTCGTTAGGATACAATGTCTGCATGACATCACTCTGCCAAAATTCTTTCGTTTGAACATCCATACAGCTTAATTTTCCGTAAAAACCAGCTCCAGTATCAATATTCCAGACATTACAGCCTTTCATAGGGATTTCGACATCATAATGAAGCGTTGGCGTGTGACCAATATAGATTTCATTATAAAGCAATAATCTTTTTGGATATAAAAGTGAATCTTTTTTAATTCTTTTATCCATTGTCAAAGCCATTTCCCAAAGTGTTCTGTCCCAAGAAAAATTAGTTTGGTAATGTTCTTTCTCTGGTCCGTGCATGGATGAAAAACCGGCATGAATGAACAAATTGTTATTTTCGTCTACATAATAATCTTTCATACTATTAAAGAATTGATAATGCTTCTCTTTTTCTGAAAGCTCAATGTCTGCATAACTTTCTATAGTCGATTTCCCTCCGTGCAAAAACCAAACATCATTTATGATATCTTTTTCTAACCATTCTTGACACCAGGCATCATGATTTCCTTTTATAAAAATACATTCCCGCTTTTGGGATAAATCAATAAGAAAATCAATTAATTGTTTAGATTCGCTCCAGCCATCGACATAATCTCCTAGAAAAATAAATCGGTCATTCTCCGCATAATCAATTCTTTCAAGTAACTGAAGCAATGCTTTCAATCCACCGTGAATATCTCCAAAAACTAAAGTCCTTTTCATGACTTAATTAAATTTATTATCAAGAGCTGTATCTAATTTTATTAGAAAATCTTTTCCGAATTTATCATTCTCTAATTCTTCGTAAAGAAATAGAGGCAATGTTTTCTCACAATTTTGTTTCTGACTTAAAATTGCCATAGACAAGGCTGCAACTGTATCGGCATCGCCTCCGTAACTTATCCCTGTTTTTAGACAGTCTTTCATTGAAACAGCTTCTGAGACCATTTTAATAACCGCTTGTGTTGTAGGATAACCGTGCATATCAATTGGAGAAGTAATTCTATAATTCTCATTCTCTTTTAAAGTCTCGTTTAGAAATGCTATCAAAGTAGATCCATCACCCAAATTATATTTAAAATAGTGAACTGCCAAAGCAATGCGTTTGGCACAACTTATTCCTTCAACTGTATTATGAGAAGTTTTCGCCTGAATCTCACAGAATTCCAGTATCTGCTTAATATCTTTTAAATACCCCATAGGATATGCTCTCATTGCAGAACCGTTTCCGTTACTTCCGTTGTTGATTATTTTGATAAAATCAGCTCCGTTTGTACTGACATCTAAAGCATTATAAACCCGGTCTGAATATCCTCGCCTTTTATCTCTGTGAAAAACCTCAACAAATTTATCTGCCACTTTAATCTCGTTCCAGTTATCGTCTTCTAATAGCAATTCTGTAATTGCAATTGCCATTTGAGTATCGTCTGTATATCTTTTATAAATCTCTGTGTAAAGTCCGTGTTTATGATATTGAGTCAGATTATTGTTTTGAGAAATAAAATCTAAATCGCGAAATTCAAAACCCGCACCGTATGCATCGCCTATTGCTGCTTCTAAAATCATAATTTTTTTATTTGATTATATTAAGATTTAAATTCAATATACTTTGCCGGAACTACATCAGTCAGCCAGACATTATTTTCAGACAAATAAAATTTAAATCCGTCGCGATGCATAGCGCCACTTTTAACGGTTAAGATTTGAGCCGCTCCTCTTCTGCTTCCTACTTTTATAGCTGTTTCTTTGTCTTTTGAAAGGTGTACATGCTGACGGCTCATTTTCTTTAAACCTTCTTTCTGAATACTTTCTATAAACTTCCCAACCGTTCCGTGGTATAAATACTCTGAAGGTTCTGTTTCTGTTAAATTCAAGTCAACTGAAATAGAATGTCCCTGACTTGCTCTGATTTTCGTTTTGTCTTCATTAAACGCAAAACGCTTTTTATCGTTATTTTCTACTACGTAATCTAAAAGTTCAGCGTCGAGACGGTTTCCTTTTTTAGTACATTTTTCTATTAATTCGTTGACATCTGCCCAACCGTTTTCATCTAATTTTAATCCGATTTTTTCTGGAGAATGTCTAAGCACCAGACTTAAAAATTTGCTGACGCTTTTTGTTTCTTTTTCATTCATTTTTATTTTTTTTATTCCGACTCTTAAACGTTCAGAAGGAACGTAAATGCAATTTGTCAATATTTTTTTTCTACCAATGAAATGTTCCTACGAAACATTGGTTTTTCTCTAATTTTATATCAATTCATCCCTAACTTCGATCCTAACAAAAATTTAGACTTTCATTTTTGCATTTCATTTTTTCTATTATTGAAACAAAGAAGTGATCTCTTTAAAATCTTTTGAATCAGGTGAAAATGAACCGTAAATTGTCTCGAAATCTGTTGTCAGATTTTCAAATTCATAATCCTTTTCTAACTGGTCCATGCAGGTTACAACCAAATTTCTTTTTGCCATTGGACTATAAGCAGCATCTAATTTTAAAGCGTAATTCAGCAAATCATAATCAAGGTTCCCAAATCTGAGATGTTTTTGATATTCGTTGAAAACACAAGTTTCTTCTTCGTTGTTTTTTAATTGTATTTCTCCTTCATTAGGCATCCAGCCGTGACCGTGTCTTGTGGTATAACTTCTGGTTACGTAAAAAATGTTTACTTCATCAATATTTAGTTTATTACAGATTTCAATAGCATTTTTTGAAGTCGTATTAGCATACGTAACATTCGGGAAAACGCCATGATCCATGTCGAGAAGAATTCCCTGGCTTCCTTCAAAAATTAAATTATTATATTTTGAAAGGAAACTGTAATCAACAATATTCCATTTTATTTTATCAATTGCTTCGAGATATGCCTGAACTTCCTGATCGATGTCGGGTTCATTTAAAAAACCGTAGTAATAGGCAATTTGATTTAATTTTTCTAAAAGCATTTCTCGCGGCGCAATCAAATCAATCGCAAATAATTTGTACGGTCCTTCGTTTCTTTTCATGGTTGAACCAATGCCTTTTCCGCAGGTTCCGTGATCTATGTTTCTTACGTTTCCACGATTGTGCCAAACATCAAAAGGAGTTGTGACTTTTGCTAAAGGATGAATGTACAAATCCAGATTAGCATTTTTTTCTTTTAATTCTTCTTTTTCGTTGTATAAAAAAAGCGGATGAATCGTACAGTGTTCGCTGTAATAAGATGGAAGACCGCGAAGTGCACCGCTTGCAAAGCTCGAATGCACGTGTTTTCT